>Ga0137359_10004977_pt1 | contig 10934 bp, 6 predicted proteins | sample Mad1_40_16metaG_FD_108281 | JGI IMG/M metagenome (GOLD analysis project Ga0137359, IMG submission 108281) | Vadose zone soil microbial communities from Angelo Coast Range Reserve, California, USA - Mad1_40_16 metaG | ecosystem: Environmental > Terrestrial > Soil > Vadose zone | place: USA... | reverse complement strand
TCTCGAGAGGGCGGGAATCCGAGCGGAGCGTTTCGCCGCTATTGATGGTCAAGCGGACGATGTGCTCCGGTCCTACCTGGAGTATCAAGCTCAACCCACCACCCAGATGCCAGCCGGCGTCCCACCGGTAGCCGGTTTCTGGGAGATCGCTCACGGGCTGGTACCTCACCAAGCGGCGGTGGCCTACCTTGAAGCTAAGGGCCATAAGGCCATTGCCTCGGCCGGAGCATGGGGTTACCTCAAGAGCATGGAAGCTGTCCTCCAGGCGGCTCATGCGGACGGGGTGGAAACGCTTCTGGTATTCGATGACGATGTCGTTTTCCACCGTCGTTCCGCTGAGATTTTCTCGACGGCCTTGGCCGATCTACCGTCGGACTGGCGGGTGCTGTTGCTGGGCACCATGCAGCACAATTGGGGTTCAGACTCCATCCAGTGGCGCAGCAGCCCATTTTTGTACACCAGCCGCTGCGGAGCGATCGGTTCGCATGCGGTTGGGCTGCGTGCTGAGGTGTTTCCCCTTCTCCTTGAAGAGATTAGGCGTATGGACATGCCTTACGACATCGGCGCTCTCAGCACCGCCATGCGCACTATGCCAAACTATGTCGTCTATCCGAACATCGCGATACAGCGCCTTGATAACAGTATCAGCGATATTGGAACATCAAATTTTCTGGCCGGGAACTCCAAGGCCACCGTCGCTGAGACCTTTCATTGGGACTTAGAAGATTATCTTCTATGATTCCAACCGACAGAACTCATGACGCGCCGGCCCATCGACGTCGGGTGATTGAGGCGAGTCTGGCCGGGGTGGCGAGGAGGTCTGTCCAGGCATTGCAGCAGGCGTCGACGATGGCGTCGTAGGTGTCGTAGACGCGCAAGGCGAGGTTGTTCTTGCGCAGATACTCCCAGACGTTTTCGACCGGGTTGAGTTCGGGTGAGTAGGGCGGCAGACAGAGGAGGGTGAGGTTGTCCGGCGGGGTGACGGCATGGCTGGTGTGCCAGCCGGCGCCGTCGAGCACGAGGATGGCATGGGCTCCCGGCGACGGCATGGCTGGTGTGCCAGCCGGCGCCGTCGAGCACGAGGATGGCATGGGCTCCCGGCGCCACCGCACGGCCGATCTCGCGCAAATGGAGGTTCATGGCTTGGCTGTTGGCGTACGGCATCACCAGGGCAGCGCCGACGGCGCGTTCGGGCCAGACGGCGCCGAAGAGGTAGGCCCATTCGTAGCGGCTGTCGCGCGGCGCGTGAGGCCGCGAGCCGATGCGGGCCCAGATGCGGGTCAGGGTGCCCTTCTGGCCGATCCGGGCCTCGTCCTTACATGGGGGTTCGCCTGTCAACAGCGTTTCTGCATGCGTTCCTCCGTGCTGGGGTTGGATGAGTATTTCTCGGATCCGGGGCGGTCCTGTATCGCAGCGACGACTGCATAACCTTACATGCGGTCGGGGCGGCACGGCCCCGCACCATAATGCCTCATGCACGAGGCGTTGCCCCGGGGGCTGATTTGGCGTCAACCACTATTAAACTTCTACGGCGTCGGCAGGATCGTGTGCCATATGCGGCTCAATACCCGGACCATCCACGGAACTCCGGCCGCCTACCGAAAACTCGGCGAATGGATCATCGGCATCTTCGAGACGCTGGTTGCTGTCACTATCGATCCAAGTGCGGAACCACATTTCGAGCGCAAGCAAAGACCAAAGCCGCGTGCCGTGGCTAAGTCGCTGCCTTTCGTCGCCGCCCAGCAACTCCGTTACGAAATCCGCCCGCATTATGCCGCGGTCGATAAACCTATCGCTGAGGAGAATCTCGTCAGTCTGGGCGCGAATTTCGTCGTTCATGAACTTGGCAACCGGAACTCGAAACCCGACTTTGTCGCGGTACATGCATTCGCGAGGCAACCAAGGCTCCAGAGCCGTTTTCAGAAGGGCCTTGCCCTCACGATCCCAGATTTTCCGGTCGGTAGGAATACGCGCAATCCACTCCACCAATTCATGATTAAGAAACGGCGCACGGAGTTCGAGACCATGCGCCATAGCCGCTATATCGACCTTGACCAATAGATCGTCGGGCAGATATGTGCCCGAGTCGAAGCGCCCCGCAGCTTCCTCGGGCATCACGTCTTCAGTGAAATAAGGCAGCAGTCGCTCATAGGAGCAGTGGCCGAGGTGAGGCAACATCGCCAAGCCATAGCCGGCGAGCTTGTGGCCTTCGCGAAAGCGCTCCAGCATGAAACCGTAAGCGTCCGTCGCTTCGAGCCGTGCGTCGTTCCCCCTTTGCGGTCCCATGTAAAGCTCGCCCAGCCGGCGCCCGCCTCGCGGCGGATTGCTCCGGCGCATGTCGCCGTAGTTGAAATATCGCGCATAGCCGAGAAGTGTTTCGTCGGCACCGTCGCCGGTCAAGGCCACCGTCACCGAGCGGCGTGTCTCGCGAGACAGCGCGTAGGTAACCAGAGCGGAGGAATCAGAGAACGGCTCATCATAGTGCCAAGCGAGATCCGACATACTCCCGAGCAGTTTGCTGTCGAATGTGAAGACTTTGTGATCGGTCTGATAGCGCTCGGCAACCATCGTTGCATATCGGGTCTCGTCGTAGTCACCAAACCCAAACCCTGCCGAGAATGTCTTGACCCCCGCACCGTGCGAGCCCGACATCATCGCGACGACCGCGCTCGAATCCACGCCTCCCGAGAGGAACGCCCCAAGTGGCACGTCGGAGACTAGGCAGCCCTGCACCGCCTTGCCCAGCCGCTCAATCAACTCATGCTGGAGACTCTCGGTGGAACCTATCGACGCGCCCTCGCCGGGCATCGGCATCCGCCAGTATCGGTGAATCTCCGGCCGCTTGCCGGCATCACAAACCATGAAATGCGCCGGCTGAAGACGGCCAATACCGACAAAGGCGGTGCCTGGCCCGAGGATGAAACCAAACGTCAGGTAATCGTGCAATGCCGCCATATCCGGCTGACGCGGCATTTTCGGCCAGGTCATCAGCGCCTTGATTTCCGAGCCGAAGACGAGCGCATCCGGCCGATCGGCGTAATAAAGCGGCTTCTCGCCAAAACGGTCGCGGGCGAGCACCAGACGCTTCTGGCCTGAATCCCAGATCGCGATCGCGAACATCCCGACCAGCTTCGAAAACAGGTCCGTGCCCCATTTCCGGTAACCGTTGACCAGGACCTCGGTGTCGCTGCGATTCTGGAACTCGTAGCCCTCCGCTTTCAACTGAGCGCGCAATTCCAGGAAGTTGTAGATCTCGCCGTTGAACACGACATGCACCGTGTTCGTCGTGTCATGCATCGGCTGCGCCGCGGCGTTGCTGGTGTCGATGATCGCAAGCCGCGTATGTGCGAGGGCGACATGCGAGTCGACCCACACGCCGCGCCCATCCGGCCCGCGATGATGTAGGATCGAGGTCATTGCCGCTCCGCAACGGCGCAGCTCCGTTGCGGGGACGCTCCGCGGTGTCTTCAATAGCGCGCCAGCCATGCCGCACATCGGTGCACCTATTTCTCAAGCCAAAAGGAATTACAAAATATCCGTCATAGCCATCAGCATGACTCGTTGCTGGCAGACGATTTCAGGAGTCCACTAGCGGTCATCCATCGCCATCGCATCAGGGGGAATGCCATAGACCTCGAGATTGCGGCGCAGCATCGTGGCGATGCCAAAACGCTCCCGAACGAATACTGGTGCGCGCTCGGTCGCCGGCTGGCGCCACGCCCGATTCGACATGCAGTGCAGGACACGCTCCGCCAGACTTCCGGCGTCCGCGTCGCGAACCGTCCAGCCCGTCACCCCCTGCTCGACCACCTCGCTGATCCCGCCGACATCCGGTGCAACCACGGGAATTCCCATCGACTGGGCCTCCAGCAGGACGTTTGGCAACCCCTCATGGCGAGAGGTCAGCATTACCACGTCCATCATCTTGAACCACGAACCAATATTGGACTGAGCACCCGGCAGATGCACGCGATCGCCGATGCCGAGTGTGGCCGCATATTTGCCCATCTCGTCACGCATCGGCCCGTCGCCGCAAACGACGAAATGCACAGCCTCATGGTGCCGCGCCACCGCCGCGGCAACATCGAGCCACAGGAGCGGCCGCTTCTCCTCGCTCACACGGTAGACACCACCCAGCACCGGCGCGCCGGGCGGGATCCCTAACTCCTGGCGCAGGCGGGCGGTCTCCGCAGGATCGGCGGTGCTGTCGAGCCGGTCGAAATCGACGCCATTATAGACGACTTCGACCCGGCCCGGCTCTATCCCAAGCCACTCAGCATAGTCGTTGGCCCCGGCGCGGCTGTTGTTGCTCAAGACGACGGCAGGATGATCGAGCACCGCCTGGTAGGCTTCCTTCATGAAACGCCTTAGCCGGCGGCGTGGATTGTCGGGGTGGACGCTGCGGCAACACAGGATGATCCGGGGCACGCCCGCCAGCAATGCCGCGACGACCGCGGTCAGGTTCGTGGAATCCTGCCAGGCATGCACGACCTGCGGCCGGCGCCGGCGGAACTCCTGCAGCCAGAAGGCGATCGACCCGGCCATGTCGGCCGGGAAATGGCCGATCAACTCGGCAAAGGGCGCGACCTCCGGGGCCCATGGAGCATCCTCAGTGGCGTCCGGATCGGGCACCACAATATCCACCCCGGTGCCCTCCAGGATCGGCAGGAAGAAGTCGCGCCGCGACCGCGGCGAGAGCGAGATGCACAACAGCGCAAGATCGAGCCCGAAGGCCGGATTGCTCAGGCCGCGCAGCATATTGACCAGTTGCCGTTCGGCGCCGCCCGGCGCCAGCGAGGCACTGATGGCGATAATGCGCCGCGGCACCGGCTCGTAGGGCGTGACGGTTGCAGCTATCTCCCTCACCCGCGCGAACAGCCGCTCGGGGATCAGGATCTCACCCACCGTACGCGGTCCATGGCGCATCGCCACATGATCGAAGCCGAGCGCGCGCAGGCCCCGCGTGGTGTCGAACAGTCCCCTCGCCACCTCGATATTGCCCGGTTCCAGCTCGCGGCTGTCGAGCAGGTGATGGAATGCTCCATCGAGGACACCCTGACGGAAATAGTAGAGGCCGAATTGGCCATGGTACGTCGGGTTTTCCGGCTGGGCCGCGATCGCGCGTTCGAAAAAAACGACCGCCCGGCCATCGAACAGCGCCGCCGCGGCGGCGAGGGCAAGCTTGATCCACGCCTCCGGCGTTTCGCCGAGCGCCGCCTCGGCGTTCTCGAGCGCGGCAAGCGCTTCCGCTTCGCGTTCCGCGCCGGCAAGGTAGAAGATCAACTCATGCCAGGCTCCGGCATTCCCGGGCTCGAGCGCGCAGATCCGGCGAAAATCCGCGATCGCCCCATCAACCTGGCCGAGCGTCCGCAACAGCCGTCCGCGATAGCCCAGAGCGGTGATATTGTCGGGTGCCAGTGCCAGCACACGCTCGTAGAGTTCCACTGCCTCCAGAAGCCGGTTGAGCCGGTCGAGACATTGACCTAACCCAAGGATTACATCGATCCGCTCCGGCTCGACGAGCAGGTGGGCGCGATAGACTGCGATCGCCTCGTCCCAGCGCTGCCGGTTACGGTAAAATTCCGCCAATCCAGCTAGCGCCATCGGGTGTCGCGGGTCGCGTGTGACGGCCCGGCGGAATTCCGTTTCCGCTTCGGCAAACCGCCTGACCCGCTCCAGCAATCGACCGCGTTGTACGATTGGAGATACTGCCCCCGGATCGAGATCGGCAAGTTGATCCCAAATCTCAAGCGCGAAATCGGTTGCTCGGTCCCGCCCCAATAGCTGGGCCAGACGCTGCAGGGCCTCTCGATGTTGCGGATCGAACTTCAATACAGAGCGTAGCGCTTCTACCGTATTAGGATCTCGACGAGTGTACAGTATTCGCGCGATCTGGAGCTTCGGTTCGACGGCGTCCGGCCCCAGCTCCGCCAGCTGGGACCACAGCCCCATCGCCTCGTCGAGCCTCCCGCCCACGGAGCAGAGCCGACCGAGGCCGGTCAACGCTTCGACGTTCGCGGGGGCCAGATCAAGGGCCCGGCGAAAGGCGGTTTCGGCCAATTCAAGCCGCTTTGCGCCCGCATGAAGCCGGCCAGCGGCCAGCCAGGGGGCGATTGCCGTCGGATCCTGCTCGGACCAGCGCGCGAACAGCCGGACCGCCTCCTCGGGATTGCGTTGCCCGAGAATCCTGCCGAGCGAAACCAAAGCCTCATTATGGGCCGGGTCTCGGTCAATTACCGCCCTGAACCCAGCCTCGGCCTCCTCCATCCGCCGTCGGCGGAGATGGATACGCGCAATCTGCAGCTTCGGCTCGATCGCCGCAGGGTTGAGAGCGGCGAGCCGTGACCAGCAGGCCAGTGAACCTTCAGGGTCGGTGGCGAGGCGGACGCGCCCGAGCAGCGCCAGGGCCCCACGATGATCGGGCTCGCCGGCCAGGATCCATTGCAACTCTGCCTGCGCCGCGTCGCCGTCGCCAGCCTGGTAACACGCCGATGCCAACTCAAGGCGCAACTCCGGCCGGTCCGGGTTGATCTCGGTCAAACGGACCCAGGCACCGCGAGCCGCAACCCAATTCTGCAGCCGCTTGTTGATCTGGCCGAGTGACTTCCACACATCGGGGTTCTCGGGCTCGAGCACGCTCAGCTCGATGTAGATCCGAGCCGTAGCCTCGAATTGGCCGTCTTCCAGCAGCGCACGCGCCAGCATCTTTTTTGTCTCCGCCGAACTCGGCTGAAGGGTGTGTAGACGCTTCAAGATGCCTATTGCGTCAGCCCACCGCCGCTGGCGCATGTAAAGACGCGACAAGGTCGAAAGCGCGCCGAGGTTGAGTTCATCACGGATGAGAAGCTGCCCCAAGAGCGTCTCAGCTTCTTCGAGCTTGCCCTCGTTGTAGGCCGATCGAGCCCGCTGGAGGAGTCGCTCGATCAACCCCGTCTCTGCGGCGGGCCTTTCTACGAAACTCGCATCCCCCGCCGCCACAAGCCGGCGGGCGTGTGCCAACATCGCCTCGCGCCCCTGCGGCTCAAGCGCACGCACCATCTTCGGCGCAGGCCCGTCTGTCCTGTGGAAGCTGTGGCCTTCCAGGACCGCCAGAATGCGCTCCCTTTGAAGCTGCGGCTCTATCGCCCGCGGATTGGCCCGTATTTGCCGGTCCAACACCGCGAGCGCCTTTTCGGGTTGACCGAGTCGCTCGAAACATTCAGCCGCACCGCGCAATGCCTCGGGCAAATCGGGGGCAAGGGCAAAGGCCGCGTTGAATCGAGCAAGGGCAGTATCGGGCGCCTGCGAGACGAGCGTGGACGCAGCGGCACTGATCGTCCTTGCAATCGCAGCGGCGACATCGCGCGCCCGTTCCAAGTCGGGCCAAAGCGCCAGGAGGCGCTTCCCGATCTCGGCGGCGGTATCCGTTCCGCCATCCTGAGCCAATCGGCCAACGCGGGCGAGCCGGGCGCCTAATTCCTCAAGCGCCGCGAACGCCTTCTCGTGGGTCGGATCGAGAGCAACGACGCGCAGATATTGCTCCGCCGCCCGTTCGAGTTGCCTGCTGCGGTGCAGCGCTCGGGAAAGCTGGAAGACCAGAGCACCGGCGTCCGGTTCGATGGCAACGGCCTTCTGCCAGACTCCCACAGCCTCTTCATAGCGACGCTCGTGCAAGAGTAGCCGGCCAAGACCGGTCAGAGCATTCAGTCGATCGGGATGCCGCGACAGCACCTTGCGGTAGCCCACCTCCGCGGATAGGGCGCGACCCGCCCGGCCATGGAATTGGGCGAGACGAAAGTACCATTCCGAAGCATCAAAAAACCGGCGGTGAACGGTCAACCACAATGACTGCCTTCCAGCCCCGTTTCGGCGCCGGTTTCGATCTGCGCCATCGCTTTCGCCCAACTCGGTCCTCTCCAACGATCGCTGATCGACCCGGCTTCCAGCATTGTGATCAGGCTCGCTCATCATCGTCCTGAAAAATCCTACCAATTCCTCATGCGAGACGCCAGAGAGGACAATACCCTGCTCCGGTTGGAAAGCGGGACGGCCGGTGCATGCTGGAAATTTAGATTAGAACGAATCGACATTCCACGCACCCATATGAAGGCATTGCAAATTTAGAGTGAGGCGAAGAAGTTAGGGCGAGAAAGTCGATCGTGCGTCGGTCAGGCATGGATCTTGGTGGTCAGTTCTCCTTGGGAACGACCCAGCGCCCGGCGAAACCCCAAATCAACGAATCCGGAGTCCATGAATCACGCATTCAGGCCTACGGGAATCCTGAATATCGATCGAACCTAGACCCGTTTTAGTTGCAGATACAAGAGGGCGGCCTTGACGCTTGCACCCTGCTCTGGTTTGTTCGCCCTGGGGAAATTATGCCTAAAGTGGGATTATGAGGGCCAAATGACCATCGAGGGCGCGCTGCGGAAAATACAACAACTGTTGGATGACGAACAATCCGAGAAAGCTACCGCGGTAATTGCGCAGTCGTTGACAGAGTTCTCTCAAGAGCCGCGGGCCCTGCTTCCCATTCTTGATAGACTCGACCGGGATCGGAAACATACAGCGCTACTTCCGATTATAGAAAAACTCCAGGAGGCAAATATCCTTCCGCTCGAATGCGCTATATTCGATATGAGAATGAAATTTCGCACTGGCGATCATGGGGGTGCTCTGCGGATTATTGATAAGATCTTGACTATATCCAGCGACAGCATTGAAGCGTTGCGCACGGGCGGGCGGATCGGCAACCTAACCAAGGATGAAGACTTTGCGCTGCACCACTGGGAACGCCTCGCTCACGTGGCGGCTAGCGATCCCGAAGCAGCATTGCAAACGGCACGGATTTACCTTCGCCGGGCGCAGCACGCGCAAGCTCTGGAATGGGCGCAGCGTGCCGCGCAGCAGCGGTTGGAATCGACCGAACCGCTGCAAATCGCGGTAAGCGCCGGCCTGGAGATTGGCTGGCCGGAGCCCTGCGATCCGTTGCTTGCCCACTTATTCGCAGTGGACCGGGCGCGGGCATTGAAGTCCCTATCGCGGCTCGTTCGGGAACTTGACTGTGAGAGCGCAGCGCGAGTTCTTTCATCACTCAAGCTGCGGTTTGCGAATGACCAGGCGATCGCAGACATCGTAGCTAAAGCCTATTCGGAATGGTTGGTCGCCGCCCTCGAACAAGAGCTTGCCTCTCGCGAACTGGATGCTGCAAGGTTCTACCGCGCTGCGCGATCTGTGCAGCCTGGCGATCCCAACGCGCAGCGGGCCTTGGAGCGTCTGAGTACGCCCAGCATACACGCGATGCGCGACGCGTTTAACAGCCGCGATTTTCCCGGAACGGTTGAGCACGGGGTAATGGCCGCACGCATTAATCCTGACAATTTTGAGGCATGGCAGACTGTTGGTCGCGCCCAGTTTACACGCAGCAACTTTAAGGATGCGAGTGATGCCTTTCGCCGTTGCACAGAACTAAACCCCAAGGATGCGCACAGTTGGTTGACGTATGGGCTCGTTCTGAACCAAGCCGGCGAACGTCGCACTGCGCTGCTCGCTTTCCAAAAGGCACGAGGGGTGGATGCCTCAGAGGTGAAGGAAGAAGCCGACGCCTCGATCTCAGCGCTATACCCGCTTTTGGTTCGCGATGCGCATCAGGCTGCAACGGACGGAAATATTGGACTTGCTTGGGACTCCTCCGATGCCGCGCTGGTAATCCGTCCTAATGACGTTGGCATTGTTCAGCTCCGGCGAAATCTCCTGCGCCAGCAACGGGAGGAGATCCGCGAGGCATGGAATGTGTCCTCAGATTCGGTTGCTAGTCTGTGCCGTCACTATCTCGAGAAATCACCGGGCGATCTCTATGTTTCGACAGTGCTGGGTCGTACTTTGATGCGGACGCGCGCCTATGCCGAAGCTCTGCCTATCTGGGAAAATATCTGCGCGCAGAATCCCGAAGACAGTCGTAATTATTTACAAGTGGCTCGATGCTGTCGATCACTCAAAATCAGGAATAAAGGCTTGATCGCCGCGGAAAAAGCGCTGCGCCTGGATCCCGAGCTTCATGAGGCAGCCGAAGTTGCAGATTTATTGAAAGCTCTGCCCGCGACATCCAATTGAAACTTCCGCAGAGTTTGGACAGTGGCTCTGGCTAGGTTGGCGTTGCGAGACGTTCAACGGAGCCAGACCCGTCTCCTCAGCTGCTGGCGCATTCACCTGAGATGAATCGAAAGTGGTGGGGGACGGATAGCTGTGACTCTATGGGGACCTGTGATTTGGAGGTGAACATGGGGCTGCGGATTCGAACGATCTACGGCTTCGGGTGGTGGCGAAAGTTGCGGCGGGCAGGATGTCCCGGCGCGGGGCGGCGGCGCATTTCCGGGTGAGCGCGTCGTCGGCGATCCGCTGGGTGGAGTTGCAGGAGGAGACCGGTGGGATCAGTCCGCGGCCTCGGGGCGGCAAGAGCCGCTCGCCGCTGGAGCCGCATTCGCTATGGCTTTTGGATCTCATCGCCCGGGAGGGGGACCTGACCTTGGCCGAGATCGGGCGGCGGATCTTCGAGGGGCTGGGAGTGAAGACGACCGAGGTGTCGATCCGACGGTTCTTCACGCGCCACAAGATCAGCTTCAAAAAAAACTCTGCACGCCGCAGAACAGGCACGCCCAGACGTGGCCGAGGCGCGGCAATACTGGAAGGCTGTCCAGGCCAGGCTTGATCCCAGGAAGCTGGTTTTCGTCGATGAGACGGGCGCCAACACCAAGATGGTCCGCGCCTATGGCCGTGCTCCAAGGGGCCACAGGCTGATCGGCAAGCAACCCTTCGGCCACTGGAAGACCACCACCTTCACCGCCGCCCTGCGCTACGATGGCGTCACCGCGCCCTGGATGCTCGACGGGCCGATGAACCGTGACGCCTTCCTCGTCTACCTCGACAAGGTGCTCTGCCCGACCCTCCAGGAGGGC
>Ga0137359_10004969_pt1 | contig 10944 bp, 9 predicted proteins | sample Mad1_40_16metaG_FD_108281 | JGI IMG/M metagenome (GOLD analysis project Ga0137359, IMG submission 108281) | Vadose zone soil microbial communities from Angelo Coast Range Reserve, California, USA - Mad1_40_16 metaG | ecosystem: Environmental > Terrestrial > Soil > Vadose zone | place: USA... | reverse complement strand
CGACATGCTAACGGTCTCGTTGAGACGGCAGGCAACGTGCGCAGTCCAGCCGATGATCTCGATTGCCGCCGCGCGGTCGGCAAAGGTGAACAGGTCCGCGTGAGCGCCGTGGAAATCCTCCACCAAGCGCGCGACGTCCGCTTCGCTCTCGAACGCATCGCAATGAACCGGCGCCTCGATCTCCCAGACCTGGCTCGCGTAGCGCGCCTCGGCCGTGAAATAAATCGATATCGCACCACGGTCAGCATCCGCGGCCGCCGCAAACTCCTCGCACCGCTGCCGGAGTGCCCGCAGCACGGCATTCACCGCCGCGAAGTCGAAGCGCCCCGTATGCACCAGGCAGGCCTGATGGAAATCGGCCCGCAGATCTGACATCAGGGCCCCCGCCGCGGAGAGCGCTGCACCCACGACCGGAATCACAAGCCGACGGCATCCGAGACGTCGGGCGATCTGGACCGAATTGAGCCCGGCCGCGCCGCCGCCGCCGATCAGGACTGCGTCCCTGGGGTCGATGCCCTGGTTAACCGTGATATCGACGATCGCCTGCGCCATGTTCTCGGTCGCGACGGCGAGGATCGCGGCCGCAGCGCGAGTTACGTCGAGTCCGAGGGGTTCCGCGACCTGCCTTGCGATAGCGCTTTCGGCCGCCGCACGGTCGAGCGGCATCTGCCCGCCCAGAAAGAAAGCGGGGTCGAGGTGACCGAGTACCACCGAAGCGTCACTGACCGTGACTCGAGTGCCGCCGCGCCCGTAGCAGACGGGTCCGGGCACAGCGCCGGCGCTCTGAGGTCCGACGTGCAACAGGCGACCGGCGTCAACTGACGCGATCGAGCCGCCACCGGCCCCGACACTGCGGACGTCAACCCACGGAAAGCCCACCATCAGGCCGCTGTACTGCGGGCCGATCCAGGTGTCGCGCGTGACCGGAATCACGCCCTTGCGTACCAGGCTGACGTCGTAGGTCGTACCGCCGGTATCGGCGACGATGATAGTCGAGGCGTCCTCGTCCAGCGCACCGAAATACCGGCCTGCGACCGGCGCCATCGACGGCCCGGAGTTCACGATCTTGATCGGCGCCTCAGCCGCCTCGCGTGCGTCGATCACCCCGGCCTGGGAGGTCACGACCAAGACACGGCCGTTGAACCCGGCCGCGCGCAAGCGCTCCTCCATCGTCCGCATGTAGGCGGTCATCAGCGGCTTGAGCGACGAGTCGATCGCCGTCGAAGACGCGCGGCGGAACTCCCGGACCGAGGGATTCAGCCGGTGCGACAGCGTGTACGGCACGCCGGGCAGGTGCTGGTCGAGCAGCTCCCCGACCCGAACCTCGTGGGCCGAATTCACGATTGACCACAGCAAGCAGACGGCGACAGCCTCGACCCTTTGCGCGCGCAGCTCGCCCAAGGTCGCGACCAGGCGCACCTCGTCGAGCGGCACGAACTCCGTACCATCCGCCCGGATGCGGCCGTCGACTTCGAAAGTCAGCGCGCGCGGGATGTAAGGCTCCGGGTACGGCGTCGTGAAGTTGAACGCTTCGGCGCGGCCGCCCTGGCGCAGCACCAGCACGTCCGGATGGCCGGCACTCGTGAGGAACGCCGTGCGCGCCGTGCGCCCGGTGATGATCGCGTTGATCGCGTGAGTCGTCCCGTGGACAAAATGGGTGCCGCGCCGCAGCAGCTCCTGCCGCGCAATGCCGAAGCCTTCGGCCGCTAACCCAAGGACATCGAGCAGGCCCTGGATCGGATCGGCCGGCGTTGTGGGCGCCTTGAACATGCGACGCGTGCCTGCACCGTCATCGAGGATGAGGTCCGTGAACGTCCCCCCGGTGTCAACTGCAAATCGCATTCGCAGTCCTAGGCTTCATATTCGATGTTGCCGTCGACGCCAATCAGCTGGCCCGTAATCCGGCGTCCGGTGGACGAGGCCAGGAACACGATCATCGCGGCGATGTCCTCGGGATCGACCATCGTCCGCAGTGACACGTAGCGAAGAAGATCCCGCTCGTAGTCGGCGGCGGTCACTCCGAGCGCCGCTGCTTTCGACGCGATGACCCGCTGAATTCGTTCGCCGCGAATCGCTCCCGGCAAGATCGCATTGACCCGGATGCCGTGCGGGCCGAGTTCACGGGCGAGATTTGTGGTGAGACTCAGGATCGCGCCTTTCGTCACGACGTACGGCAGCCTGAGCGGCAGCCCAACCTTGACGCTTCCCGAAGAAATATTGACGATCAGGCCGCTGCGACGCGCCTTCATGGTCGGCACGGCACGCCGGGCGCATAGAAAGTGACTCGTAAGATTTGCACGCAACGACCGGGTCCAGTCTTCGGTCGAAATGTCCTCGACCGCAGCGGTCGGTCCCGCAATGCCGACATTGTTGACCAGTACGTCGATCGGACCGAGGCGCCGTTCGGCCTCATCGAACACTCGCTGGACGGTGCGTTCCTCGCCGACATCACCCTCGAGCACGGCGATGTCCGGTCGCGCGGCGGCAAACGCTGCCACCGCGCGACCATCCAGGTCACACGTCAAGACTCGGGCTCCGGCATCGGCGAAGGTTTCGGCGATGACGCGGCCCGCACCACCGGCGCCGGCCGTGACGATAACGACGAGACCGCTGACACCGGTTGCCGGAGCGATCCCAGTGAGACGGTTGGCGCCCATTCAGTAATTCACGCTAAGAGAAAGCCCCGCCGTGAGGGGCTGATTGGTCGCAACGCGGTTGTATGACGGACCCGTGAATGAGTTGATATTGATGTTTTCGAGATCGACGCGTTTCTTGAAGATGTTGGTCGAGTAGACAAACACCGACCACTTGGGGGTCTCTAGGCCAAAGCGGACGTTGGTGATGTCACGAGGCCCGAGGTGGTTAATTCGATAGGATAAATCGGTTGTTGCACCCGCGTAGCTATTTTGCAGAATCGCGACGAACTTGCGTCCGGCGATCGGATGTTCATAGTGAATACTGCTGCTGGCGGTTACCCGGGGTGCGTTGAACAGCGCCTGACCTTTGACGATGCCCGACGCGGCGAAATCCTGCGTGAAGTCGGCAGCGGCCAATGCGACACTCTGAGTCACGGACAGCGCGGACGAGAGTTGCGCCTGTAGTTCCAGCTCCCCTCCCTTGACTTCGGCGTTCGGCCCGTTCGCCGTGAACCCCAGGCCACAGGCGAGAGCCACTGGCTGTTGCACCTTGGACCATCGGGTGTAGAAGAAGTCGGCATTCAGCGTGAGACGATGGTCAAAGAGCCGGCTCTTTTCGCCGGCTTCGTAACTCCACACCGTGTCCGGATCGAACAGCGAAGGTGCCGATTCGCGACCGATCGCCTGCAGGTTGGCCAGGCACACCGACCCGATTTGTCCGGTCGTCGGCACGGGAAAGTTGCCTCCGCCCTCGCGAAAGCCTTTGGCTGCGATGGCGTACAGGAGTAGGTCAGATAGCGGCTCGTAGGAGACGTCGACTTTCGGACTGACGCCCGAGGCGGAAGCCGACGCCGAGGCGAGGACCGGCGTTTCGCCGCCATACGCAAAGCCCTTTGACGAGGAGGTCACCGCGCTCTGGTAGGCAAAGTAGCGCGCGCCTGCGGCAATCTTCCAGGAATCGGACACGTGGTACGTGACGTTCGCGAATCCCGCCTGTTGCTTCACGACCAACGGAATGGAGACGTCGAACAGGTCAGTCGTTCCGATGGCTCCCCCCAGCGCGGTTGCCAGCCCGGGAATCGTCGAGCCACCGCGGAACGTGTCCGAAAAACGGCTGAAGAAGGCGCCCACCAGCCAGTCCAATTTGTCATGTCCCGTCGACGCCAGCCGAATCTCCTGCGAGGCTTCGTTGGTCGTGTCCGTCTCGTAGGACTGAGCGGCACCGATGCCCCCATCGACAGTACTGAACGCCGGAAGGCCGAGGCCATCCTGGACGGCCTCGCTCGCATCCTCGAACTGGGAGGTAACCCTCGTCCAGTAGCTGGTAGCGGAAGTCAGCGCCACACGCTCAAAGGCGTAGTTGACCGTGAGGCTGTAGACGGTGAACCGGTCGGAGAATGGCTCAGCCACGTCAAAAGGTTGGTAGTGCGCCAGGGTTCCCGGCACGCTATCGTAGGTGTTCAAACCGCCCTGCGATATGTTTTGATAGAAGATCATCGGCGTGATGCTCAACGCGTTGTTCGGCTGAATCAGCAGTGAGGCGCGAGCGCCCCGAACGTCCGCATCGTTGACGCCGTGGTGTATCGCCGACGCCGGAAGTCCCAGCACGTTGCCGCGCGTGAGCCCCCCGTTGGTCTCGATCGGGAAATTCGGAACGACGATGCGACCGATCCAACCGCTATCGTGGCCGTAATTGCCGACGATACGCAGCGCAATCTCATTGTCGACCAGCGGTATGTTGACCATACCCTTCTGCGCGTAATTCAGACCGCCGCCGCCGGTGCCCGACACGGAGGTTTCGGTACTGCCATACGTGGACGCAAGATCAGGAGGGTTCGTCACCAGTTTGACCGTCCCTCCCATCGACGCCGACCCGTAGAGAGTTCCCTGAGGTCCTCGCAGCACTTCAACACGGTTCAGGTCGTAAAGATCCGGATCGATTGCCGACTTTCCAGTGGTAGCGCTCGCCGGCGGTGTGATCGGCGCTTCGTTCAGGTAGAAGCCGATCGTCGGCGATTCGCCGCCGTCACTCGACAACCCGCGGATTTCATACTTGGCTTGTCCGGGACCCGCGGAGGCGATCGCTATACCCGGCACCGCCTGCACGATCTGTTGAGCGCTGCTCAGACCCCGCGCTGCGAGGTCCTCACCCTTAAGGGCGCTAATGCTCAACGGGGTCGTCTGTACGGTTGAGGATCGCTTCTCCGCAGTGACCACGATCTCAGCCAGTTCGCCGCTGGCGGAGTCGCTAGGCCGCGTCACTGCAGTGGATTGGCTGAGCGCAGTGACAGGTATCGCGAGGGCGAGCGCTCCGCAGACCATGGCCGCGACAACCCACGACACCGGGCCACTGCCGATCGGGGAAACACCGTGAACCCTGCGTCGCGCTGCTGTTTCGGTCATCTCGCCCCCTTGGTCTCGTGGTTCGGCTCATTTCCTCTTTGGCAAGGATCAAATCACATTTCTTGCGTATCCGCAAGTCTTTGCCGTGCATCATCGCCCCTTCGGATCGACTTCAGAGTGTCGCGGAAGCCGATACGGAAGCAGCCATTGCAGCAATATAGGCCATTCCTACAGGCAATGAGGCTGGCGCACCGTGTCCCGTGTCAAAGCGCTCGCCTCAAGATAGCGTGTCTTCTTGACTTGCGTATCCGCAAGATGTGTACTTACACCTGAATGAAGACGGACGTCGGAAAAAGACGTACATGTGGATTGCGACGAACAACCGCCGCGATCGGCGACGGCCAACGGGCCCTACCGAGGAGTCGATGTGTTCCAATATTTCCAAGACGGGTACTCGTGGAATCTCTCCGTTGCGGCATCGATTGCGATGGGCGCCCAGATCTCGGAGGTGGATGAGGCACTCCAACCGCTGATACCGCTACTTCAGGCGACCGACAAACACGCGGCCGACGAAGCGTGGTTTCAAAATTGGATGAAGCTCGGAGAGAAGCTGGCCGCCCTGGCCGACGCCGATGCCGAACGCGGAAACGGCTTTAGTGCTTCCTCGAAGTTCTTGAGAGCGGCAAACTATTTCCTCATCGCAGAGCGGATTGCGTCGTGGACGGATTCCCGTCGGTTGAATGCTTATGGACTAGCGCTCCAAGCCTTCCAAAAGGGGCTCACTTTATCCGGCGCCAATGTGGAGCGCGTCGAGGTGCAGTACGAAGGAGCGACGCTGTCGGGCTGGCTGCGACTACCCGACAAGGCCAAGCGTTCGCCCGCCATTGTCTTCTACAATGGATTCGATTCAATCAAGGAAATGCACTACCTGATGTTCGCCGATATTTCAGCGCGGCGAGGAATTGCAACGCTCTTTGTGGATCAGGAAGGGACCGGCGAGGCCATTCGGTATCACGGCCTTGCGAAGCGGCACGACACCGAAGTATCGGCCGGTCAGTTCTTCGACGCCCTGGCGGCGCATTTCGCCATTGATAGCGACCGGATCGGGATTGTCGGCCTCAGTATGGGCGGATATTGCGCGCCTCGAGCGGCGGCCTTCGATCCACGCTTCAAATGCGTCGGCTGCTTCGGCGCATTCTACGAGTTGGACGAAGACTGGCAACGGATTCTGTCTGGTGGACAGGCGGGCTCCGTATCCGATGGCCTGCCGGAAAGCGGTCGTCATGCGATGTGGGTCACGGCGACGACGTCGATCGGCGATGCCATCGCCGCCCTTAAGCGGCGTTCACTCGAGGGCATACTTGATCGAATCAGGTGTCCGCTGCTGGTGGTTCATGGGGAGAATGACCGACAGGTTGCACTCTCTCACGCCAGAAAGATCATTTCCGGCGCCATTAACAGTATCGATGCCGAATTGCGGGTGTTCTCGCTGCGCGAGGGCGCCGCGGAGCACTGCGGCATCGATGTGATGTCGATGCAGGCGGAGTACGTCTTCGACTGGGCTGCCCGCATACTCGGCGGCGTGCGCGCATGAGCGCGCGACCTGCGAGTCTCGGGGCTCGACGCGAGTCTCGGGGCTTGACCCATCTCGACTGTACGTCGCTCACCTTACGCCGGTCGGAGAACACACAGGGAATTCTCCAATGGCTCAATTCGTTGTTCGCGACCTGGAAGACGAGGTCAAGGCGCGCTTGAAGCGACGCGCTGAGCATCACGGCCGCAGTATGGAGAAGTAAATTCGCCACATCCTGCGGAATGCGGTCAATGACTCAGGTCGACCGCTTGCTTCACTCGGCTCGCGCATTGCAGCGCGGTTTGCCGGCACTGGATTGACGTCTGACCTACCGGCAAATATCTGCTTGTGCTGGCACAAAAGTGGCCACAGTGAACGCGTTACTCGGGGCGGCGAGAACCCCGTCCCTCAAACGACTGGGCATCCCCGCTGGGTGAATAAGCCACGCCCAGCACAGACCCCAAAACGATGATCGCCAGCACAAGCATCGCAATGGCACTGAAGAGGAAGTCGCGCTCGCGGACGAAGACGACCAACATCAGAAAGACCCGCAGCACCGGCAGGATTATTAAAAGCGCGATGCCGGCGGTGACGATCCGAGTGCACGTCATTGCGGATGAAGCTCCCGACCATCCAGCCATCGGTTGGGTCAATCCGAGTGCGATGACGCTCCATCCGAGCCAAGTGCCTCGATACAGGACACTTGCGAGGAGTTGGTCTAGTTCAGGGCGTCCTGCGAGATCGATCCTCACACTGTAATACCAGTCAGGTGAATCCCGAGAGCAGACAACATCATCTGAGCAGCCAGTGCGACGAGCACCACGACGAAGAACAGGCGCAATTTGTCGCCAGACACCGTCATCAGAAAGTGCGTGCCGAGCACCGCGCCCAAGACAGAGCCAAGCGCGACCGGTCCAGCGATTACCGGATCAATATCGCCACGCGCGAAATAGGCGACGCCGCTGGCTGCCGCCGTCGCCCCGATCATGAAGTTCGATGTGGCGGAGGACACCTTGATGGGCAAGCGCAAGGCGGTGTCCATCGCGGAAGACGCAGCACAGTCGCCCAATCCCGGAGATTGGTCTCTTCCGTTTCGCCCAAGATCTCATGTCGTCGGGTCATCATCTGCGAAGCCGAAACCAGTAGCACCGTGGCGAAGAGGAAGTACAGGAACGACGCCGACAGGATGCCTGCCAGCACCACCCCCGTCAGAGCACCCAGCGTCGTGGCGACCTCCAGCACGATCGCGATGCGTATGTTCGTCAGTCCACTTTTGAGGAACGGCGCGGCACTACCGCAAGAGCAGGCGATGACCGATACGATGCTGGCGGCGACGGCGGCATGGATGTCTAGCCCGCCGAACAGGGTCAAAACCGGCACGATGAAAATGCCGCTCGCCATTCCCAAAGCGCCGCCCAGTGCGCTCGCACCAATCGACACCAGGAAGAGCCACACGGCGGACCCGGCGTGCATATCTCCTACCCTTAGATGCCGGCCGACTTGCGGCGTGCCAAACGCGTCCTGAACCGGATAAGGTCTCCCCGATAGTGGAGCTTCTCGTAATCGACGGGTCGGTTGCCGACGCTGTAGGAGGTGCGCTCGATCCGGAAGATCGGGCTTCCAGCCTCCACTCCCAGGGCCGCTGCGACATCCCGATCGGCGGAAATTGCCTCAAGCTTATATTCCGCCTCGAGGAGCGGAATGTCGTATCGCTGCTCCAGCAGTGTGAAGATGGGTTCGAGTTCGAGATCGTGCGTGACGATCTTCTCTCCGATCTCAAGCGGCAAGTACGTCTCGTCAAGCGACATGCCGACGCCGTTTGCGAGTCGAACGCGCCGGATTCGTATCACGCGCGTGCCCACCGCCAGACCGAGATGCTGGGCCACATGTACATCAGCCGCGACCACGTTCCGGTCGATTAAGCGGGCGGTGGCTGCATGGCCGAGGGCGGCCATGTCTTCGACAAAGCCAGTCAGTTCGGTCAGGTCCTGAGTAATCCTTGGTTGTGCGACGAAAGTGCCGGTTCCACGTCGGATTTCGATGAGCCCGCGGCTTGAGAGATTTTGGATAGCTTTGCGGACCGTCGTGCGGCTGACCGCGAAACGTTGAATCAGGTTGTCCTCCGTTGGCAGTTGGCTGCCTACCGGGAATTCACCGCCGGCGATGCCAGCCGCGATCTGCGTTTCGAGCACTGCGTAGAGCGGGGTCGGGTCGGCTAGGTGTCCTGTCATAATTACATGATGACATCATGTCATCACTATGTCTATAATTGTTCAGATTTCCGGTCAACCCAGGCCCGTAACCTCTCGGCGCCTCAAGCAAAGGATCCCTTATGAATAATTTCATAGCCCGCTGCTCCCACCTATTCCCGTCTCTGCGACAGGCTTGGTACGCGATTCCAATCCGTTTGATCGTCGGCTACGGCTTCATGGAACACGGCTATGCGAAACTTGCTCGAGGTCCGGACAACTTTGCCAATATTTTGCATGCTCTCGGAATGCCCGCTTCCACGTTGTTGGCGTGGGCGACGGTTCTTGTCGAGTTGCTTGGCGGACTGGCCGTGTTTCTCGGAGCATTTATCCCCCTCGCCAGTGTGCCAATGGCGTTCGTACTGCTCGTTGCCATATTCACCGTGCATCTGCCGTACGGCTTCAGCTCCATCAAGCTCCAATCGGTGACCGCCGCTGGAGCCCACTTCGGACAGCCGGGATACGCGACGGACCTGCTATACCTCTTGGGCTTAGCCGCGCTGGTGTTGGGAGGATCGGGACCCTACTCCCTGGATCAGCTTTTGACACGGCGCAGTGACAACGAGTCGCCAAGCTGAAAGTTGCGCCGACCGTCATCAGGCATATAATGACCATAAATTGTGGTCACTTGCGAGAAGCAAATGGATATCCCCGCGGCAGTTTTCAAGGCCGAGTGCCTAAAATTGATGGATGAGGTCGCTCGAACCGGACAGCCCGTGGTGATTACCAAACACGGCAAGCCCGTTGCACAATTAGTGCCAATTCCGGCGCAATCTCGCACCTTATTCGGGTATATGAAGAATACGGTAAAGATCAATGGGGATGTCATCGCCCCGATCGACGAAGAATGGAGCGCATTGTCCGGTGATGAGAATCATTTATTTGCCGTCGCACCGAAAAAATCGCGTACACGTCGTGGCACCAGAAAGAAATGAGCGCTTTGCTTCTCGATACACATATATGGCTCTGGTACGCGGAAGGCATCACAGATCGACTGCGGCCGGCGAGCGTCAAGAAGCTGGATGCGGCTCGAACAGGCGGCGGGCTTTTGGTGTCGGCAATATCCGTGTGGGAGATTGGGGCGCAGAGCGCCAAAGGCAGAATTCAACTGTCTATACCGTTACGGGATTGGACCGAGAGAGCACTGAGCGTTCCCGGTATCCATTTTGCGCCGCTAGATGCAGCTGCGGCAGCAGAAAGTACTTTGCTCCCGGGCAAACCTCACGGCGATCCTGCGGACCGGTTCCTCATCGCGACCGCGCGGACACGCGGCGTGGCACTGGCGACACGCGATGAACACATCATCGAGTATGGAAAGCTAGGGTTTTTGCGCGTAGTTGAGTTGTAGCCCGACTCTGTCCGCGGAACAGCTGGTTCGTAGCTCGCAACGCGGGGGCGAAAACGGAAGTACTGTCACTTAGCGTGGAATTTCAAATAGACCCTCACTCCTGGATGTCGGCGCGGCCCGCACAAGACAACCGCCAATCACCAACAAAGTCCCGCAAAACTCCCGCATAGAAAAATATGGCTGTAAAATACGGCAAATTCTTCGTTAGATATTCTTGGTCGGCGTTGAATTCTTGCGTTTCCCCTGCATTTAGACACTTCGGCGGCACCTGGCTATTTTCCCGTCGCTCGATTTTTGGTAGTCTCTTGAGGACGTCGAAACGCCAACTAATTGATCATGAAAAGGTTTTTTAGTGCGCCCGGACGGATTCGAACCGCCGACCACCTGGTTCGAAGCCAGGTGCTCTATCCAGCTGAGCTACGGGCGCAGGCGCGCTGTTTAGCGTCCGAAGGGCCTTTCTGGAACCCTAATTCAGGCGTCCAACGGCTTGAGGGTCCTTCCATTTATTATACCAATTGGTTGACGTTTCTCCGGATTTGGCCTATGTTCAACCATAGGGTATAGCAATTCCGGGTGCTTCATGATCGAACGGCGAGTGGCCTCGCTGGACCGCGTCTTTCAGGCGCTCGCCGACCCCACCCGGAGAGCGATGCTGCGCCGCCTCTCGAAGAGCGAGCAGAGCATCGGCGAACTGGCGGCCCCGTTTCGGATGACGTTTGCCGCCGCGTCCAAGCACGTCAAAGTGCTCGAGCGCGCCCGGCTTCTGCGCCGCCGGGTCGTGGGCCGGTCACACTT
>Ga0137359_10004968_pt1 | contig 10944 bp, 11 predicted proteins | sample Mad1_40_16metaG_FD_108281 | JGI IMG/M metagenome (GOLD analysis project Ga0137359, IMG submission 108281) | Vadose zone soil microbial communities from Angelo Coast Range Reserve, California, USA - Mad1_40_16 metaG | ecosystem: Environmental > Terrestrial > Soil > Vadose zone | place: USA... | reverse complement strand
GAACCCAGTACCGTTCTTTGAGGTCTTTGTTCGTTACTTCAACGTGTGGGAAGCCATTTACAAGTTGTTCATTTCTAGGGCCAAATGACTATTCGAATTCATGAGGCGGATGGAACACCATACGAGCACGTCCTCGATATCCGTTCTGCGTTTAAACGATACGAGGTTCCGTTCAATACAAAATATAAACGGGTCCGCCGTAATACGAAGCGTTACCTCGCTCGCCAAGCTGCCGCTCAGGCAGCAGCAGAAGGGGACGCGGAGGCTGCAGAAGCCATGGGCATGGTCGACATGGGCTTTGGACTGGAGATCTGGGAGAAAGAAAAGGAACGAGAGAACTGGAAAGTGGCCGACTGGACTGAAGACGATGAACAAGTCATGAGCGGGGCAACTTATGAGTGGATACGAATGGACGCCGACTTTGAATGGATCGCGACCATCGAATTTACTCAGCCCGATTTCATGTGGGTGTCACAACTACAGAGGGACAGGGATGTTGTCGCACAGCTGGAGGTAGCACACTTTTTTTTCATCTACCACCTTCTATTTATCCGGCTCTTCAGGCGGTTAGGGCGTTATCGAAGATGCCGAACGCCATTGTTTCGAGCACGTTCACAAAAACAGTATTGGTGACAAACTATTTTTATAGGGTGCGTTGCGAAGCCGCACTAGCCCTTGTGAAGGTGGGCACACCGCCTCGTTAGGGGACGTAATTTTCATATTTGAATCCAGTGCGCCTATCAGCAGCTCGATTTTCTCGGCCTGTTTCACCTTTTCAAGCTCTTTCTACGGTACTGCTACGATCCAGAGGATCCTCAGCAAGATCTTTTCACGCATTCCTATGTGCCGAGGCCGAATGATTTCTCGGGTATTACGGAATACTTCGTGAGGAGAGTGAGTACCGAGAGAATGCAAAGTCTAAGGCTCCGCTTAGCTCTTTTGATAGGCCATCGTAAAGGCTATTTCACGTGTCAGATTCGCAAATGGCAAATGCCCCACGATTGTCCGGCAGTTCTTGATAGACCAGTTAAAGTACAATGACAATACTGCTAATTCTGTGCGTCTTGCCTGTTTGTCAGATGGGCTCATACACTCATCATTCTTAGTATACGGACGCCTTTTATATATGCACGATAATTTCGGCTTTGGCTTGTGCAAGTATATCTATCGTTCCCCCTGAGCGCGGAGAGCTGTTCCCAACGGAAGTTAAGAGTGATCAGACAAGCGAAGAAACCGATCTTCTGAAGCAGTCTTTATCTGAGGTTGATAGGTATCGCAGCATGGACAGGCTCATCCCATCACCTCATAATGTCGTAACGATGGCAACGCTCGAGGTGAGCATAGATATTCTTGGTGGCCGACATTCATTTGACACGAAACAGTTCCGCCTCATTTTGAGTGTTGCGGGGTTGATTCCTAATGACCCCCGTGTATACTTTCCACTTACAAGGTAGTTGATGTCTCGTATCACCTGGGGCCGTCTCATATTTCTTCACAGAGAGGGGAATTACACTCAAGTCCGCGTTGCGGCCTTCGATGCATTATTCCTCGCGAAGTGGTACACCCCCAAGATCATGCGTTATATCCTAGCTGTTGCTGCGGGCGATTCTTCACGTACAGTACGCCGCCACGTAGCGCGTAACGCGTGCCAGTCGCTTGCACTACTGGTATCTATGGGCGAACTGAAGAATTCGATCAAAGAATCAGAGTCACTCCTTATTGAGGAAGATGGTTCTGCTCAAGACAAAGTCAAGGAAACGAAGAAGAGTGAGGTGGACTCACTTGTCAGAACCCTCAGGAAGGACAAGGAAGTCGGTAAGAACGAAATAGTTCGGGAGTTTTTGTTGCCCATCGCTCTGTGAGTCGTCTCGTCGCCATGAACAACCATAAGTTGATTCAACCGTCTAGCGCACCGGACACCGACCAGGATGTACGATGGTCCATCATCAAATTAGCGGACGTCCTTGTTCGGGGTGCTGAAGAAGCTCCTCCAAAGCTTTCTATTCACCTGCCTCCCCCAACACCTGTCACCGATGCTCCGCCCCCCTTACTCCCCGTCAAGATTCCCCTTCCGCCGAAGACGTCGCGCGCCCTCAAATCCGGTGGCCCAAGAAACACTCCTGTATCTACCCCAGTCACCCCGAAGATCCGTCTCGTTCCATTTGCACATATGGAAGCGACCAACCTGCGCACTGTGTCCACTCCACCCGCTGGGCAGTCCGTTATCAACACACAGGGATCTGCTGTCCAGGCACCCGGTGGAATGAAGATCAAGGTGAAACAAAAAAATAAAGAAGCGAAGGCAGTCCCAAAAGCACAAAGTGGCGGAATGTCATCTTTCGATCTCAAGGCGTGTCGAACAGCCTTGCAGAAGCTGAAGTCGAGTAAACACTCTAATTTATTTATGCAACCCGTCGACCCCGTCAGGGATCGTGCACCCAAGTATGCCTCCGTGTGACATCGATTTTGCTTGCTGACTATAATTCGTGACAGTTACTTCGAGATCATCAAGAATCCTATGGATATTAGCACTATGACCGCTAAGCTCGAGGCTGGGATGTACAAAGAGCGCTTTGCTTTTGAGGCAGACTTTCGTCTTATGATTCGCAATGCGAAAACCTACAACATGCCCGGTACTTTCGCATACAACGAAACCCTTGCGTTGGAATCGGTCTTTGACAAAAGTACGTGTTACGAGGGTTTGCATTGTCTTATTGTTCCTTATCGTTTTTGACAGGCTGGGCGCGCATTAACAACACTATAGACATGAAGTCTGCAAATCAACCTAAGCCAATGGCCCCCCCACCAGTTCCAATTCAAGCGAAGGCGGTGGTAGCTAAAACACCGGCCACGGTTGCACCTATAGCTGCCACAATACCTACCCCTAGCCTGAAGCTGAAAATTGGGGGAAATCTTACCCCGCGTGCCACCCCTCCTGCGCCGTCCAACGGCTCAGCTACCCCGAAGACGGTCATTACTGTCAAACCCAAAGGGAGGAAACCCAAGCCAATAGAACCGATTCCAGAACCAGTCGTGGACGATGGCTCCTTTGACTTATTGGAAGAGGTTATCGCCATCGAAAGGGAGAAGGAGAAACTGGTTGCATCAAAGAAGCAACGTCCATTCGCAGCTTCACCGGAGGCCACTGCTCCAGTGAAAAGGAAGAAAGACCTATTGGACGAGTTGGAGGAGGACGAAGAGATCTTAGCATTGGCTTCACCGAGTAAAAAGCCTAGCAAGAGTCCCCAGCCAGGTGCTAACGAGAAGGAATGGCGCGCGACATCCCCCGCGAAATTCTCCGGGTCGATCAAGATTAAAAAGCCTCCAATCCCTGCCCCAGAGCACACTGCGAGTCCCGAGGTCAAACCGCCGGCAGAAAGTCGCCAACCTACGAAAGGTAAAGGAAAGGAAAAAGAGGTCGTTCCTCCCCCAGCAAAGTCCTCCGTCACCCCTGAAACGCCTATTAACAAAGCGAAAGCCCGTGAAGTGTTGAAAATCTTGCTGAAACTACCTGAAGCTGCTATTTTCTCGAGGCCCGTGGACCCAATCCAGGATGGATGTCCAACGTACACCTCTTTTTCGCGTCCGTTATGCTTGGCAAGCTAATGCGATCCTACCTACAGATACTTCGACGAAATCAAAAATCCTATGGATTTTGGCACGATGACGCAGAACCTGAACTCAAGCAAATATTCAACGATGGAAGAGTTTTCTCGAGATGTTGGATTGGTCTTCAGCAATTGCAGACTTTTCAATCCACCAACAACATACCCTGTTCAATGCGCAGACGTTGTAGAACGGGCCTTCAGGAGGGAGTGGGCTAGGGCCGCTGAGAGGAAAATGACATGGTCCGAGAAGCGAAGCCTGCAATCTTTGATGACCACGCTCGTAAAGGACTCCTTGTACATCTCGTTTCAGTCACCAATTCCGCTGCCCTAATCCCTTCTCTCATTCTAGGTCGTTCGTGTTCCGGGAACCCGTGGACCCAATCGCTCTTGGGATTCCGCAGTATCACGACATCATTCCTCGCAAAGATGCACGGGATATGAGGACGATACGGCAAAAATTAGACACCGACAAGTACGATACGCCCGAAGGGTGGGAAGTTGATATGGACTTGATGATCCGTAACGCAATCCACTTCAACGGGGAAGAGTCCGAAGTGGGTCAAATCGCTGTGGCATTCCGCGAACGTATCAAGGAATCGAGGACGCAACAAGGGCTTAAAAGGAGGAAGGAGAGCGAGAAAGGTGGTGGCGACCAGCCCGCGGCGAAGAAAGCCAAGTTGGGTTAATCAGTTCGTGATCAGTGGATTATCTCTGGCTGTCTTCTGTCTTCTCTGTCTTCTCATATGTACATTGCTATCGATAATTCTCATCATTCTCATGCAATTCCTCCAGGCCGCATCGTCTTGTACATTGAGCTCATACATCTCACATTCATTCATAAGGCTTGCTTCACTTAAACCTTGACTGTCATCTCCCTTCTCTAATTTTCCAGATGCCTTCGTTGACGCCAGATCTCCTTTTCTTGACTACTTTTATCGCTTTACGCCCACTGCAGGTAAGCGCCTTCGGGGCAGGTGACATTCCAGATTTTGCCTACCCCAATGGATTGTCATATTATCTGCCTTCATCGCGGGAATGAAACGTCTTCCACAAGGCGTTCTGTTATGGCGACATTGAGAATATCTTGATTGACATCAAAAACTGCTGGGGACCTCGTGATTGGTGTGGTGGCGGAATACTTGTTTGCTCAATCAGGCGTCGCTGCTAGAACAGGGGGTTCCAAGTTCAACAATAGTGATGTCAAGAAAGTGTATTTTCGTAAGTCATTTCCCAAGTTTGCTGGCGTTTTTGCAGTTGCTAACACGACTACACTTTCATAGGGGAAACGCTGCGAAACTATTCCCAGGTGCGAATTGCTTCAAGGGGTGGCACGGGGGTTTGACCCTACAATCTGGAACTCCTGGGTTTTGGTCTTAAAGGATTCGGATATAGCCGTGTGTGTCGACCTTCGGCTCACAACCGACAGAGGAATTCGTAGTCACCACCGACAGACTAGGGGTATATCTACCCGTGGTACGGTGTGTTTGTGCTATCTGCACTGACAACCTGTCGACAGGAACACAGATAATCCCAAATAAGTGGCTGCGTTCCACCATGTTGGCGAAGCCCATGGTTCCTGTGAGGGGATACGCAGAGAAAGAAGGTGATGCACGACAACTTCATCCAACGCTTCGTCCTCCGTCCTCCGGTAAACCCGCGAAACGGGATGAAGGTAAATTGTGTTCGATGATTGCGCTTAACCAACTTGGCCGAACCTGCACAGAACTACAAGGCCACAGAAAACCAGGGCTGGGATACTTCAACAGCGCACATCCGTCGCAAATTGCGTAGTCGCATCGAGCGCGGCAGGCGTGCTGAAGGAAAAGAGGGCACCGAGCTTTGGGAGACTTACCGCTTACTGGGAACTGCTTTACATACGCTCGAGGTCTTATTGGCCCACAGCAACTGGTGTGAGATCGCACTCAAGAAGATGGGCTATGAGCAAGTATTTTTTTTGTCATGTTGGTGATCGACCCATCGTGGTACAGAGCTACTGATCGTTCGTCTTGATCAACACGGGTGGATCTGCCCCGCCACTCGTTACGGGCACTTTCAGTTGCGCAGATTTCCTCCATTCGCTGACCACCTGGGCCAATCGTAGGTTTATCGCAGGAAATAGATGGGGTACGTATAGGAGCAACTCCCTGTTTGTGCCTCCCTAACACCGTCGTAGGCGTCGAACGCAGATCAGTCACGCGTCTTTTCGGTGCTCAAAACCGTACTTTCGGAAGTCCCACGCGGCAATGAGATTCCTCACAAACGGACGAAGCTTCGTAGAGCCATTGCGAGCGCGAGCAGAATTCAACGCGTAGACAATGTCGTGCCGCCAGAAGTCCAGCAGCGGCTTTGGGCACTGCTGAGATGGCGTGATGGTGTCTTCAGAAGTATCCAAGACGATAGAAGCGATCCCTGGACTAGAGACGCCCATCGACGACCTCACAGAGGCTCTCATCCATGTATATCCTCACTACTCTTGTCATTGCGTGACCGACTTATTTGGGTAACAGATGGCTCTCTGTAAGCGCGTCTTTCCCTCACCTTATCCATTCGGACGAAAAATTCTTAGCAAGCTTCGTGTACTTTATGTGAGATCATCGTTAACTCTGCCAACCATACGAGGTGTTCGATAATCCGCATGCTTCTGATCCTTCCCAAGTCTCCTATCAAAAGGTCTGTCGATCACAGGTTCTTAAAGTTTTTCATCAACCTTAACTGTGCAGGATCACTTTGCGCTGATTTGGAACGAACCCATACGTCTCGAGTATCCCTCATGGTTCGACGGCAAGGTTTTTGTGGGCTGGCAAGATAGCGCAAGTTGTAGTTCAACACACCAAGTGATCGTCAATGACTGGTTTGACTGGTTTGACAACCAATTAAGTCCCGACCTGGCAATAGATCAGGTGACCATGTATTCTCCCGATTCGTGCCTCATTGATTTTGGCCAGGTGCTCGAGGCAGGTGCGCGAGGCGTTCCATCATCCCTATTTCAACACAGGACGATCCAATATTCAAAATGAGATGTTTCGGGTTTTGGAACGTAGGGATAATGATCTGAGGATCGCGAGCAAATACTCGAGGCCTTGACCAAGGTCCGATCGAATATTGGGTTTCATGCTGCATGCATAAGACAGGAGTGTGTACGATATGGTAAAAGTAAACGTCAGGGCTCTGACCAAGACACGTCTGGCAACACTGGGCAGGGTATATTCTCAAAGTCAGAAGATTTCCTGTTCAGAGGACTAGCCGTTCGCAGGACGTACTTATACTTCGTCGCAAAGTGGGGGTCATGGACGGCAGGAGTCCGGCTATGAACAAGGTTCTTAATGTGCGCTAGGAGTTTTTCATATCAAAGCACCAGATTCGCAGAGCCAGGAAGGCATGAATCATCTTACAAGGCGAGCAGCCATTCCCAAGGCCGGACGGGCTACGGAAGAAGCGGAGTTGACGAACGACAAACCCAGCCCTGAAACGCTGGCACCGCCCACGTGGATGATGGTCGGGACAACTTCAGGAGAGGTGAACAAAGACATTCCGAGACAAACCCCCTACGGTCGCGGTGAATCCTACGGAGGTCGCTCACGGGACTCCGACCAAGGTGGATACCGATAGTCTTAGGACGTACCAAGCCCGACGAGCGGTGCAACACTTATGAAGGGCAAAGCTATGGCCGCCGTTGAGGAAGCTACAGAGAGGACCGTGCTTACCGTCAGCGCGTGGAAGGAAGACACAGCAGTGCTGGCTACTCGGAGAGAGCAAGCAGGGCTATGGGGATTAGGCTAGGTCCGACGTCGAGTACCGCCACCCTGAAAGGCGGCAGAGGTATGATGATGACGACCAAAGGGGCTCCCGGAGGGGCCTCGATGGGTACAGGGATAATGTCCACTACGGCGAGCGCCAGGCGAGCTATGGAGGTCGCGAATATGGACGATACAGTGGTGATGGGTATCGATAGTTCTCGCAGAGACCGATATGGAGGGCAGAAGGTGAGGCCGGTGAGGAGTATGGACGCAGGTCTAAGGGTTATGGACGCGACGAGCGACGAGAGTGAGGAGACAGCTCAACGATCGAGACGGAGGGTGATCAGATCATAACTCCGAGTAGAGTTAAGCGTGAGAAAGGCGATAACTATTTGGTAACACCAAATTTCGCCATGTAAAATAGATATTCCATAAATTCACCAGGTACAAAATTTGAGGGTCCGCAAAGATAAATATATGTAAACAAAGGCCTACAGTTTGGTGATGAACCGAATACTGACTAGCATCGCTGCCGACATTCTCACATCTCGTGATGCTTCTGAGTCGGGTCCGGGCATCAATCGAGATGAAACCGGAAAACGGGGATCTGCTCATTCCCCATCTGGGGAAATTTGATGGGGAAATTTGATTTTTTTGAACGTTCGGCTCACACATACCCTTGGGAGGAGTCAATGAGCGCTATAATTTGACGAACTATACGAAAGTGCTGTAACAAATACGATGTATAGGACCGAAAGGGTCGTGCGCAAAACAGGCATATTGGAATCACAAACCCAAACAGGCAGGCAGGTTCCGCAAGCCCCGACTGGCGAGTGCGCATCACCTAACCGTTTACAATGGGGACAATCAACTACAAACACCCTACTTCACCGCAACTACGTTAGGGCCACCGAAGCAAGCACATCGACTCAAGACTCCACGGGCGGGAACTAGCCACGCCACAGAGGAGACGAGGATGAGCAAGCAAAAGCGCCCAAATCGCGTTGACAGATCGGCAGAATGACGAGGAAAAGTCCAGAGGTTGACTGCAGGGATGTGAGGTGGACATCACCGCTGCTTTGAACAAGAGCGACTGTGCTATCCACTAGTATGCCCGTCTGCAACGATCCTCCTCACCGAATTACGTTGGGCGAGCTCGTTGAAGCGCGAATAGGGTCGGGAGAGCAGACAGCAGGTCACCGGCATTGAACAGACGCCGATGACGCCGTGATGGGCTGCGATAGGCGTACAGGGCATAAATCAAATGATAATTATCATTAATGCACGGGGGACGTCGCGAAGGACGAGCTGGGTTGGAGGTCAACTGGAAAGGCGACCAAGGAGGGAGGTCGCGGAAGCGTTCTGGGAACAGGAGAGGCGAATAGGCCAGTGTATCGGCGCACACAAATATGATGGCAAAGCAATGCCCAAAGGAAGGTTGGTTTAGTGTGCAGACGAGTGGATCAATCGGGGATGTAAGAGACGAAGCGATTTCAAGGTGAACCGGTCCTTGCGGCGAGACACCTCGTTGCCCCTCGAAGGGAGAACAGAGAGCCTCAAGCCTACAAAAGCGTGCGGTTTTTTTGACAGTGCTTTGTGGTCTCGTCATCGTACCGATTGGGAGTGATCGTCTTCATGACGCCTGTCGTCATTCTATGATAACGCGAATTGTCGGCAACTTGTGGCTGACCACGGGTCAACCGTCTTGAGATGCGGACGAAGGTGAGTAGTGTGGAACCAACGGCTCGGCCGTGAGGATCCAAAGACCTCGTTGGGAAAGAACAAATCTGTGCATCGTCAAAGCACGCGATGTCAGGCCCTTCCCAGCACGTGAAACATCGACGAAGATAATGGTGATGGAAGGATAATGCAGAATAAAAAAAAGTGCGGTAGAGTCCATGCGTAATAAAAAAAGCATCATCCTGCGATCCGGGCAGGTGTCCAAGTATCATCGATCATCATAACGTTATGGCGGATGGGTGATCCGCTTTTCATAAGGACCACGAAAGGAGTGGCGGTGCAAGTTGACGGTTGAGACCTCCATAGAATCAGAAAGACGATTGTTGCTGAACGGCAGCAACCGCGGCAGCAGCAGCAGCATGACGTTGCTCGGCAGTGCCCAACATCAACGCCTCATTGACCCTTCACGTCAACGTCAGCCTCATCATCACAGAGAATGTAGGTAAACGTACTGGCGAAGACGAGCAGTCTCGTTCTCTGCCTGTTGAAGTCTGGTCTGAAGCTGTTGCTGAGTCATCTCCAAATACTTGATGTGAGTGGTCGCTCGATCCAGGAGAGACACCTTGCTGGACTTCTGATTGGAAACAGGGAGAGCGTCCTTGAGACGGCGGTAGCCATCCCTGAGTTCATCACGCCTTCTCTGCTCCGACTCGATGCGTTGGCGACGAATTTCCTCACGACGGCTGTCGTAGGTAAGTCAGAGTGAGAACGGATGTAGAACGAAGTCTAGACTTACACCTCATTCGAGGCAGTCGGAACACTGGCAGGAGCAAAGTCGTCGTCGTCGTCGGAGAAGTCATCATGCTTGCTGGAACGGCGCTTGCGCTCACGACCCGAACGCGCTACAGAGGAGACGCTGATGGGGTTATAGCGCACGGAACGAGGGACCGACGCGAGGTTGGGCGAGTGAGAACCAGAGCCGCGACTGGTGCGACCAGAAGTGCTGTCCGAAGACATCTCGCCCGCGCTCAAGGACATCAAGGCAGCAGGATAAACACTGTGGGGGGGAGTGTAGGGACGACCAGGGGAGCTCGTCGTGTAGGAACTGCCATAGGTGTACTCGGCCATGGGAGCAGCAAGATTCAAGGTAGGGAAACCCAAGCGAGGGGAAGCTAAAGGAAAGCAATGAGCATTGATGCGAGGTATATAACATAGGAAAGACGATGACGTACGGTTGATAGAGGGGATGGCAAAGGCCTCTGTCTGAGGATATTGGAGATAATCAAGACCAGCAAGGGAATCGTAAGGGAAACCAGAGGTAGTGGCGTCAATGAAGTCGGGGCTCTTGGGGTGCTCAAGGACTTGCTCGAGGGGGCCTTCCATTGCGATTGAGTGTGAGAGCTGAATAGTGAGAGTTGGAGGGGGTTGCGAGTGAAGGAAGTGGTTGTGAAGATGTCGACTAATAAATGAGACGAAAATAAAAGCTGGATGCTATGGTATTGTGTTTGAGAAAAGAAGAGCAAAGTTAAATGAAGGACCAACCGAGGTTAGTACAACAAAACAAGGTGAAGCGTGTGACAGATGACAGTGTTGTACAAAAGGAGATGCAACGCAGGGAAAAGGGGAAGAGGGGAGAGGAGAGAGGAGAGAGAGAGAAGAGAAGAGGAATGAGGACAGAGGGAGAGAGGAAAAGGTAAATGCTTGGGAGATCGTCCAGGGCGAAATCGCCTTGGGGTCTTATACCCCTACCCCTCTCGGCGCGATCTGCCGATGTGTCTCACTTTGGAATGTGTGACCCCACTTATTCTCCATTCTCGTCACATAGATCGAGATCCATATATCCCTTCTCAACTCAATAATTTTCTTTTTCTTTTCCCTTTTCTTTTTCTTTTTCTTTTTCTTTTTTTCTTCTTCTTTCT
>Ga0137359_10004965_pt1 | contig 10947 bp, 9 predicted proteins | sample Mad1_40_16metaG_FD_108281 | JGI IMG/M metagenome (GOLD analysis project Ga0137359, IMG submission 108281) | Vadose zone soil microbial communities from Angelo Coast Range Reserve, California, USA - Mad1_40_16 metaG | ecosystem: Environmental > Terrestrial > Soil > Vadose zone | place: USA... | reverse complement strand
TACTCAATTCGGCAACGTGGTGACGATGCGGATCTTCCAATCTCCCCTTACTCCTTTCAACCGAGCAATTAAACGAGCATTCGACGTCGCCGCTGCAATCGCTGGCCTTATTTTGCTTAGCCCCCTCTTTGTCATCGTTTCACTCGCAATCAAGCTCGATTCCCGTGGGCCGGTGCTTTTTCGCCAGACGCGGCACGGCTACAACAACGAACCCATTCGCGTACTCAAATTCCGATCGATGACCGTGATGGAAGATGGTGACAATTTCCGGCAAGTCATCCGAAACGATCCACGTGTAACGCGTTTGGGCCGCATCTTGCGCCGCACCAATATCGATGAGCTTCCGCAGTTGTTCAATGTCCTGGTCGGCGACATGTCGATCGTCGGCCCCCGTCCACATGCAACCGCGCACAACAATTTGTTTGTGGAGGTGATTTCGTCGTTTACGCGTCGCCACAACGTCAAGCCCGGCATCACGGGTTGGGCGCAGGCCAATGGATACCGTGGAGACACAGATACTCTCGAGAAGATGCAGCGCCGTGTCGAGCATGATCTATACTATATCGACAACTGGTCACTCTTGCTCGATCTGAAAATCATAGTCATGACCTTGTTTTCCAGAAAGGTGTATTGGAATGCTTATTAGCGCGACTCCGTCTGCTGCATCTTCTACTTACCGACCTTTTATTTAGTCTTTTATTTAGTAAAGCGCGGAGCGTATTGGACTTGGGCATCCGTCGTGTCCCACCAGGCGCTTCGCTTCATCTGAGTGCAACTATTAGCGCTGGTACGAGAAAATGCTGCAGACGAATAGAACGGACAATTCGGTAAATCCGGACGCTATGCCGCCTGAATTTCGTTTGCCGGCCGTGTCCCTGGCGGAAGTGGTGGCATTCGTACGACGACGCCTCTCGATCATATTGTTGACGTGCTTGATAACGCTTGGCGTTGCTCTCCTCTACCTCATTGCTGCAGTACCGACGTTTACTGCCAACGCGGAACTCGTCGTAGACTCGAAGGCGGCTCCGGGAGACGCCGCGTCGGTGTCAACGATCGTGGAAAGTCAGATCGCAATCATAAAGTCTGAGAGTATCGCTCGTGCCGTGATAGGGAAACTAGGTCTAGGTAGGGATCCGGAATTTGCCGGGCACGATGGCGGCACGATCAAGTCGATATCCCGGCTGCTCGGCTGGGGTAAACCAAAAACGGAACCTGGCGGGTTGCGATATGCCGCGGAATCGTTCCAACGCAAGCTTTCGGCTAAGCGCGTCGGCCTTACGTACATTGTCAATCTTACCTTCGACTCCATCGATCCTGAGCGAGCGGCGGAGATCTTAAACGCCGTTGCCGAAACATATATTGCGGCTCAAATGGACGCAAAATACCAATCGGCGTTGCAAGGTGAGAAATGGGCCAAGGATCGGTTGAACGAGTTAAGCAGTCGAGCGTCAACTGCCCAAAGAGCAGTGGCGAACTATCATAAGAACAGGAACGATATCGCGGATTCCGCAGATCCTGTCGATGCAGGCACACCCGCATCGCAATCGACGGCGAGGGTGCAAGGCGAGCTCCGCGAACTGGAAGCCGCCGCGGAATCCACCGCAAGGACTTATGATAATTTTCACCGTGCGCTGCGTTACATGGAGGCGCAACAGCAATCCTTGCCGGTGCTAGAGGCGCGTCTGCTCAACGAAGCGTCCCCTCCCTTGAGGGCCAGTTCGCCGAAAGTCCGAAACGTGCTTGGAATATCGACCGTTGCGGGGGTGCTTCTTGGCATCGCTATCGGAATGCTGCGCGACCTGTCAGATCGAGGCATCCGCACCAGCGGGCAGGTCTGGAGGGAGCTTCAAATAGCCTGTATCGCAGTTGTCCCAAGGGTCAAGTCCGACGGCGTTTGGGGAAAGTTGACAACAGTTTTCTCTGGCCCTGCTGAAAGGCTGCCGATGAAGTTGGCGAGCCTCGAGAGCCCGGTCATTTCAATGCGAAATGGCCCAGTATCCATTGCCATGCCATCAACAGATGGCGAACGCACATCTAAGCGTGCTTTATCCAACCCCACGTCAACGGACCTTCCAAGATCGCGAAACATCGTACGTACAGAGAGTCCAATCTGGACTATCACAGATGCACCACAGTCCCGATTTACCGAGTCGTTTCTTGAGATCAAGCTAGCCATCGATTCGATGAACCGTAGCGGCAGGCGAAACCAGGTTATTGGGATTACCTCAACGCAACCCGACGAGGGAAAGTCCACTGTTGCAGCGGCCTTGGCGTTACTCATGGCACATGCTGGGGCTCGAGTTATTCTGGTAGACTGCAATTTGCGAAATCGATCACTCTCAGCCGCATTAGCTCCGGCTGCCGCATTTGGCATTTTGGATGTCATGACAGGGGCGGCTTCAGTGTCTGAAACAACGTGGACCGATTCAATATCACAGTTGGCTTTTCTACCGGTTGGCAATAACTCTCGACCAATTTACGCGAGCGACGTTCTGACATCGGAGAAACTCGATGAATTATTTCAGACTCTTCGTGAGGCCTACGAATACGTCGTTGTCGATCTGCCAGCTGTGATGCCGTTTGCGGATGTTCGCGCCGCGGCGCATTTATTGGATTCGTTCATCCTTGTTGTCGAATGGGGGCGTACGAATATCGGCGTCGTCGAGCGTGCGCTTGAAGTCTGTAGCGACATAGATGAAATTATGCTCGGGGTTACGCTGAACAAGGCGACATGAAATTACTGAAAAGGTAGGAGCCACGATCTTGCTGCATGTTGCGCAAACCACGATGCGCGATATGCTTATAAGGAATGAAAGAGGCCTGGACCGAGCACCAGCGCACGCGTCTCACTCGATGTGGGCCGCAGAGGCGACCCGGAGCTGTTTCAGGCACAGGTTGGCGAGCGTGTTACGGAGCTTCGCACGGGGGAGGGCCGAAATCATGAAGCCGAAACTGAGGGTGCGCGTCGGCCGCAATTACGCAGTCAAATTCAATATCCTTCATGGACAGAGAAATGCCCATTTCATCTCTGGCCCGACCAATCCTCTTGAGAGGATCAGCAGCCGACTAGATTGCATTTCGATTGTGGAACCCGGATACGATCTCGTCCACACATTTAACGAGATTCCAATTTTAACGAGTTGCCCTTTTCTCGTAACCTTTGAGGACTACGCGCCCCGCCTACCAGACGATAGACCCATTCCGCCCCTTTCATCATACCTTCGCAAGAAGCTCATTGGTAAACAGTGCGTCGGCTTGGTGGCAATATCTTCGTACGCGATGCGGCAAATGAAGGCGCAACATCAGCACTGCAAGCAAGATCTCGCTGCGTTAGTGGAAAAAACAGAAATCGTTTACCCTGCGCTTAATATCAGACGTTCCGGACCCAAACGCCTTAGTCCCCCATTGAAGCTGCTATTCGTGGGATTTGATTATTTCAGAAAGGGGGGCCCCGCAGTCGTTCGTGCGCACAACTTGCTCAAGAAGGCCGGCATTGATGTCCAAACGAGCATCGTGTCGTCCCTGGCCTGGTCACCCGACGACTATGTCGGCCCGCCGGATCCAATTTCTGTGAATGCATGTCTGAAAGAACTCAACAGTGAGGGCATTCGATACCATCGGTCGCTTCCAAACGACGAAGTCGGTATGCTGATGGAAATGTCGGACTTCTTGGTGCTCCCTACCCTGCATGATACTTTTGGGTACGTCTCAATAGAGGCACTTGCCGCTGGTACGCCAGTCATCGCAAGTGCAACCTGTGCACAACCAGAGATCGTTGAGCCAGACCGGTCGGGGTTCCTGCTTGCCTTCGAAAACGATGCCGAGATAGGAAAATGGAAATGGCTCTACCAGCAAAGACACAGCCATTATGTTGACGCGTATTGGGCTGCAATTAACTCGCTGGCTAATTCAATTTTCGTGCAGCTAGAGGCCTTCTACGAACAGCGCGCATGCTACGAAAGGCTCAGCGCAGGCGCCCTGGACCAGGCCGTGAAAAAATTCAGTGTTGAACGGGCCCGCGAGACCTTAGAGTCGATTTACAATCGAGTTTTGAATCGGGAGTGAGCGACTTCACAGCCATGGTGCGCGCTGATTAGACATACGCGGAAGCGGTCTCAACGTACAATGCGAGGTTATAAGGAATTAAAGATGCCTGGACCGAGCACCAACGGACGCCTCACGTCGACGAGCGTCGCAGAGGCGAGGCTATTTCAGGCACAGATTGGGGAGCGTGGTCCCGAGATTCGCGAATTAACGTGTATCTCGCAGCCATCTACTCCAAGCGGCTTACATGGAATCCAATTATGGATGCAAATCGGCTGAACGCGAAGCATCGTTGGCGCCGTTTTGCGCAAGGAGCACCCCTTAGCGTTTTGGCGATGATATACAACCAGATACTGAGCTTCGCCGTCGGCATATTGGTCGCACGCGTGATTGGAGCCTCTCAGTACGGCGTGGTCAGTGTGGCTCGTAACATTTTAGATATTCTTGGCGTTGTCAGTCCACTCGGACTCGATCTCGCGTTGCAACGACATTTAGGATCAGGATCTGGACAGGATTCGACTCGACTAGCCCAACTGAAAGTTTTTCGGTCAATTGCTTTCTTGTTGGGGATTGCTCCCGCCGCATTGGCCGCGTTGGGGTTGAGTGCCTATGTCGAGCAATCAATCTACCGCTATCCAGATTTCGCCAAGGTCTTGCTCACAATGCTCATTGCGCTCCCGTTTTTGACGGACCTGGCTGTGTTGGGAGGCGCGTATCGCGGAATGTTGAAGCCAGACCCCAGCATACTGACAAGCTATGTTGTGCAGCCAACGTTCAGGGCTATTGTGATGATAACGCTGTTTGCCTTTGGCTGGCGTTTGTGGGCGGTGGTTGTTGGAACATCCGTGTCGTTCATCATTTCGTGGTGGGTATTGGCATTACGTGCCCGAACGGATCTTGCGCCGCGGGGCACAATTCATCAACTTGATTGGACGGATACTTGGTCTGTTTTTCTATACTCACCTAGCTTAGCAGTCTCGCTCATTTTCTCCACTTGCATTGGTGCTGCTGATTCGCTTTTCCTCGGCCACTTCGGGACTGCGGGGGATGTGGGGCAGTACGGCGCTATCCTTATGTTCACGCAGCTTATTGGTCTTTTGGGGCTTGGGCTCGGGCAGACTTTGGGGGCTCGTATCGCGCTGTGTCACCGGAACAACGATATCGCCGGAATGGAGACGCTTCTAGCCGAAAACATTCGCTGGACGTCGCTGTTTTCGGCGCCGGTATTTGCCGCGATTGTCTTCTGGGGTGATCGGATCGATCTTGTGCTTGGACCGACGTTCGCGGTGAATGCGTCGGTCGTGTCGATCGTCGCCGCAAGAAACCTGGTGCAGACGATATTAATGAACAGTGGGTTTGCGCTTTCAATGACCGGCCGGCACCTCCGGGAGACTGGCATTTTGGGGATCGGGCTAATTGCTTTGGTGATTATGTGCTTTGCATTGATTCCAAGCTACGGGCAATTCGGAGCTGCGCTAGCGAGCTTCATTGCCGTCTCTGGGATCCATTTAGTTCGCTATGCTGTTGTATGGTCCGTGTTTGGCATCAAGCATGTCAAGCTCGCTGCGATAAAGCCAATAGCATGGGCGGTCGCCGTTGCGGGTGCGACGCATCTGTTGTTGCGTCCGCTCGATGATCGAACGGTGTTGTCCACCCTCTTCGAAGCCGTGATCTTCGTGATGAGTTTCGCCGTGTCGGCATGGTTTGTACTGGTTACTGATCAAGACCGCGAGATGATTGCCAGGCTGTTTATGCCACGCCCTTTGATTGCGGGGGTGGATGAATGAGAGTGAGATCTCGTTGCATGCCGTGGAATACGCACGGCGCCCTGGTTTTGGCACGAAGTGCATGGCTGAAACTCTTGTCCATCTTGGAGCTTTCCAATGCGGACTCCAGTGTGCGCGTCGGCGACAATCGTAGTTGGCCCGTTCAAGAGCGGAGGCATGGTTTGCGTGCTGGACAGGCTCCGATCGTAGGTGCGTTATTTCGGTGGAGGTAGTCTCGTGTCTTGCGTAGAGGTGACAGTCCGGAAGGTCGCTGTAATCGCGATCGGGCGCAACGAGGGTGAGCGTTTGGCCAAATGCCTGGCGTCGGTGATAGCGATTGGGGCGCCGGTGGTATACGTGGATTCGGGCTCCAGAGACGGTTCGGTGGCAACGGCGCGAGGCGCCGGTATTGATGTGGTCGAACTCGACGGCGGAATTCCTTTTACGGCTGCGCGCGCGCGCAAGGAGGGATTCGAGCGCGTGCGTCGGTTGATGCCCGATCTCTCCTACGTACAGTTTGTCGACGGTGACTGCGAACTTATCGCGAGCTGGATCGAGAAAGCGGTAGCCTTCCTAGACGCACACCGTGAGGTAGCAGTCGTCTGTGGTCGGCTGCGGGAGCGTTATCCGCGGCGGTCGATTTACAACAGACTTTGCGACATCGAATGGGACACTCCGGTGGGGGAGACCGATGCCTGCGGGGGCAACGCGCTGATGCGCGTTGACGCCTTCGAGAGGGTCGGCGGCTATCGGGCAGACTTGACCACGGGCGAAGAACCGGAACTGTGCGTGCGGCTACGCGCCGCCGGATGGCGCGTATGGCGGCTGGACGTCGAAATGGCGCGGCATGACGCAGCCATGATGCACTTTGGCCAGTGGTGGTGGCGACATGTCCGGGGTGGCTACGGCGTCGCGCAACACACCTATCTGTTCGGAACCCCATCCCTGCGCTGGATGACGCTCCGAGCGTTGTTGTGGGGTGTATGGCTTCCGTTAGCCTGCCTGGCGTTAGGAGTGGTGCTGGGACCCTGGGGCTGGGCCTCGTGGCTCATCTACCCTCTGCAGTGTCTGCGCCTGACGCTACGCAACCGTGGGCCGCTAAGCCAGCGCGCGTTGTTCGCGGTGTTCCAGCTGGCGTCTTGCTTCCCCGGGAGTTGGGGCGAGATTAAGTTCGCGTGCGAGCGCCTCCTAGACCGCCAGGTGCATCTCATCGAGTACAAATGATGTCGTCATGCGCGCCCAGCTAATGGCACCGAGCTCACCAACATGGGGATGCTGCGCCGGTCACAGGAATGTCAGGTCCAGTGGCATTACATCGCCCGATTCCAGAAGTGGCAGGGACCAAGAAGATAGACTCATGCGGGTCATGTTCGTGGTTAATGGTCTGGTCCCTGGAGGCGCTGAGCTCCATACATTGCAGCTCGCGAATGCGCTGGCGACCAACGGTGACGTTTGCACGATAGTGAGCCTCACACGCCGCCATTCGACGGCACACCTCAGCCAAAATCCTATCGAAATGCTTAATGGTAATCGGATTTACAACATTGGAACGATATTTGGCATGTCGCGGATGATCCGCACCCACAACCCCCAGATAATTGTCGCGATAGAAGAGAGGCCACTGCTTTTTGCGACCATTTCACGGCAACTGGCAGGGTCAAATGCCAAGCTCGTGCCGATACTCCATAAAGCGTACCTGCGAACCGCGAGGGAGCGCGTATTCCATCTCATTTACCGCTATGTTGTCGCCCGTGTAGACGCAATGATCTACGTTTCCCAGAATCAGCGCAAACTATGGGAAGATCGAGGGTTCTCGCCGCCCTGTTCCATCGTCATTCCGAATGGTGTGGACCTGCATCGATTCTCAGCTCATTCCGTCGTTGAATGGAGAGATCGAACCCGCTTACTGCTGGGGTTTGGACCAGACGATTATGTGCTCGGCATGTGCGCTCGCTTTCGTCCGGAGAAAAATCATTGTCAGTTGATCGACGCCATGCGGGTACTCCGAAGTCGAGGATATCCGGTGAAAGCGCTGCTTGTGGGAAGTGGTCCTACACAAGCAACTATTGCGCAGTATGCTAAAGAAAATGGAGTGCTGGAGCACGTTGTCTTTGCAGGACACCAGCAGGATGTTCGACCCTACACAAGCGCTTTTGACGTTGGCGTCCTCTGTAGTATCTACGAAGCGGCGCCTCTTGCCGTATTGGAAATGATGGCGATGGGTCTGCCAGTCGTTGTCAGCAACGTCGGCGGCGCCGCCGAAATCGTACTCCCGGGGGAGACCGGCTTTCTATTCCCAGTCGGAGATACGATGTCCTTGGTAAGCTCTATCGAGACGATGAGCGACCCGCTTAAGCGGGAAGCGTTCGGCCGTGCAGCGTCCAAATTTGTAGCGGCGAATTTTGCAGCCGACCGCATGCTCGAAAGTTACAGGGTGTTTTTGAGTGAACTTTTGTGAGAGCAGCACCGATGCGACCTCTGACAACTTCGGATGCAAACCGGCGGATATCCGGGATTATCTACTCGAAGATCGCAGAGCTGCTGTTCATCGGTCTGCTGCTGGTCTTTATATATCCGTTCTTTCTTGCAATTTCCGGGATCGACCCCACTATTCCGGTCAAAGGCCAATCGCAGACGAAAATAGTTTATTTTCTGCAGATGGCGTTTCCGTTTTTGTGCCTTGCAATTGCCTTTCTGTATCGTGGCTTAGGCCTATTTCTTTCTCTTCCCGGCACGATCATGATTTATCCCTTGATTTGCCTTACATCAACCATATGGTCTGTGAATCCATATGACACATTTAAGTTCGCCTCGATGTTGTTTCTATATATTCTTTCCATCGTGGCTGTCTGTCGTGTTTTGGATATCGGGGTATTTTGCAAAATCATAGTCAAGGTATTGGTGTTTTTGATCCTCGCGAGCGTGGTGATGGCAGTCGCCTTTCCGAAATATGGAACACATCAACCGCTAGATAGCTTCGAAGGTATTCATCATGGCCTGTGGCGCGGGGTATTCGTACATAAAAATCATTTGGGCGCTGCCGCGTGTATTAGCGTTTTCATCTTCTTGTTTTTCCGGCGGCTCATGAACGCGTCCTTTGGTTTCCGCCTGATCTGTATTGTTGCGGCGATTGCGTGCCTAATGTTCGCCCAATCGGCTGGCGCGTGGGTCGCTATGTGTGTGCTGTTGGTCTATTACTATCTGATAAGATCTGTTCCCGTTTCTGCAAGCATTCTGGTGCTGATTGTCTTTGGCGTAAGCGTATTAGCGTCTGCAGCCTTCCTTGCTTTCAGCGAGGACCTCGTAGGTGTCGTCGGACGCGACGCGACCTTGACTGGACGCACCGACATCTGGCCCATCGTGCTTGACGCGGTTTGGCAGAAGCCCCTCCTTGGGTTCGGTTATTACGCCGCAACGGCCGATTTCATACGGCCTCTTCTCCTTGGCGCGGTCGGGTCGGCTGCTGTCGATGCCCACAATGGCTATCTTGACGTCTTGCTTGGGACGGGGATTGTTGGTCTAGGTTCATTGCTGTTTTGTATTTCGTCAGTCCTGGTAAGAGGCATTGGCCGCGTGAAGACGTCTGCCGGCTCAGAAAGGGATTGCTTTATGCTGCTCCTGTTTTTTCCCATCTCAAGCTTGTTCTTTTCGTTTTTTGAGGCGTATCTATCCGGGATTGAGAGCGTGCTCGGTGCGCTGACTTTCGTATCTCTAACCGCGATCCCATTGTATTTGCGACTCGATCGCGGCAACTATCAATCTCAGCCAGCCTGATATAGGGGCCGCTTTCTGTGGGGTCGCGCGTCAGGCCCCTAAAGTTGAGGAATGGGCTGCTCGAGCCCTCCTTCAAACAAGCGGAAGGACGCTGGCCTGCTCGTACTTCATAGGCATGTGGCGTTGTGAGCTAAGGGGCGACGCAACGCCCCGCGCACCGTCTCGACGATACCGCTCATTCGAACCCTGAAGTCTGAACGACCGCAAACGCCGATTCTAGGAAGTGCAAAGTGATTCACCTTGTGATCGTACAATTGCCCTTCTCGTGTTGTTACCGCAGTCCGAAAACCCACTTCGTTCGCCAGATGCTCTTCACGACGACCGCACGCGCTGGGGGTGCCATACGGATATGCAACGTGCCGAACGGGCAATTGAAGTAAATTCTCCAGATAGCCGCGGTTATCGGCCAATTCAGCTCGCGCTGAAGACTCGTCCAGGGTCGCAAGCGGTGCGTGCGAGGTCGTGTGGCCGCCGATTGACGCGAGCGGATGACGCGCAAGAATGCGAAGCTCGCGCTCGCCCAAGAAATATGCGTCATTCAATGACGCTAGCGAAATCCCAGTCTGTTTGAACGTCGGCGCGAGCATTGCAGCACGCGGGTAATCCTGGTGAACCCACTGGGTCACCTCGGTCAATGCCGAGATCTTACTTCGAATGTCAGGACAATGGAACTGGCGGCCTAATGCATCGATTGTAACCTTCTCTCTCGAGAGAAATAATTTGCGCAACCCCAACCACCACGACTGCATGGATCGTGTTGGGGCGCCAGTAGGCACGTACATCATGAACGGCGCGTTATTCCGCTCTAGGATTGGAAGCGCTACCGAGACATTATCGCGATAACCGTCGTCGAAAGTCAGAACCGCATAACGGCGCGATCGATCATTGCTTGCCAGTTTCTGAAGACATTCATCCAGGCTGACGATGGACCATCCTTCCCGCTGTAGCCAATCGAGTGAATATTCAAAAAGCGAAACTGAAGTTCCGGTCATCAATTCCGACTGACAATCCCGCTGAATCTCATGATACACTATGATGACCGCTCTACCAGCGAAGAGTGCGCGAAAGACAGGCAGGTGTCCAACCCGACTCGCTCCGTAGAACAGGCAATTTTTCAAAATCTGGTTCATTTGGGGTCCTCCTCAGCGGCAGGAGTCCCATCAGCTAGTCCGCTGCTAACGCGCGCAGAAACCAATCCGTGAACCATTTCGGCGCATGCAAGTTGGCCGAGAGAATAGCTTGGACATCCAACTGTACTCTCATTCGTCATCGTCAACGACCCAATCTTGCTCAAGTCTAATGGTGGAAACGGCGCGTCATCCAACAGAGGTGCGTTCTTCGGATTTAGCTGCGCTCGGGTTGC
>Ga0137359_10004964_pt1 | contig 10948 bp, 9 predicted proteins | sample Mad1_40_16metaG_FD_108281 | JGI IMG/M metagenome (GOLD analysis project Ga0137359, IMG submission 108281) | Vadose zone soil microbial communities from Angelo Coast Range Reserve, California, USA - Mad1_40_16 metaG | ecosystem: Environmental > Terrestrial > Soil > Vadose zone | place: USA... | reverse complement strand
TTTCTGTGGTACACAGACGGCATTCTTTCCTAAGTCCCGGCAGGGCAAGCGTCAGCGAACACAAGTTGCAGGAGTAATAATCGATAAATGTCTTCGGCCACGAATAACATCGAATCAGTCTTAAACGAAAAACGCGTTTTCACACCACCGGTAGCATTTTCCAGTAGTGCACATATACGATCGCTCGAAGAGTTGGAGCGGCTGAGACAGGAGGCGCACGATTCTCCGGAAGTTTTCTGGGCTCGAATGGCCGAGGAATTGGACTGGTTTAAGCGATGGGACGACGTGTTGAAATGGGAACCGCCGCATGCAGAGTGGTTCGGCGGCGGTAAAATCAACATTGCACATAATTGCCTGGATCGTCATTTGCAGACCTGGCGAAGGAATAAGGCCGCGATCATCTGGGAGGGCGAGCCGGGCGAACAAAGGACCCTCACCTATCAACAATTGCATCGCGAGGTTTGCCTGTTTGCAAATGTATTAAAAAAAGGCGGGGTCGAAAAGGGTGATCGAGTTGCCCTGTATATGCCGCTGATCCCCGAATTGACGATCGCAATGCTTGCCTGTGCGCGAATCGGGGCAACGCATTCGGTGATTTTCGGAGGGTTTTCTGCCGATTCGCTTCGTGATCGGATCAACGACGCCGGGTGTAAAATTGTCGTTACAGCGGACGGAGGCTACAGGCGCGGATCCGAAATCAAGTTAAAACCGGCAGTCGATGAAGCATTGAAACAAACACCCTCGGTCAAGGGTTGTATCGTGGTACGGCGTACGGGCACCCGCGTAAATATGGAACCCGGGCGCGATTCCTGGTGGCACGAACTAAGGGAAACGGTGAATGCACACTGTCCCGCTGAGGAGTTGGACAGCGAACATCCATTATTCATCCTTTATACCTCGGGCACGACCGGTAAGCCGAAGGGAATCCTGCACACCACGGCGGGCTATCTTTTACAAACGCATTTAACGACGAAATGGGTGTTCGATTTAAAGGACGAGGATACCTTCTGGTGCACGGCAGACATCGGTTGGGTGACCGGACACAGCTATGTTGTTTATGGCCCCCTAAGTAACGGTGCAACCGTCCTGATGTATGAAGGAGCACCAAATTATCCGGAACCTGACCGCTTCTGGCGGATAATTGAACAGCATAAAGTCACCATCTTTTACACTGCGCCGACCGCAATCCGCGCGTTTACAAAATGGGGCGAACACTGGCCGCTGAAGCACGATCTTTCGAGTTTGCGCCTGCTTGGAACTGTTGGTGAGCCGATAAACCCGGAGGCGTGGATGTGGTACCGCGAGATCATCGGGAAAGGCCGGTGTCCGATCGTGGATACATGGTGGCAGACCGAAACGGGCGCGATAATGATTTCACCGATTCCAGGCGCTTCACCCACAATGCCAGGTTCTGCGACACGGCCGCTGCCAGGTATGGAAATAGACGTAATGACGCGGAGCGGTGAGCCGGTTGCCGCGAACGAGGGCGGATACCTGGTAATCAAGAGGCCATGGCCGGCGATGCTGAGAACGATTTGGGGTGATGACGAACGGTATCAAAAGCAGTATTGGTCTGAGATAGACGGAGTTTATTTCGCAGGGGACGGGGCTCGGCGCGACGAAGAAGGTTATTTTTGGATCATGGGCCGCGTGGACGACGTTATTAATGTAAGCGGACACCGCCTGGGAACGGCGGAGATTGAGAGCGCGTTGGTTTCACACGAGGCAGTGGCGGAAGCCGCGGTAGTGGCGCGACCGGACGAAATTAAGGGTGCTGCAATTGTGGCTTTCGTGACGCTGGAAGGTGGCAGAAAGGCATCGGAAGAGTTAAAAGCTCAGCTTCGCGATCACGTTGGGCGAGAAATCGGATCACTGGCAAAGCCCGATGACATAAGGTTTACCGATCAGTTACCGAAAACGCGTTCTGGTAAGATCATGCGAAGGCTATTGCGCGAGATAGCGGCGGGCGGCGCCGTTGCTGGCGATGTGTCGACGTTGGAAGACCTTTCTGTTCTCGAGAAGCTTCGGAGTGAGGAAGAGTAGCGAACGGATTGCAGAAAGCAACCGATTGAGTAACCAGGAAAGGAAGAAGACTCAAGGCATTATTCAGAAATATGCAAATTGAGAACTGGTAGATGCCTGTTCGGAAGTCCCGATATTTCTGGCTATATCAAAATATCGAGCTGCAGTTCAGGCGGGAGAAATCATCTAAACAATTTCAGGAGGCCCCCATAAATGTCCCAAACAACCTCAGATCAACGCACGGGTCCGAGATATCTGGCATCGTTCCTTGTCAAAGCTGAATGGGACGACGAATCAGGCCACCATTTTATCGCTGAAGGCACGACAGAAAATGTGGGCCCGGAAGGCGCCCTGATTCACCTGCAGCGGAACCTTCCGAGCGTGGGATGCCGGGTAAACCTGCAGGTGCTGGGTGATCGTGGTGAAAAGCTGAACGTGGTAACAGAGGTATTGCGGCTTGAGCGAAATGCTGCGCATCCCCTGGCAGCGTTGCAATTGATCGACGCGCAGAACGAATGGCGTGGAATTGTCTGGGAGGCTGCAGCGACGCAGGTCAGAGAGCAGTCAAGCGAAACCTACGTCGATGACGACTTTTCACATTGATGCTTAACTGGCACAGCGTAACAAACGGCTGAATCGCCAGAGTTGTAATCGGGAACACCTTTTGCAAAATCAAATTGATTACCGGGAAAATGCAACTGCTACCGTTGCCACGAATGTCACGTGGTACCAAACGCGAGTTGTACTGCGAATCATTTTAGTAATTCTGCTGGTTGCGGCCGGTCTGTGGATGCTGTACGCGCTGGAGGAGGTGATCCTCCTGGTCGTCCTGTCGATTTTCTTTGCATATTTGATAGCGCCCTTAGTGGATTTTATAAGTCGCTCGCCACGTCTGTTTGGACTAAAATGGTCGATCCCGCGATCAGTGGCTGTCGGAATTGTTTATCTCCTGTTGGCAGGATCTCTTTTCACTGTACTGTACATAGCGATGCCTCGGATTTGGGGCCAGATCACGAGCTTTTTCCAGCAGGCGCCGATCTACATCACCTCGGCGCGAGAACGTGCGAAGGGCTTGAGCGGACTTTATGATCGGCTGGATGTTCCGGAGAAAGCACGCGTCGCAATAAACGATGCATTAACCAAAGAAGTTGGCATCATATCGCAGTACACCGGTGAGCAGGGCCTGGGGCTGGCGGGCGACCAGTTGAGGAAACTGGTCAGCTACGTTCCATGGCTATTCCTTATACCGATCCTGGCTTTCTTCTTCCTGAAGGATGTGGACAGTTTCCGCAGATCGGCGCTTCAAATGCTGCCCCGGGGCAGATGGCGTTGGCGAGGCGACGAGTTCTTTCAGGACGTCAATTCCACTCTTGCGGCATATATACGCGCCCAGCTCTCGGCCTGTGCGATTGTCGGCCTGATTTGCACACTGGGTTTTCTAGTGCTGGGCGTACCGTACTGGCTTGCATTAGGAGTGTTCGCAGGATTTCTTGAATTCATACCACTGGCGGGTCCCCTGGTAGTGGCGATCATGGCGATTCTTCTTGCGGCATTTCATTCATTGGGATCGGCACTGCTTGTGTTGATATTTCTGGCGGTCCTTAGAATTCTGGAAGATTACGTTATCTATCCACGTTTGATTGGTCAGGGCATTCACTTGCACCCTCTTGCGGTGATTCTGGCCATCCTAAGCGGTGCCGAATTGGCTGGGGTGGCCGGTATTTTCCTTGCGATTCCGGTGATAGCGATTACCACGGTTAGCTATCGGCACTGGTTGGAGCACCGAGGGAGCGAAGGCCTTGTGGCTGATATGTTGAGGCCGACAGAGGCTGCGGTTGGGGTACCGTCGGGGCCAACCAACAATTCGGAAAACGAGCCCCTACCGGGAGTCGTTGTACCAGACGAGCTAACGCCCGAAGAGATGGCGGTCGCGCGCCCTGATTTGACGACGGGCGAGTTAAGGATGCCGGAAGAATGATCGAGAAGCGCGAGGGAGGAAGTCGATGGCGACCAGTCACCTCAGAAAAGTTAGCTCGCAGCTCCCACCTGATTATTACTACTAACCAACAACACTCTCCGCATTCATGTTTTCCATAAGCGTGATAAACCTGGTGAAGTGGTGTTCGGCGTCGTGCGGGCCGGGTGCAGCCTCCGGGTGATATTGGACCGAGAATATTGGCAACGTTTTGTGGCGCATCCCCTCGACACAATTGTCGTTTAGGTTGATGTGAGTTACTTCCAGTTCAGAGGGCAGGGTCGCAGCCTCCACAGCAAACCCATGGTTGTGCGACGTTATCTCGACTGTCTTGTTCACAACATCCTGAACGGGCTGGTTTCCGCCGCGATGTCCAAAAGCAAGTTTGTAGGTGCTCCCACCGAAAGCGCGGCCCAGCAACTGATGCCCAAAGCAGATTCCAAATGTCGGGACACCAGTGTCCACCACCCGCCGAATTTCTTCGACTACCTTCTGCATTGAGGCCGGATCGCCAGGACCATTTGAAAGAAAAATCCCATCCGGTCGGAGCGCCGCGACTTCGGAAGCAGGCGTCGAAGATGGGACAACCGTGATTCGGCAGCCGAACGAGGCCAACTCGCGAAGCGAATTTGTTTTTACGCCAAAGTCATAACAGACGACGTGGAATCGTTCGGCACCCTCAGCCGGTACACTGTAGGCCTGACTGGTTGTTACCACACTGGCAAGTTCGCGATTCTCCATAAGTGGAGACATCCGGGCTTTTTCGACGAGGCTGTCTTTGTCGAGTTCGATTGTCGAGAGACAGGCGCGCATTGCACCTTTATCGCGAATGTGGCGAACCAGGGCGCGAGTGTCAATGCCTTCAATTGCGACGATGTTCCAGCGTTTTAAGTAAGCAGTCAATGTCTCTTCAGAACGCCAGTTTGAAGCGACGCGGCTGGACTCTCGAACGACGAAACCCTCGACCCACGGTCGCGAAGACTCGGCATCCTTCCCCGTTACCCCGTAGTTACCAATCAGCGGATAAGTCATGCATACGATTTGACCGGCATAGGAGGGGTCAGTAAGAACCTCCTGATAACCGGACATCGAGGTGTTGAAGACCATTTCGCCGCAGACTTCGCCTTCCGCTCCCCACGAGAATCCCCTGAATACGCGGCCGTCTTCGAATGCAAGTAATGATGGTGGCTTTTGAATCATTAGTAACCAGTCAGTAGCTTATTATTGCCTGCTCCCCAGAAATTCCCGCGCCTCGTTAAGCCAGCGTTTTTCAGAACGGTACTTGTAATCGGGCGCGGTTTTTACCGCTTCTATGCAGGCCTGCATAGCTGCAGCCGCTTCCTTGCGGTGACCAAGGCCGGCTTCGGTGCGGCCCATAAGATAAAGACCCTGAGGGTCAGATTGTCGGCGCTCGAGAAACTTCTCCAGCGCATCACGAGCGTCGGCATACTGGCCCGCTGCAAGATAGGTTTCGCCGATCTCGCGCCAGATTTCATGCTGTGCGTGGCGGTCATCTCGCGAAACCACTTCCGAGAAGTGTGCTATAGCCTCTGGGAGACGATTTTGCATGCGGGCAATGCGGCCAAGTTGGTAGTGCGAGTCAATCTCTTCCGGATCGATTTTGACCGCCTTTTCAAATCTGTCGCGCGCTTCAACAAGGTCCCGTCGCTGCAGTTGCAGCAGGCCAAGATTGTAATGCGCGGAAGCGTCTGCCGGGTTAAGAGTTGCCGCCTCGAGATTTTGTCTGAAGGAAAGCCGAGCTCGTTGTTTCCTCGCAACGTCAACGAAGTACGATCTTAGGTAAAAGAAAAGAAGCAGGATCAATAGCGGCGACGACAGGAACGGACCCAACACCACAATCAACCCGGTCAGTAAAACGAAAACGGGAATCATGGCGATTGTGCCAAGAACGGTCACGACTGCCGCTCGAAGCAGTGAAAACCGATAGGATTCGCTGATAGCGAAAACCATCCAAATCACGCAACACGGGAACAAAAGGCACTGATAAAAGAAATAGGACAAGATCCTGGGATCCTGCATTTGGGCAAGCGCTTCAGGATTTTGCTGTTCAGGGGGCAATTGAGCACTAGCGGTTCGAAACAGCTCGATTGAAGTGTTGACGAAAGAAATGTCTACTCGCAGGAAGTGAACAGCGATAGCCAGTGGAATCGAAATCAGGTTAGCAACCGCGATTGCAGCAAGGATACTTGACGCAACAGGCGCGAACTCCTGACGGATGGCAAGCAACGTATTATTGCGCCGTTCAAACAGATTCCCGACGAACATGACAGAGGGAACAAAGGCGAGCATCGTAAGGAGTATTAACGATCCTGACTCGCGAATCCCAACCAGGATCAGGACTGGACTGAAAACGAGTCGAGGATTGCCATTGAAGAGCGCCTGACTGATTACAAAGAACGCGGCTTGGGAAAGCAAAGCAAACAACATTACTTGTCCCAGGGGTGCGCGATCCCTGACCAGCGACATGCCGCGGCGGGGCGCATAGAAAATTGTCAAAAGCGGCTTTAACCAATCCATTTGGAACTACTTCAAATACCTTTATCTAAGGGCGGCGGTGTAGCTAAGGCTCGTCTTCAGATTCCCTTTCATCTGAGATCGAGTTGCCAGGGGGGACAGAATTGTATGTCGGATCGTGCGAGATCACGCTTGCTTCTCCCAATGGCCAATAACGGACAACCGCCTTACCATAAATATACTTTTCCGGCACCAGACCCCAATAACGAGAATCACTGGAATTGTCGCGGTTATCACCCATTACATAGTAGTAATGGGGTTGAATGTGGACAGGCGCACGGTTCTCGACCTTCAGGGTCCGCTGTGGATCCAGATAGGTCTCTTCCAGTTCTTTTCCGTTTATATAGATTCGGCCATTGCGCTCTTCGACAATATCGCCGGGCAAGCCGATAACACGCTTGATGTAGCTTTTCGATGGATCGTTGGGATACCAGAAAACGACAATATCACCGCGCTGAAGCTTTGGAATGCCATAGTAAATCAGCTTGTTTACGAAGATTCGCTCGCCATCGTGCAGGCGCGGGAGCATCGAGGTGCCTTCGACCTTGACGGGCTGAATGATGAAGACTACCGTGAGGCCTGCGACCATCAACGCAAAGATCAAGTCTCTTCCAAGGAGTCGGGCCTCTGCCCAGAAATTACTTCGCGCAATGGCGCGGGGCTTCTCGACCTCGATATCGGGATCGTCGTCAACTGTAATTGCACCGAAAGCAGGGGTGCGTTTCTTGCCAAATCCAAACATATTCAGATCGACCCAAAAACCTAAAATATTCAACCTGCGCTGCTTAGGAGGACGCGCGGTTTGAGTTTGCCGCGCTCATTCTCCTTTGTCAACGGAGGAGTGCAGATGTTAGATGTCAGATTTTAGATGTTGGAGACCTTCGTCTTCTCCACTCTAACCTGTCAAATCTAACATCTAACATCCAACATCTAACATCTGTTAATCTATTGTTCATGGAACGTTCGCCATCCATTTCATACCACGGAACGCTGGCCGAGGACGCCGGTGCGGCAGTTGCCGGATATCGTGGGAATTTGCAGAAACGCAGGTTTCTGGTGTCACTGCTTCTGGCGACATGGATCCCGATATCGATTTTGATCTTCATTGGATTGACGGGAATCGCACAATTCGGCCTGACCCAAATAAAAATCGTTCTGTTGTTTCTCGGGGGAGCCCACGTTCAGGCGACGTTGTTCTTTTATACAGATAGCGAGTTTGGTCAAATTATCCGCGCAAACAAATACCGGTATATTTATGCGCCGTTAGCTTTAATGGCTGGGTCAGGTGTGCTGTTTGCATTGGCGAATCCGGTCGCGCAGGCTTATCTATTTCTGTTTTTCTGGGCGTGGCAGACATATCATTATGGCCGCCAAAACGTCGGAATTTATTCGTTTGCCTCTGTCGCAGAAAGCACGCGGGCAACGCGGGCAGAGAGATTGGCACTGGAGCTGGCGACGATTTGTGGCATCCTCGGCACAATCAAGGTTTTGGGCGAAGGGACAGTTCCCGTTTATCTGCAGCCCATAGTAGACATCTTGTACCTGGTCGGCCTTTATGGAATGATCGGTGTTTTCATATTCGGAATAATTGTTTTTTTTCGAAATTCGAAACAAGCCTCGATCTTGAGAGGTTTATTTTTCTTCACCTTATTGGCCTTCTTTGTTCCGCTTTATTTGTCGAATAATGTACTGATTTCATTTTCGAGTTACGCAATCGCGCATGGCCTTCAATATCTGGTTTTCATGGCTGTGGTTTCATTGAACTCGAGCGAAACGCCGACGGTGAACCCCTGGCGTGGCCTTTTGAAAATGGCCTGTCTGACCTTGTTTTTTGGTTTTATATGCTATCGTTTGGCCGACTTGCGGGGAGCAGAATTTATTAACAGTCACGTGGCCGCAGGAAAGCTGCTGGATTTTATGGTTGGAGCGGTGTTTGGCGGAACGCTCGCGCATTTTGTAATCGATGGCGGAGCCTGGAGACTGCGAAAGGCTGATTCGAGGGAATTCATGGTTAAGCGCTTTGGTTTCTTGTTTGATCAGCGCACAAAAGGTGACGCAGGTGCCGGAGTTGAAGGGTAGGACTCGGTTAACACTGGCAAAGACGGGTTTCCTTTGGTGTCAATTAGATGATTGTTTGGCCAATGAAGGAGGTCGATTGGTTCCTGAATCAGCGTTCCCGTAGCAAAGTCGGAAGCTAAAACAGCAGTTTTCTTCGTTCAGCTTGACAGGTTTCGCTGCCCGTCTCTATCCTTAGCAGTTGAAGCTCCTCCTTTTTGAGCGTCTCTCTCTTTAACCTTCTTCAACACGACGGAGGCCGTTCGCGTGATTAAACTCGACATAGTTAACCGTGTCGCCGACACTACTGGCGTTCCCAAAATGAAGGCCGAACAGGCCGTAGATGCCCTGTTTCATTCCATGAAAGAGGCGCTTGCGCGCGGGGAAAGAATCGAACTGAGAGGCTTTGGCGTGTTCGTCGTAAAACCCCGAAAGCGCGGAGTAGGACGAAATCCACGGACTGGCGAAGAGGTCGCAATTCCCTCCGGCAAGACCATTCGATTCAAACCAGGCAAGGAATTGCAGGGCCATGAAGAAGGCGTCGAACTCGAGGCATTCGACGACGACGATTTTGAGGATGGCGAGTAACCGGAAAGGTTTCTCCAATTCAGCTGGCCCAACCTGGGTCGGAAACTTCTTAATTCGGCATTAATTGCGGCCCCATGTCTCAATCGGTACAGGCGGTTCCTTCTTTCCTAGAGCGCAGGCCCTATCGAGCGCGTGATGCGATGCGTCCGACCGTGCGAGAGTGGATTCGTCACTTCGGACTATTCGCTGCCACAATTTTAACTACTACATTTGCTGGAACTCTGCTGGTAAGCCCTTCCGCGACCGGTTTTCACGTGGCCGAACCAGCTTCGATTTTGGGGTATATTAGCTATATACCCCTGATTTATTTGAGCGAAATATTGGGGGTAATCAGCCAGATATCCAGCCATCCTGCGATTTTGGGCCAGGGACTGGCATTTTCCACATCGTTGCTGGCAATTCTGACCGCGCACGAATCCGGACATTATATTGCATGCAGGCTTTATAATGTCGACGCCACGCTTCCCTTTTTTATCCCCGCGCCGCCGCTTATTCTGGCGGGCACATTTGGGGCTTTTATCAAGATCAAATCGCCGATACCGACGCGCCGTGCGTTGTTCGACATCGGCGTAGCAGGCCCGATTGCGGGGTTTATTGTTGCAATCCCTATACTGTTTTTGGGAATGCTGAAGTCAACTGCGGCAGTGACAACCGGTATCGCGGACGGCACCTCGGTAATTTATTTTCACGACTCTTTGCTGGCGCATTTTGTTAGTCGAATCGTCGGAGTTGACCTGTCAACCAGCACGCCCAACCCCTTTTACTTCGCATCGTGGATTGGATTGCTGGTAACAAGTTTGAATTTGATGCCGGTTGGCCAGTTGGACGGTGGTCACGCGGTTTATGCCGCATTTGGGTATACGGCGCACCGGTGGATTAGCAGAATCGCCTTCGTTTCGATGATCGCCCTGGCGGTAATAGGCTGGTTCTGGCACGGAAGCCCCAGCGGTTTTGTTTATGCCTTGTTATTGGCCGTTGTCTTAAGAATGCCTCACCCACAACCGCTGAACGAGCACATTGGGCTCGATCGCAATCGACAACTTATTGCCCTTGGCACCCTCCTGATTTTTGTACTTTCATTTCTGCCATTCCCAATTTCAGTTAAATAGTCAATGAATTCAGGCTGCACTGACGGCCGGAAGTAAGCCCTTAATCTCGCGAACAACCTTCGCCACTTCTTTTTGGTCGGCAAGGGCAATCATAAAAAGCTTGTACCCCTGGTGAAAACAGAGCACGCCGTTGGCAAAAAGCCAGACCCCGTCCAGCACTGGATTTCCACCAAGTAACCAACTTATGGGCGCACCGGTTATTCTTCCCGGCTGAAAGATTTGAGCCCACATTGCCGCCCCGGCCGCACAACTGAACGCGCCAAGTAGCGGCGCACCAACATATTTAACTATGTTACGTTCGAATTCGAGCCGGCTCCGTTCCGCGTCGTCGAGCTGACCTTCCGCGCGCAGGGTCTCTTGTTTCTTCAGGTAGGAATCGAATTTTTCGCCGACCTTTCGCAAACCATAAACAGGCAGGGCAGAGTGGGTTAGCCAGTGCGGATGTGCCCCGATCAATACGGCGTCGAGAGCCGGAAACGATGCACCGGCGCGTATTCCAAGCACCAGAGACACTGTCACCAGCGCAGATTTCCCAGGGTTTTCCTTTATCCAGCCAGTGGCTTTAAGCAAACCGGAACCGGCAGCGGTGGACGCACGGGTCAGTCTGGCACCAGCATCAACAACTTTGGAAGCGCGTTCATAGTAGTTCTTTGCCCCTTCAAAC
>Ga0137359_10004961_pt1 | contig 10951 bp, 7 predicted proteins | sample Mad1_40_16metaG_FD_108281 | JGI IMG/M metagenome (GOLD analysis project Ga0137359, IMG submission 108281) | Vadose zone soil microbial communities from Angelo Coast Range Reserve, California, USA - Mad1_40_16 metaG | ecosystem: Environmental > Terrestrial > Soil > Vadose zone | place: USA... | reverse complement strand
GCAAACAACTGCAGCCGGGTCTGCGCGCCTTCCGTGAAGGTCTGAATGGCGCGAGATTGCAGGGAACGTTGAACATCATCTTTCGGCGACAGGCGTTCCAGTTCATTTTCGAATGTCCACGCCTGGGCGGTCGACTCGAAATGAACGGGCTTGCCGGTCGGCATCTCTTGCTCGCGCCAAATGCGGTTGGCTAGCGGTTGAATACTCTGCCGCAGAAGATTTCGGACACCTGCTGCTTCCGGACCATATTGCGCAAGCAGCTCGTCGAGAGCGATTATGGAAGCGGTCAGTTGCCTGACCTGGTTGGTTTTCTGATCGAATGTGCTCTTCGCGGACGCGATCAACAGACCCAGCACCAGCGCGGCTAATGTGCCGATCAGACCCGTCGCCAATTTTACAACGTCCTTGGAGTCCGGACGCAGATGGCTTTCGGACAACAATGGCCGAATAACCACCCCAACCAGAGCGCCGCCGAATGTCAACGCGAACACAAGGAACGAGATCAACAGAGCGTTCATGATTGAGATCTCGCCCCATTTTGCGACTGTTCAATACGGCCCAGTGCGACCTTGCGACCCGATCAATCGCTGGTAACGCGGCATATTATTAAGCTAGTGCGTCCGCGGGGTTGTCAGTACACCCTGCGCCGAACAGCGACCCCTCGCGGCGCGACAACAACAGCCCGGGCAGCCGGACGGACAACAGGACGTCTGACGACCGCAGCGCCGCCGGCGGCGACGCAGCCTGCGCGATACACGCCACGGGCGCAGACGACGGCGCTTGCATCGATCGTGCTCAAGGCGATGAAGCCTCCTGCCAGCAATAGAGAGATAATCATATGTTTCATGACTGTTCTCCTTGGGTTGAAGTCCTGGTTCCGTCAATCGCAATTCGGCGTCGTTTGGCGACTTAGCGCTGCGTCGCCTAGGCCGCGGAGGCAACTGCCGGTCTCTTCGCAAGCATAGCTCGTCGATCGTGAATCAGGCTCTCCAGCCGATGGGCTGCCACATTCAATGTCGCGTCATCCACCGCGCTCTCGTCCCCGCTGGCGGATTTGGCGCGCTGTGCTTTGAGAATGTTGTCAATTTCTTCTTCGATATCCAACAGCTCAGCCTCTGAGTCAGCGTTCCGGATCCGGCGCCCCAGGGCATAGAGAGAATCCAGGGGCCCCTCGCGGGTTGCGGGGTTGCCGATCCCCAGGAATTTCCAGGCTGTGGCAAGCGCCGTGGCGATACCACCCAGCACCATTGGCGTTAAATAGATCCAGTTGCCGTATTCATCCATGAAGCTCTGTTGGGTGCCGTTGTAAACGGCTGCCGCTCCGGGATGCAGCGGAAGGTAGGCATCTTGGTCGGTGCTGGGAGCGGTGATCTGCGCGAAGATCGGCTGCTCGACCAAAAGATCCCTGCGTACGCTCATGATGGTCTGCGTGAGAGTAGCGACTAAATCAGAACCAAGCTTTTTGCTCGCAACAAGATATAGAGTGGCTCTCAAGGTGGTCAGGTCATCGTCCGGAACCGGCGGCGCTGCTCGCAGCGTGCCCTTGGGCACGTCGAAACTTTCATAAGCGCGTTCGGTTTCCGCAATTGCGCCGGCGGAATCGATTGGGATTAGTACCGGCAACGCTTTTGGGCCCTGCTGAACGAAGCCTCGCACAAGCGACAAATATTTCTCAGCTAAAGGGATGACAACGAGCAGCGCACTAACCTCTTTGGTTTGAATAGCTCGCCGGGCATCCGGCAAGGCGATATCCTTGAACACTTTCGCGCGATCGAGCCCATATCCCTTGCTCAGCACATCGACAATTTTGGTATTCGAGTCCCCTCCAATCACGCCGACACGGCGGCCCTTCAATTTGTCCATGCTGTCGATGGTCGAACCCGGCGGCGCGATGATGAGTGCGACCATATGGCTAACAACGACGACGGCTTGCGCTTGTGACAGGTCACCGACATCACCGCGAACCACTGCGAGATCTACATTGCCCGCCGAAAAAGCCTTGGCGGCTTCAAGTGCTGTGCCGCTATCGATAACCGTGAGCCGCACCGGCGCGTTCGTCGAAACGAGCCGGCTTGCCATCGTCGACATCGCCTTGGCAGCCTCACCGTCAATCGAGCCCACCGCCACGGTCAGCGTTACCGGACGCGTATAGTACCGATAGGCAAAGAGGCTTGCGCCTGACACAAGACCGACAACGCCAGCGAGTAAGACAAAACGAAGCCAGAGCGGCCAATTCAGCGAAACCATACTCGGTACTCCTAACGCGCCGAACGATCCATCCAGAACCCGTCGACCGTGACGCGATGAACCGATGCTTCCTCAGGGTAATGCTTGTCCGATCCCGTGTGGAATGTGCCGCCGGGAACGAGGAGCATGTCGGCATGCTGCCGGTGTCGTTTGCCAGCCGATGAGGAGTCCGTATCGGCAAGTCTCATGAAGATCTCGATCTCGTCAGGATTACGCAGTTTGCTTCTCAGCGGCATTGCTGGAACGTTCACTGTCGATCGATTTCAGAACCGGCGTTTTCGATACGGGCCGGACGCCGATCAAACGACGCCGATCAAACGTTGTGTCGATGTTGGTCGATGCGAACCGTCATCCGAAACACGTCAGGCACCCTGACATTCGTGCGCCCCATAAAATTCTGCATCCGATACGATGCAGGAGCAAGCGCGATCGTCACCGCGATCGCGAAAGGCGCGTCAACGGGCGGGACTGTACCGGCGAGGACTCATCTGTCAGGGCAAGCAGAAATACCTCAAGGCCGAACTCGGCCCGAGGCGATCGACGCCATGCGCGCGCTTCAGTAACGTGCCGCGACGCGACGATTGCGGCGATAAATTTCGTCGTGGCGGCCTCGGTGCAGCACCAATCGGAATTTGACTCGCCTAACGATACCGGCGTTAGCTGCCGGAAGGCGTGGCGAGTTTGTCGCCATCGACGAGATTGGAGCGGCTCAGCAGCAGGATCAGTGCAATACTTCTGACAACGGAACTCGGCTCCGGGGCGATTTGACGGCATGCGGGCGCTGAAGCAGGCGCCCGGTCCGCAGAATATTTTCTATCCCCGAGAGATACTGCCGGCGGTGCAGGGCCTGTATTGATAACGCATACCGGTCCGCAAATTGTGCCACGGCGAACTATGCTTGCAGGTATTTCAAAGGCATGGCGATGTGGTGGTTCAACAAAAGCAAGCGCAAGGAGATCTGGGACGAAAACATCCAGTGGCCGATCGGCGATATCCAGGCGGCACATAAGATACGTGAGATCTGCCGTTCCGCTGCCGACAGTGCTGAAAAAGCAGGTGGCTATGCTGGCCGCCTGGATAGTAAGAGCAAATACGAGACCGAACGGTACGAACGCGCCGCCAAGGCCGCAATGGAAATCGCCATCAAGATTTCTGATGACCTCTTGCGCGATTCATCGGTACGCCAGGTCGTGAGCTTGTGCGTGAAGGCTAATGACTTGAGGACAGCGCGGATACTCTTTCGTGCGATTCAGGCGGGATCAATCAGGGAAGATGTGCTGAATGACCATCCGATATTACGGCAGCCAACAACTGGCTAAAGCGAGATGAGTGTCGTCAGCCCGCAAAAACTGAAACTAAATGTCGGTAGCGCGAACGGTGTTTCCGCTCTCCTTCTCCGGCCTTTAGCGGCACGCGCGTGCTTTATCTTTGCCCATGGCGCGGGCGCAGGGATGACCCATCAATTTATGGAGCAGGTTGCGACCGGCCTTTGCGGCCGCGGTATCGCGACGTTGCGCTATCAGTTCCCGTATATGGAAAAGCAAACCAAGCGGCCTGATCCACCGGCGATCACGTATGCCACGGTGCGCGCCGCCGTGGCGGAAGCCGCGCGATGCTGCTCAGGACTCTGCCTTATTGCCGGGGGCAAATCATTCGGCGGTCGCATGACGTCCCAGGCGCAAGCGGTCGCGCCGTTGGCTGGTGTCCGTGGACTTGCGTTCCTGGGATTTCCGTTGCATCCGGCGGGCAAGCCATCGAACGAACGGGCAAAGCACCTTTCAGATGTCCATGTCCCCATGCTCTTTGTTCAGGGCACCCGCGATAAGCTCGCGGAATTTCAGCTACTTGAGCCTGTCGTGAAAGGCCTCGGGACATCTGCGTCGCTGCATCTTGTGCAGGAAGCTGATCATTCCTTCCACGTCCCAGCACGCTCGGGAAGGAATGACCGCGACGCCATGAGCGAAGTTGTAGATACGCTATCGGCCTGGATCGACGCGACAGCGGGGTGAGATCACCGCCGTTATGCCAGCGTAAGTCGGTGCACGCAGAATTAGAATTAGTTCTCGAAAGCAGAAATCGATCGGCTACGCATTTCAGATAGGTCGTCCCTCACGAAAAAGCCTTGACCTCGTCATTGCCAAATGGTCCGAAGGACCAGACTTGGAATCTCTCATCGATCGAACGGGAATGACGAGATACGCAACCTGATGCGGCTTCCCTTCTTTTACGGCTGGATCATCGTCGTCGTGACGTTCGTCACCATGGCGATCGGCGTCAATGCCCGCACTGCATTTTCGTTGTTCTTTCCACCCATCGTCGATGAGTTCGGCTGGGAGCGCGGCGTAACCGCAGGCGCCTTCTCATTCGGCTTTCTGGTTTCCGGCGCTGTCAGCCCGCTGATCGGGCGCTTGATGGATCGCTCCGGGCCCCGCGCCGTGATGGAGCTCGGCGTAGCGTTGATGGCGGCAGGCTTGTTGCTGGCCCCACTGACGACGCAGCCGTGGCATCTGTATCTGACGATCGGTGTCATGGTCGGCGCCGGAAGCGTCTGTCTCGGCTACTCCGGTCAATCGTTGTTCCTGCCCAATTGGTTCAATCGCCGGCGCGGCCTTGCCATGGGGCTTGCATTCGCGGGCGTTGGGGTAGGATCCATTACGCTATTGCCGTGGGTGCAGCTCATGATCGAGCAAACCGGCTGGCGAACGGCCTGCACGGCGATGGGCATTCTGATTCTGGTCGTGCTCGCGCCGATTAACCTGTTGCTGCGAAAGCGGCCGGAGGACATCGGGCTTGAACCGGACGGAGACGCGGCGCCTTCGGCATCTGCCAAGCCGATATCGAATATTGTCGATCCCAAATGGGCCGGCATCGACTGGACCCTGAAGCGCGCGCTTCGCACTGCGCGTTTCTGGTGGATATCGCTCGGTTATTTCTGCGGATTGTATATCTGGTACGCGGTGCAGGTTCACCAGACCAAATATCTTCTCGACATCGGCTTCAGCCCGAGCGTCGCGGTGTGGGCGCTGGGAGCGGTCAGTCTGCTCGGCATTCCCGGCCAGATATGGCTCGGACACCTTTCCGATCGGGTAGGCCGTGAATGGATCTGGGCCGCGGGCTGCATGGGCTTTGCAATCTGCTTTGCAGCACTGATCGCACTGAAGTACGTTCCGACATTGCTGTTGGTCTACATCATGGTTCTGGCGCAGGGCGCGCTCGGCTACGGCCTGACCTCCATCATGGGGGCGGTGGTCCTGGAGATATTCCAGGGCAAACATTACGGCAGTATTTTCGGCACCGTGATGCTTGCGGCCCTCGCCGGAGGAGCGGCGGGTCCCTGGGTTACAGGCGTTCTGCACGACCTTTCAGGGAGTTATACGATCGCCTTTGCGATCGGTATTGGCGTGAGCGGCTTATCTGCCGTGGCGATCTGGATGGCGTCACCCGGCAAAATTCGGGCGGTCGCGGGCCAGTTGCACCGGATACCGGCCCGGACTACCGCCAGCTAGACGCATGATCCGCCAAAGCATGCTCTCGGGCAGGACCCGAGGCTGTGAGCGGTCTGGCGAAAAAGATCATGCGCTCTTTACCAAGAGGCCCCATTTACGGGGCTTGCCGACATCAGCGGCTTGTGGACTAATCGGCCCCCAAAATGAATCGCACCGCATCGAGGGCGCCCATGAACGAGCATGTTCAGACCGCGAAGACCGAGCCGCTCTTCAATCCGCTGTCGCCGGAGTTCATTCGCGATCCCTATCCGTCCTACGAGCGGCTGCGCACCACCGATCCGATGCACGTCACGTCGTTTGGTGCTTTCGTCGCCAGCCGGCACGCGGAGGCCAGTCTTGTTCTGCGCGACAAGCGCTTCGGCAAGGGCTATGTCGAGCGGTCGGTACGGCGGTATGGACCGCAAATTATGAACGAGCCGGTCTTTCGCAGCATGAGTCACTGGATGCTGCAGCAGGACCCGCCCGACCACACCCGATTGCGCGGCCTGGTCGTGAAGGCCTTCACCGCGCGCCGGGTCGAGGACATGCGTCCGCGCATCCAGCAAATTGTCGATGAAACGCTGGATCGCGTTGCCGCCAAAGGGCGCATGGACCTGATCGAGGACTTTGCGTTCCGCCTGCAGGTCACGATCATCTGCGACATGCTTGGGATACCCGCGGAGCATCGCGAGGTATTCTACACCAGTTCGCGCAATGGCGGGCGTCTGCTCGATCCGGTGCCGCTCACGCGCGCCGAGATCGACGAGGCCAACACAGGCAATGCCGCAGCCCAGATGTATTTCCAGCAGCTGTTCGAGCTTAGGCGGCGCAGTCCGGGCGACGACCTGACGACGCAGTTGGTGCACGCCGAGGAAGACGGCAACAAGCTCTCCAACGAGGAACTGACCGCCAATATCATTCTGTTGTTCGGCGCCGGCCACGAGACCACCGTCAATCTGATCGGAAACGGATTGCTGGCGCTGCACCGCAATCCCGATCAGCTCGCGCTGCTCAAGGCCAATCCCGCCCTCATCACCAACGCCATTGAGGAATTCCTGCGCTACGACTCTTCGGTGCAGTTGAGCGGCCGGGTGGCGCTGGAAGACATCGATGACCTCGGCGGCAGGAAAATCCCGAAAGGCGAAAGCGTGCTTTGCCTGCTGGGTTCGGCCAATCGCGACCCGGCGGTCTATCCTGACCGGCCGGATCGTCTCGATATCACCCGCCCCAATGTGCGTCCGCTGTCCTTTGGCGGGGGCATTCACCATTGCCTCGGCGCCCAGCTTGCACGCATCGAGGCGGAGGTCGCGATCGCGACCCTGTTGCGTCGCCTGCCGGATCTGCGGCTCGATGACGCCGAGAATCCGGAATGGCGGCCGACCTTTGTCCTGCGCGGCCTCAAAAGGCTGCCCGCAAGCTGGTGATGGCGTCCGCGTAAACTCGTCGCGCGACGTTGATGTGACTTCGCCACAGTTGGCTCTATATATGGTGCTGTTCCGGCTGATTTCAGCGCAGCAGCCTGGCGAAGGCACCGTGTCAAGTCTCGCGACCGCCAACGCGCCGGAACGTGCTCAAAGGGAGACACCGTGCAGACGACGCTGCTCGGATTGGCGATTGCCTTTATCATTGCGCTGATAGCCGCGCTGATCGGGCCGTATTTCATCGACTGGAATCAGTTCCGGCCGCAGTTCGAGACCGAGGCCACGCGGGTGGTCGGCGCGCCGGTGCGCGTCGGGGGCGAACTGGGTGCGCGGCTGCTGCCGACGCCCTCGCTGCGGCTGCGCTCCGTGGTGGTCGGCGGCTCCAATGATCTCGGCAAGGTTCGCGCCGACAAGCTCGATGTGGAGTTCAGCCTGGGTTCGCTGATGCGCGGCGAGTGGCGCGCCACCGAACTGACGATCAACGGCATGGCGCTCGATCTCGGCCTTGATTCCCAAGGCCGGATCGACTGGCCGGCATCGACCGGAAAGTTCAATCTCGGATCGCTGTCGATCGACCGCCTGAACCTGACCGGCCGCATCGCGCTGCATGACGCCGCGAGCCGCGGGACACTCGAGCTGAACGACATCGCCTTCAGTGGAGACGTGCGCTCGCTGGCCGGCTCGGTGCGGGGCGACGGCAACTTCATGCTGTCTGGTGTGCGCTACCCGTTTCGCGTTTCATCCGGTCAAAGCCCTGACGGCGTCGGCACCCGCGTCCATCTCAACATCGATCCCGGCGCGCGTGCATTGTCCGCCGATCTCGATGGCGTGCTCACCTTCGATGCGCGTGCACCGCGCTTTGAGGGCGCGTTGGTTCTCGCGGTTCCTGCCGGGCTCAAGGCCAACGACGACGTGCCAATCACGCCTTGGCGGATAGCGGCCCGGGTCAAGGCGGATCCGGCCACTGCGCGGCTCGAACAGCTCGAGGCCAGCTACGGTTCCGAAGAGAGCGCGCTGAAGTTCGCAGGCCTCGGGGACATTCGCTTTGGTGCCTCGCCGTTGTTTCATGCCGTGCTGTCGGCGCGCCAGCTCGATGCCGACAAGTTTGTCGCCAAGAACAATAGCGCCGCTGAGCCGATGCGATTGTTGCCTGGCTTGCGCACGCTCATGACGGAGATCCCGCAGCCTCCAATTCCGGTTCAGATCGAGTTCAGCTCCGAGCAGATCATGCTGGGCGGGCGTCCGGTGCAGAATCTCGCCGCCGATCTGCATGCCGACGCCAAATCCTGGACCATCGACCGGCTGGATTTTCGCGCACCCGGCGCGACCCGCGTGAGCTTAGGTGGCGCGAACGCGCAAGCGGGTTCGCCCGGTGGCGGGTTCACCGGAACGCTTCGCGTCGAGTCATCCGATCCGGATGCGCTGGTGGCGTGGTTGCAAGGCCGCAGCGAGGTCACCTATCGCAGTCAAAAGCCGCTGCGCCTGATCGGCAACGTCAGCGTGGCCTCAGGTCGAGTCGCCATCGAAGCCATGCAGGCAGAGATCGATGGCGGCGATGTTGAGGGGCGGGTTGCGGTTTCAAAGTTGCAGGCCAGCGGCGGCTCGCGGCTCGACGCTGAGCTGAAGGCGGAACGTCTCGATCTCGATGCCGCAACGGCCTTCGCGCGTTCGCTGGCGGGCCCGCAAGCCGAGTGGCCGGACGAGGCGCAGATGTCGCTGGATATCGGCCGCGCCACATCGGCCGGTCAGGAGTTGCGTCCGTTCAAGGCGAAGCTGGGCTACGGTCCGAAGACCATCGCGCTGGATCAACTGAAAATCGGCGAGGCCAGCAGCGTGATGATGGAAGGTGCGGGGACTTTCGACCGTGTCAACGCGACCGGACGACTGGCGCTGAATTCAAGCGCCGCCTCGCTTGGCCAAATCACCGGCCTGATCGCGCCGCTTGCGCCCGCGCTGGTGTCGCGGCTCAATTCGATGGGGACGAGTCCGGGCCCCGCGCGCCTTAAGCTGACGCTCGATCTCGAGAAAAACTCCGAACACGGTGATCGCGCCAACGCGCGCGCTGTGCTCGACCTCGACGCGCCGCAGTTCAAGGGCGTCGCCACGATCACGGCAAAGCCGGATATCGCTGCCATCCGCGGGATCGATCTCGATACGCTTCGACGCAGCGAATTCGGCATTGAATCCAAACTATCCTCAGAACGGGGCGGTTCATTGCTTGTCTTGCTGGGGCTCGATCGCGGAATCGCGGCGGGCCAGGGCCCGGCGCAATTCGAGGGATCGGTGACCGGCGCGTGGCGTGCGCCGTTGCAGCTGCAAGCCAAGATGTCGGGCCCCGGACTGGATGCCGAGGCGCAGGGGACCGCCGAACCGTGGGCTTCCGAGCCCAAGGCCAGCGTCAACCTAAGGCTTCGCGGCGTCAATCTCGCGCCGCTGTTAGATCTCAAACCGTCCGACACGCTGGCGCAAAACATCAGCCTTTCCTCGCGCGTCTCGCTTGTGGGCAGCAAACTGACCTTCGACGACCTCGACAGCGCGATAGCAGGTTCGCGGCTGCGCGGGCGCATGGTTATGACCCTTGACGACGAAAAGAACGTCGAGGGCGAAGTGGGTCTGGAGGCGCTTGATCTCGCGCCGGCATTCGCGCTCGCCATCGGCGCGGCCGGGCACGATGCAGCTGAGCCGCTCGGTTCCGGGCTGTTGAAGGGCTGGCGCGGCCGCATCGCGTTTCAGGCGCTACGCGGCGCCCTGCCGGGCGGCGGCGAGTTGCGCCCCGTTAGCGGTACCGTCAAGAGCGACGGCCAATCGGTGACGCTCGACGCCCTCAAGGGCAAAATCGGCGGCGGTGAGGCGACCGCCAATATCGACTTCAAACCGAGCGCGAATGGAATTGCGCTGAATGCGCGCGTGCAGCTCTCAGATGTCGATGGCGCGGCGCTGCGCTATCGTGGCCTCGCCATGCCCGCCGGTCGTACCTCAATGCAGATGACGTTGGCGAGCCAGGGCCGCAGCGCGTCAGCGCTAACGGGCGCATTGTCCGGAAGCGGAACCGTGATGCTGGAATCCGTTTCCGTCGCCGGGCTTAATCCACGCGCGTTCGACGCCGCGATCCGCGCGAGCGACAACGGACAGGCAACCGACGACATCCGGCTGCGGCAGATCGTCGAGCCGGTGCTGTCGGCCGGTGCGTTGTCGGTCGGCTCGGCGCAAATTCCGTTCAATATCAGGGATGGCCGAATTCGCATCAGTGCGACTACGCTCGATGCCGAAGGCGCCCGCGCCATCGTATCCGGAGGATACGATGTTCCCGCCGACCAGGCTGACATTCGCGCCAGCCTTGCTTCGACGGCGGCCGGATCCGCGACCAGCCGTCCGGAAATTCAGCTGTTCGCCGTGGGCTCGCCCGATGCGCTCGATCGCACGGTCGACGTTGCGCCGCTGTCGTCATGGCTGGCGATGAGGGCGATCGACCGCGAAACCCGCCGGCTGGATTCCATCGAGCGTGGAGTTCCGCCGCCTGCGGTCGCCCAGCCTTCGGCCGGAGCGACGGACGCAGTCCCTTCGGATCAACCGTTTTCCGAAGTGCCCCTTTCCGGCCGCGACCCTCGCCGGCCACCATCGAAGCCCAGGGTCAGCGTTCCACGTCCGCCGGCTGCGCCGCCAAGTCCTAATGCCCCTGTAGTCAGTCAGCAGGTTGCGCCGCTGCCGCCGCCGATCGAAGTCCGGCCCGCGCCGGGTGTGGCGCGGTCGGCGAAGCCGCGGCCGCCGCTGGTGCTGACGCCGCCGGTTGCGGCTCCG
>Ga0137359_10004957_pt1 | contig 10954 bp, 9 predicted proteins | sample Mad1_40_16metaG_FD_108281 | JGI IMG/M metagenome (GOLD analysis project Ga0137359, IMG submission 108281) | Vadose zone soil microbial communities from Angelo Coast Range Reserve, California, USA - Mad1_40_16 metaG | ecosystem: Environmental > Terrestrial > Soil > Vadose zone | place: USA... | reverse complement strand
GAGGTCGACGATGTCCTCCATGGTGCGGCGCAGGTCCATATCGACGTTCTCGAGCTCGAGCTTGCCGGCTTCGATCTTGGAGAAGTCGAGCAGGTCGTTGATGATGCCCAGCAGCGTCTTGCCCGAGCGCTGCACCGTCTCGGCGTACTTGCGTTGCGTGCTGGTGAGCCCGGTCTCGAGCAGGAGCTCGGTCATGCCGAGCACGCCGTTCATGGGCGTGCGGATCTCGTGGCTCATGCGCGCGAGGAAGGAGCTCTTGGCGTGGTTTGCCGCTTCCGCCGCTTCGCGCGCAAGGCGCAGCGCTTCCTCGCTGCGCTTGTGCTGGGTCACGTCGCGCGCCACCGCAATGCTGCCGATGCAGCGGTTGGCGTCGTCAAGCAGCGGGGCAATCGCGACCTGAACATCGATTGGCGCGCCGGCGCTGGTGACCGCGCGCGCGTCGTAGGCGAATTTCTCGCCCGCGAGCAGCCGCTGCATGCGCACGCGCTCCTCTTCGGGGGTCGTCTCGCAGACGTCAAGCTCGCGCCCGATCACCTCCTCGGTGGCGTAGCCGAACATGGCGACGGCGCCCGAGTTCCAGCTCGTGATCTTGCCGCCGAGGTCCCGCGTCCAGATCGCTTCGCTCGACTGCTCGACGATCGTCGCGAGGAGCTTGTTCTTCGATTCGCTCTTGCCGAGAGAGGCGATCAGGCTCTCGATGTTGTTCGCCATGTTGTTGAACGCTTCGGCAGCGAGCACGACTTCCGGCGCGCCCTCGGGCGCGATGCGCACGGCGTGCTCGCCCTGGCTGAACCGGTTCGCGCCCTCGGCCAGCATGCGCAGCGTTCCGAGGTTGCCGCGGAAGATGAGCCAGATGAACTGCAGCATGAGGAACAGCGTTACCGCGACGATCTGCAGCTGCTTGACGAACTGTTGCCAGAGCCGGTTGTGCGACTTGGTCGGCGTCATGTCCGCGCTTAGCGTGCCGTATCCCACGCCGCCCGCCGTCACCTGGACGCTCTCCTGCGCGTGGTCGATGGTCGCGACGCGCGCGAACCACGACGGTGCATCGAGGATGTCGGGCACGTCCTGGGCAACGATCTTCTTGCCGTCACGGTCGGTCCAGGTGAACCGGTCGACCTCTCCGCGCTTCACCTGGCTCTTCAGCAGCTGGCTGATCGCCTCGTATTCACCGACCAGCGCCTGGTCCGCAACCAGCGGCGCGAGGAACGAGAGGATCTCCTTCTGCTCGCGCAGGATCCTCGCCGAGTGCTCGGCGCGGCCTTCGGCGAGCAGCAGCGCCGTCTGTACGCCGCCGCCGGCGACGATCGCGATGCCCACCGCCAGCATCAGGCGCGAGATGAGTCCCCAGTTTTTCCAGAATCGGAAGACGCGGACGTTTTTCATGGTGGGCTCGCGCCTCTCTTGTGCACCGGACTATTTGACCTGCGGTACCTTCGTGGTGCGGAAGAACTTGCGGTAGTTGTCGTATTCGCGATCCTCGGCGGCGACGAAACCGAGCTCGCTGTTGCTCTTGAGCAGATCTGCGCCGGCTTCCAGGATCTTGCGGCCTTCGGGATCGTTCACCATGTTGATCAACGCCGCCTTGACCGCGGCGACCTTCTCCGGCGGCGTCTTCGGATTGGCCATGATGGACAGATCGCCGTACATCTCGGAGGTCCACAGGGCGCGGTATTCGAACGCTTCGCGCCGGCCGTAGCGTGCCATCACCGAGCTGTTGACGCCGGCCGCCGCGATCTTGTAGAGGCGCAGTTGTGCCGAAGACGCCTCCTGGTTCCCGGTGAACACGACCTTGATGTGCACGCCGGACCTGAGGAGGGCATCCAGCGGCAGCCAATAGCCGGTAAAGCCGTCGGGCGATACGAAGCCGACCTCCTTGCCCTCGAGGTCCTTCAGCGTCTTGATCGGTGATTCGACCGGCACGATGATCTGCGAGCGGATGCCGGGGCCGGCGGGCCGCGCGATCACCTTGTAGCCGAGGCGGTCGCGCTCCGGAGTAAAGAAGTGGTTGGTGTAGAGAAAGTCGTACTTGCCGGCTTCGGCGTTGGCATTGCCTTCCTGCGCCGTCTTGGCGAGCTTCAAGTCGAGCGGCACGCCGCTCTTGGCGCTTACATGCGTGAGGATGGGATTCCAGTACTGCGCGGTGAGCGCGATCGTGCGTTGGTGCAGGACGTAGAAGCTGTAGGGCTGCGGTCCGGCAAACGCCGGGGCTGGCAGCGTAACGGTCGCGGCAAGCATGGTCGCTGCCGCGGTAAGTGCCCTTCGCAACATCATCTTTTCCCCCTTAGCAGTGGCTTCTAGGTGGCCACCTTCAGGAACAGCATCAAACCACTCAGCATGAGGAGCGCGCCCACGACGCGCAACATGCCCTCGCTCGTCATGTCGAGGTGCACCTTGTTGCCCATGTACAGGCCGAGCGCCATGGGCGCAAGCCCGAGCGCGTAGGCAATCTGCAGCTTCGGCTCGAGCAGCAGGCCCGCCATCAAGAAAAGCCCGAGGCGGAATCCGCCGTCGATCGCGATCAGCCATGAGAACGTGGCGCGCACCTCGCCTTTGTCCTGCAGCCGCCGCGTGAGGTAAATGATGTAAGGGGGCGAACCGACGCCGAAGAGTGCGCCTGCGCCGCCGCCGGCAAGCCCGGCCGGGATGGCCCACGAGCGCGACAAGCGGCCCTCCGGCTGCAGTCCGAAGATGTTCTGGAAGCCGACGAACATCGTGAATGCGCCGAGCGCCACCAGCACCGGCTTGTTCGGCAGGCTGAGCAACGCGAACGCGCCGATACACGCGCCCACCATGCCCGCCGGCAGCAACACCTTGATCTCCCCCCAATTGGCCTTCTTGGTGTTCGTGCTGCCGAGGATCACCGACGCGGTGAAGTCGAGCGCCAGCACGAGGGGGATTGCGAAGTGCAACGGCTGTGAGAGCGCAAGCAACGGAACTGAGATGAGGCCGGAGCCAAAGCCTGTGATGCCGCGTATGAAGTACGCGCTCATCAGGATGCACAGCACCAAAACCATGTCAGCCACTACGGTCCCTCCCCAATCGAATGGAGTTGCACGCTATTTTCGCGTGGCCACTGAGCCCTCATCGCAGCCATCACTTCTTTTTGCAATTCAAATGCCTACATATTTGGCTATGATAAGGCCTGCATGTCCGCCGTTCTCGATCTGAAGGTGCGTACCGTGGCGCCATTCGGCGCCGAAATCGAGGGAATAGACCTCGCCCGCGTGACGGGCGCGCAAATCGAGGCGATCAAGGCGGCGTGGTACCGCCACGATGTGATTTTCTTCCGCAATCAGCGGCTGACCGACGACGAGCTGCTCGCCTTCTCGCGCCACTTGGGCACGCTCGACCCGCCGCCAAACCAGGGCGCCGGCCGCAAGTCGCCAGCCGGCTATCCCGATGTCTACATCGTTTCAAACGTGCTCGATGTGCGCGGCGAGCCGATCGGTGCGCTCGGCGACGCAGAGGCGGCCTGGCATACCGACATGAGCTATCTGCCGCATCCGCCCGATGCATCCATGCTCTACTCGCTCGAGATTCCAGCGCACGGCGGCGATACCTGCTTCGCCAGCATGAAGCTCGCGCTTGCCGGAATGCCCAGGCAGCAGCTCGAGCGCATCGTGCGCCTTGAAATCAAGCACGACGGCACCTACGACTCGGGCGGCAACGTGCGCAAAGGGCTCGCTGCTTCGGACGATCCGCGCACCTCGGCAGGCGCACCGCACCCGATCGTCATCGAACACCCCGTGTCGGGCGAGCCTGCGCTCTACCTCGGCCGCCGCCGCAACGCCTACGTGATGGGACTCGAGCTCGCCGAGTCAGAGCGCTTGCTGGACGAGCTGTGGTCTCATGTCGAGACGGCGGTGTATCGCCATCGCTGGGCGCTCGGCGATCTTGTGCTGTGGGATAACCGCACTACGATGCATCGGCGCGACGCATTCGATCCGAAGGCGCGCCGCGTAATGCATCGCACGCAGATCAAGGGCTCGGCCGCGCCCCGGCGGGCGAGCCTACGCGCGCTTCAGCGCCTCGAGCGACTCCACGATTAGGTTTCCGCCGGCGTCGAACTTGCGCTTGGCAGCGTCGTAGTCGCCGGCCTTGGCGGCTCGCTCGATATCGGCAAACAGCTCGCCGAGCGCCGCCGCACCGAGTTGGCGGCAGGTGCCCTTCAGCGTGTGAGCGGCGCGCGTCGCGCCGGCGGTGTCGCCGCGCGCGATCAGCTCCAGCCACGCCGGCCCGAAGCCGTTCAGGTGGCCTTCGAGCTTGGTGATGAGCCCGGAGAAAAGATCGCTGCGGCCAATGGCGCGCTCCACCACGCGGATTTGCTCGACGGCTTCCGGGTCGATGAGCGTCATGGTGTCGATGGGTCCCATTGCGATAGTGGCATCTTCACCCGCCAGGGCCGCTATGGTGTGTCAAAACACTCCTGGGAGCCGCGCTTCTCACCATCTCTTACGACGCGCGCAGCGCATCAACGATCTCGAGGCGCGCAGCGCGTAGCGCCGGTAGGAAGCCGCCGATCAGGCCCATGGCGAGCGCAAAGGCGATGGTCTTGGCGACGATCGCCGCCGTTAGCGCAAAGCGAAACGCCAGGTCCGCGAACGTCTGGAAGTTGGTGGTCGAGAAGCTCGCGAACTGCATCAGCGAGGCAGCGGCGAGGCCGGCAAGCCCGCCGACCAGGCCGAGCAGCATCGCTTCGGCGAGGAACGCGCCGAGCACCGCCGCGCGGCGAAAGCCGAGCGCGCGCAGCGTGCCGATCTCGGTGACGCGGTTCGCGACCGCGGCGTGCATCGTGATCATCGCGCCGAGCATAGCGCCGATCGAGAACACGGTAGTGAGCGTCATTCCGAGCACCGTGATAAAAGTGGATAGCGCGCGCGACTGGTCGCTGTAGAAGAGCTGCTCGCGCTTCACCTCGTTCGTGAGGCGCGGGTCGCCGTCGATGTCGGCGCGCAGGCTCTCGAAGCGCTCGCTCGAGGCGAGGCGCAACACCACCGACGAGAACGCCGTGCGGCGGAATGCCTGCATCAGCGTCTCGACATCGCCCCAGATCTCCGAATCGAAGCCGCTCGCGCCGGCATCGTACGTCCCGACCGCGACCCAGTCGCGGCCCGCGAAATGCAGCTTCTCGCCGATGCGCGTGCCTTCGAAGCCGCGTGCAATGGCGCCGCCGACGATGATCTCGGCCGCGCCCGGCGCGAACAGGCGTCCCGCGGCGAGCTTCACCTGCGGGCGCAGCTCGAAGCCCGTGGCGGAGGTGCCGCGGATGATGACGTTGGAGGGCTTCTGCGCGCCGATCTTGCGCAGCGAGATGAGCACGATCAGTTCCTTCGACACCAGCGGCTTGCCATCGGCGGCGAGCGCGACCGCGGGATGCGTCTCGATCACGGCTGCCTGCAGGCGCGTCACACCGCTCTGGATCTCGGTCTCGGAGCCCTTGCGGATCGCCACCACGTTGTCGTATTCGCCGGTGCTCACGAGCGTCTGCTTCAGCCCCGCGTCGAGCATCAGCACGGTCGCGAACACGAATACCACGAGCGCGAGCCCGCCGGCGGTGAGCACGGTCGTGAGCCGGCGCGTCCAGAGATTGCGCGCGACGTAGGCGAGCGGGACGGCCATCAGCCGATGGCGCGCAGGCCTTCGACGATGCGCACGCGCGCGGCGCGCGTCGCCGGCACGATGGCCGCCGCGAGCGCCACGGTCGCCGCGCAGGCGGCCTGGGCCCAGAGGGTTTGCGCCGACACCGCGAAGACCGGGAAGATGCTCACCATCTTCCTGAACGCGACCGCAGTCGGCACGGTGGCCGCGATGCCGATCGCGCCGCCGAGCGCGCAGATGAAGAGCGACTCGCCCACGATCAGCACGGCGAGGAACAACGGTCCGTAGCCGAGCGCCTTCAGCGTCGCGTATTCGGAGGTGCGCTCGCGCGCGCTCATCGCCATGGTGTTCGCCATCACTGCGAGGATGATGAGGATCACGACATAGGAGACGATGCGGATCGCGGCGACGATCTGGTCCGACATCGCCACGAAGCCGAGCTGGAACGCCTGCTCGGTTTCCGTCAGCGTCTCCGCCAGCGAATTCGTGAACAGGCCATCGATTCCCGTCGCGACCGCCGCGGCATTGTCGATGTTGTCGATGCCGACGATGAAGAGGCCCACCGCGTCCGCGCGCCGCGGTGCCGTCTTCCTCAGCGTCTCGTTGAGATAATCCCAGTGGAACACCATCTGGCGCGTGATCCTGGTGCTGTCGGCGCCGTCGAAGATGCCGCGCACCACGAACTCCCAGGTGCCGGGATAGATCGTGCCGCGGATCGGCAGCACGTCTCCCACCTTGAAGCCGTAGTGCTCGGCGAGGCTGCGCCCGACCATGCAGCCCTTGCGGTCGCGCACCCAGGCGCCGAGCTGCGCCGGCGGCACGATGAACTCCGGGTAGAGCTCGAAGTAGTTGTCCGACACCGCGAACTGTGGAAAGAAATTCTTCGGCTCCTGGTAGATGCCGCCGAACCAGTTCGAGCGCACCACGCGCGTCACGCCTTCCACGGCGCGGATACGGCTCTCGTAGTGCAGCGGCAGGAACGTGGCGAGCGAGATGGCGTTGCGCGTGATGAGCCGCGTGCCGGACGCAGCGGCCGCGCCCGCGTACCAGGCATCGACGACCGTGCGCAGCAGGCCAAAGGCGAGCACTGCGATCGCGAGGCCCGCAAGCGTCAGCAGCGTGCGCAGCCGGTGCCGGAACGCATTCTTGTAGACGAGCTTCAGCAGGAACATCTACGCCGGCAGCAGCTCGCCTTTTTCGAGGTGCACCATCGCCTTGGCCGCGCGCGCGGCATTGGCATCGTGCGTCACCATGATGATCGTCTTGCCCAGGTCCTCGTTCAGCCGCCGCAGCATGCCGAGTACCTCGGCCGCCGCGTGCCGGTCGAGATCGCCGGTGGGCTCGTCGGCCACGATGATCCTCGGGTCGGCGACCACGGCGCGCGCGATCGCCACCCGCTGCTGCTGCCCGCCTGAGAGCTCGTTGGGGTAGTGGTCCATGCGATCGGCAAGCCCGACCGCCGCGAGCACCAGCTCGACCCGTTCCCTGCGCTCCGCGCGCGAGAGGCCGGTGAGCATGAGCGGCAGCTCCACGTTCTCATAGGCGGTGAGCACCGGCATCAGGTTATAGAGCTGGAACACGAAGCCGACGTTCGCGGCGCGCCAGTCGGCGAGCTCGGCCTCGCCGAGCGTCGCGATGTCGACGCCGCCGACCCGCAGCACGCCGCTGTCGGGCTTGTCGATGCCCGCGATGAGGTTGAGGAGCGTCGCCTTGCCCGAGCCCGACGGGCCCATCGGCGCGGTGAGATCGCCGGCGTTGATGTCGAGCGTGATGTCGGCGAGCACCGGCACGATCTGCCCGCCACGCACGTAGGACTTCGCCAGGTGCCGGATCTCGACGAGCGGTGCGCTCACCGCTATTTCTTCGCCACCGTCACGGCCGCGCCGTCGCGCAGCGCCTCCGCCGGATCGAGCACTACACGCTCGCCGGCGGCGACGCCGCGCACCTCGACCAGCTCGCCGAGCTTGCGGCCGGTCGTCACCTCGATCCGGCGCGCATGGCCCTCACGTATGGCGAATACCTGCTTGCGCCCATCGCGCTCGACGACGGCGCGCGCTTGCACCGCGGGCACCGGGCGCTTCTCATCGGCGGTGGGTGCGCGCTCGAGGAACGCCACCTTCGCGCTCATGTCGGGCAGCACGCGCGCATCCTTGTCGACGAAGCGCACCTTGACCAGCACCGTCGCCTTTGATCGGTCCACCGTCGGCACGATGCGGGAGACCACCGCCGCGAGGCGCGTGTCGGGCAGCGCGTCGAGCTGGACCTCGCAGGGCTGCGCGACCCGGATCCTGCCGATGCTCGACTCGGCGACGTCCGCCTCGACTTCCAGCGTCTCCATGTCCGCCACCGTGACGACGGCGGCCTTCGCGCCCGTGGCGGAGGAAAACGGCGTGATGTTGTCGCCGACGTCGGCGTTCTTGGTGAGCACGATGGCGTCGAACGGCGCGCGGATCAGCGTCTGCTCGACCGCGACCTCGGCGGCCTGCCGGTTGGCGCGCGCCGCGGCGAGCGCCGCCTTCTGCGACTCGACCGCGGCGCGGGCCTTGTCGAGACGCGCGAGGTTCGACTCGTGCTGTGCATCCGAGATGTACTTCTTGGCGAGCAGCTCGCGCGAGCGCTTGTAGTTGGCGTCGGCGTCGCGCAGCTCGGCCGCCGCCTGCTGCACGTTCGCTTCGGCGAGCGTCACCTGCGCGGCCGCCTGGTCGAGCGCCGCGCGCACGTCCTTGCTTTCGAGGCGCGCCACGACTTCGTTCGCCTTGACGCGCGAGCCTTCGAGGACGCCGAGCCATTCCAGCCGTCCGCTCGCCTTGGAGGAGAGTGCCGCCTTGCGCTCGGGCACCACATAGCCCGCCGCGTTCAGCACCGTGAACGCGAGCGTCGGATAGGTCTTCGCCACGGTGGCCGCCTCGACCTGCACCGCGGCCGTGTAGCGGCTCGCCGCCCAGGCGGCCGCGAGCGCTAGCACCGCGGCCACGCTGCCGTAGCGCACCCAGCGCCGCCGCGGCCGCAGCCGCGGCGCGCCGTCGGCGGGCCGATTGATCTTCAGCCGCGACAAATCGTCGAGTTTCACGCTGCCGATTTTGCACCGCAATAGTGTAAGTTGTAAGGCCGATGCAGGCCGGTCCGGACACGCTCGCCGCCATCGCCAACCACTGGCTTGCGCGCTTCGAGCATGCGCTCGGAACGGGCGATGCCGCCGCGCTTGCCGCGCTGTTCCGTACAGACGGCCACTGGCGCGATGTGCTTGCGTTCAGCGGGCAGATCTGCACCCTGAGCAGCGTTCAAGCGATCGCTGCACAGCTAGCGCTCGAGGCGCCGCGCGTGCGCGCGTGCGGCTTTCGCACCGATCCCGCGCGCACCGCGCCGCGCCATGCGTCGCGCGCCGGGGCGAAGTGTGTCGAGGCGATCTTCCGCTTCGAGACCGCGGCCGGCCGCGGCAGCGGCCTGCTGCGCTTTCTCACCGAGAGCAACGACGACCCGCCGCGCGCCTGGACGCTGCTCACCACGCTCGAGGAGCTGCGCGGCCATGAAGAGCGCATCGGGGCGCGCCGACCGACGGGGCAGTCGTACTCGCGCGATTTTTCCGGCCCGAACTGGCTCGACCTCCGTCGCGCTTCACTCGAATACAAGGACAGAGAGCCGACCGCGCTCATCGTCGGCGGCGGGCAAGCGGGCCTTTCGATCGCGGCGCGTCTCAAGGCGCTCGGCGTCGACGCGCTGATCGTCGATCGCTGGCCGCGCGTCGGCGACAACTGGCGCCGGCGCTACCACGCGCTCACGTTGCACAACCAGGTGCACGTCAATCACCTGCCGTATTTGCCTTTCCCTCCGACGTGGCCCGTCTACATCCCGAAGGACATGCTCGCGAGCTGGTTCGAGGCCTACGTGGAGGCACTCGAGCTCAATTACTGGACCGGCACCGAGCTCCTCGGCGGCCACTACGATAATCGCGCCGCGCGCTGGTCCGTCAACGTGAGGAAGGAGGACGGCACCGTACGCGAGATGCAGCCGCGGCACGTGGTGCTCGCCACCGGCGTCAGCGGCATCCCCAACACGCCGGACATTCCATCGCTCGGCAATTTCCGCGGCACGCTGCTCCATTCGAGCGCCTACACCGACGGCGAGCCCTGGCGCGGCAGGCGCGCGCTCGTCATCGGCACCGGCAACAGCGGCCACGACATCGCGCAGGACCTCCATTCCAGCGGCGCGAGCGTGACATTGGCGCAGCGCTCGCCGACCCTCATCGTCAACATCGAGCCGAGCGCGCAGCTCGTCTACGGCCTCTACAGCGAAGGCCCGCCGCTCGAGGATTGCGATCTCATCACCGCGTCCGTGCCGCTCGCGCTCGCGCGCAGGAGCCACCAGCTCGCCACCGCGCACGCGCGCGAGCTCGACCGGCCGTTGCTCGAGCAACTGGAACGCAAAGGCTTCCGCCTCGACTTCGGCGAGGGGGACACCGGCTGGCAGTTCAAGTACCTGACGCGCGGCGGCGGCTACTACTTCAACGTCGGCTGCTCCGACCTGCTGGTCGAGGGCAAGGTGCGCCTCGTGCAATTCGCCGACATCGCCGAGTTCGTTCCCGGCGGCGCGCGGCTCAGGAGCGGCGAAGAGCTGCCCGCAGACCTCGTGGTGCTCGCCACCGGCTACAAAGGCCAGGAAGCGCTGGTTGCGAAATTGTTCGGCCCCGGGACGGCGCAGCGCGTCGGCCCCGTGTGGGGCTTCGGCGATGGCCAGGAGCTGCGCAACATGTTCCAGCGCACGCCGCAGCCGGGCCTGTGGTTCATCGCCGGCAGCTTTGCGCAGTGCCGCATCTACTCGAAGTACCTCGCGCTGCAGATCCGGGCGAGCGAAGCGGGGCTCATTCACTGAGCCGTCTTGCCGCCGACGCACTGGTCCTCGGGCTCAACTCGCGCCGCCATCGCGACGATGACGACGACGATCGCGACGACGACGGCAAGCGCGGCATCTATACCCCGATACCGGCCAACTACGCGAGCCGCATGACGCTCGAACTCAAGCAGATCCTCGAGGACCCGAGCGTGCCGCCGCGGCTGAGCGGCAGTTCGCGCACTACGAGCGCGACAACCTGGCGAAGATCAAGCAGTCGTACGCGGAAGAGGGCGGCTATCGCAGCAACACGCGCTACGGCTGGCTGCGGACCAGGGCCTGACAGCGAAGCGGGCCTTATTCGCCGAGCCGCTCGTCGGGTGGCGCGATCTCGGTCACCAGGTCGCGCACCAGCTGCTTGTTCGGCAGCGGCTCGAGCGTCATCTCGCGCTCCGCAAGCCGCGTGGTGCACGCATAGACTGTCTTCCCGTCGACGCGGATCATGCACTCCTTGCAGGCATTGGCG
>Ga0137359_10004952_pt1 | contig 10958 bp, 10 predicted proteins | sample Mad1_40_16metaG_FD_108281 | JGI IMG/M metagenome (GOLD analysis project Ga0137359, IMG submission 108281) | Vadose zone soil microbial communities from Angelo Coast Range Reserve, California, USA - Mad1_40_16 metaG | ecosystem: Environmental > Terrestrial > Soil > Vadose zone | place: USA... | reverse complement strand
TAGCGGTCGTCAAGTGGGTCGATGGGACTGTGCTGGACACGGTTTGGCAGGTGGGGTGACAAACAAGTTCACGACCATGGATTCGCGCGGATTTTAACGGATTCAAATCTAGGAATCTGCTGGGTCGGGTGGTCCCGGAGGGACCATTAATATTAGCCCGCCATTTCAATGGCGGGAGGCTGAGAAGAAGATGCGCGTGCCGTCGGCACGCCTGAAACCGACCCCGGACGTCGCGGGCGATGGTTCAGCCGCCCCGCCCTGCGGGACGGGAATAAAATTGTGAAACCAACCCGGCGTTGAAACGCCGGACTACTATCAGTCGTCCCTTCGGGACGGAATATTGGATGTGGCCGGCCGCCGAATCGCCTGCACTACTCGTTCTTCATCGCATCAATCAACTGAAAAAGCTGGGTGCGGTCCACAACCTCGACGAAGGGCTTGCCCTGTGTCTTGTTGCTGACTACATAAATCGTTGGCGTGTGATTGATGCCAACACGCTGGCCAGCGTTCTTGTCTTCGTTGATTGCCGCCGCCAGTTTCCCTTGCGGATCGACCACGAACGGCAGGTCCACTTTGTGGTCAGTGGCGAATTTTTCCGCGAAACCGCGCAGCGTCGGCGGCGTGATCTCAGGCTGGTGCTGGAAGATGTAGTCGCGGAAATCATTGCCCAGTTGCTTGGACACGGTATCGAAGTAGCGGGCGATGATTGCGGCGTCGAAGGACCAGTTGTGCATAGGCAGCGGGAAGTCGTGCCGGACCACCGGAATCTTGTAAGTGCGGCCAGCCTCCGCTACCAGGGGAGCAGCGCGGCGGCAGTCAGGACACTGCAGGTCTTCAAACACCACCAGGGCAACCTGCGCGCCTTTGGGCGGCCGCAGCGCGGGGTCGACGGTCTGGGCCGAAGCCAGGGAAGCAACCAACAGGAATGCCAGAGCTAAGGCTGGGTACGAGGTAGTCATAGATTTATTGGATGCAGGTTTCCGAGAGTTCTGCTTCAACCATTCTATGGTAACCGACTGGGGTGGGAGGCCACACTCTAAAATGAACCAGTGGGACAAGAGGCGCACGAAGGAATGCCCTCAAAGTTCAGAGCAATCGCAACTGTCGGCGCTCCAGACCCAGCAGCTTCTCTTTGATGGGCAACCCACCGCCATAGCCGGTGAGTTTGCCATTACTGCCGATTACGCGGTGACAGGGGATCACGATAGGAATCGGATTGGACCCATTGGCCAAGCCAACCGCGCGTGAGGCGTTTGGGTTGCCAACGCGCCGCGCCAGCTCACCGTAGGAAATCGTTTCTCCGAAGGGGATTTCGCACAAACGATTCCAAACTGACAGCTGAAAAGGCGTGCCTTCAGGCGCCAGTGTGAGATCGAAGGTTTCCAACTCTCCGGCAAAATACGCGCGAAGCTGGCGAGTGGCCTCACGAAAGGGTTCCGCATCCTCAAGCCATTGAGGGTCGGCCTCAACAGGATTTCGTCCGTTTACAAAATCTATGCGCCGCACACCGCCGTCATCGGCGACCAGCTGCAGCGGCCCCACTGGACTATCGATTCTTGTGTAGCTCCTAGCGTTTGCTTGAGTTCGGATCATCACCCAAATGCCTTCCTTACGCCTCTAAGAAACAGCGGTAGAACCCGCTGCCAGGCGAGGCCGATATTGTTTCGCCGGAAAACTCGGAGAAAATGCCACACGACGTGGATCGACCGCAATAGGTCTCTGCCACAGGTAGAGGGCGGCGTAAGCACGCCACGGTCGCCAAGCCTCGGCGCGAGCCTGCAACTCCCTGGGATCTCGCAGCCCGGTGGCGCGGAGCAAGCCCAGGTCGCTGGCGGGAAAGGCGTCAGGTTCACCCAGTGCGCGCATGGCCACGTACTGGGCAGTCCAATCGCCAATTCCGGGTAATTCTCGGAACCGCTCCAGAAAATCAGGTACGTTGGCCACCCCGGAAAAAATGATCTTGCCGTCGCAGACAGCCCGGGCCAGCGAGCGAATGCAGTGCGCACGGGCCCGAGGCAGTCCAATTTGACCAAGGTCCGCGTCGGCCAACCTTTCTGGCGACGGGAAAAGATGGGTGAATCCGTTTTCGCTCCCGGTGGGCACACCGAAAGCCCGAACCATCCGGCCAGCGAGGGTCGTAGCTCCTTGAACGGTGACCTGTTGTCCCAGGATGGCGCGGATGGCGAGTTCAAAACCATCCCAGCAGCCGGGTACTCGGACCCCCGGCCGCGCGGCGATCTGGCGAGTCAGGACAGGATCGCGGCGCAGGTGCAGAACAATCTCATTTGGATCGGCTGACAAATCAAACAGACGCCGCACTCGCTCAACGATTAGAAAGAGCCATTGCGGCTGAGAATAGTGAATGCTCAGAACAATCGACTCCGAGGCGTCGTCGAGCCTAGCTTGGATCGAGCCGACATGGTTCTCCAGCGAGAATACCCGCCGGTAGGTCTGGCCTTCCACGATTTCGATGCCGGGAATCGCACGCGGGGCAAGGAACTCAAGCAGTGCGACCCAGCAAAAGGGTGGCCTGAATCGAAGCAAGAAACGATACCCGCTGTTCGGAACAGAAGCCGCCGGCCGCGAAACTTTTCGCAGCTGAGTTGGCGTGCGCCGGTACGTCTTGAGAAACGTCGCGTTAAAGCGCCGGACGCTTCCGAAGCCAGAGGCGATAGCCACGTCCCGCATGGGGAGGCGGCTCTCGTCGATCAGCTTCTTGGCAAAATGCAGACGCCGGGTCTGAGCCACGGCGATCGGGCTCGCTCCCAAATGCTTCAGAAAAAGACGCCGAAGATGACGGGAGCCGATGCCGAGGCGCTCGGCGAACGCATCCATGTCGCCGACCTCCAGCACGCTCTCACTCATCAGTCTTAGCGCTCGCGATACCGTGGCAGAGGTTCCCATCCAGGCTGGCGTTCCCGGAGAACTTTCGGGCCGGCAACGCAGGCAAGGCCGAAGGCCGGATTCTGCAGCCGCCGCAGCGGTGGGAAAATAATGCACGTTTTGTTCCTTAGGTGGTCGTGCTGGACAGATGGGGCGACAGTAGATGCGTGTAGTCAGTACGCCGATGAAGAAGCGTCCATCGAAGCGCGGGTCTCGAGTGAGTCGAGCGCGAGCGCAGATTTTGGGATCCAAGTGCATCTGCCACTAAGGTATCCGATTGGTCCGAAAAAGATTAGCCATTTTCGGACATCAATAGCCAAGGATAGAAATCCTAGATTACGGCCGCCTGTTCCCGCCGCTTCGCCTGAATTTCAATGAACACATGCACCAGCGAAACTGCGGCCGGAGTGACCCCGGGAATGCGCGAGGCATGGGCGAGGGTGCGAGGACGCACCCGGACCAGTGTTTCCTGTATCTCGCGGGAGAGTCCGCTGACCGATCCATAGTCGAACCATTGGGGAATGGTGCGCTGTTCGGCTTTCTTGAGGCGCTCGATGGCGCGCTCCTGCTGCAGGAGATAGCCGGCATACTTGATTTCGGTTTCGACCGACTTCAGTTCGTTGCGGAGTGATGAAGAAAGAGCAGCCGCCGATTCGCGCGGATTTGAACGGATATCTTCCGTGTCGAAAAACTCCGGGGCGAGTTCGCGTAGCACTGGGAGCAGTCGCTCGATTGTGATCTCTGGGCGCTTGAGCAGTTGGGCCAGGCTTTGGCCGACGGCAGAAATCCAGTCGTTGGTGGTTGGCCGTTGGTGGTTGGCTGTTGCCGTGGTTTGCTCGGCCTGACCGGGTCGGAGACCCGGTCCCACACAGTCCGTGGTTACCTCGGCTATTTGCTCGATCATCGCAGTCGTCAGCCTGGTGCGATCGAGCAAATCCTTCATGGATTGGTGGCGCTGTTGTTTGGCCTCGAAATCAGCCCAGGCAGCGTCGGAAATCAGGCCGACGCGGCGGCCGTGCGGGGTGAGTCGCCGGTCGGCATTGTCGATACGCAGGTGTAAGCGGAACTCGGCGCGCGAGGTGAACATACGGTAGGGCTCGTTGGTGCCCTTGGAAATCAGGTCATCGATCAGGATCGCGGTATAGGCCTCGGTGCGATCGAGGACCAGCGGCGCCTCGTTCTTGACCTGCAATGCGGCATTGATGCCGGCCATCAGACCCTGGCACGCGGCCTCTTCGTAGCCGCTGGTACCGTTGATCTGGCCGCCCAGGAACAAGCCGGCGATCTTCTTGGTTTCGAGGGTGCGCTCCAACTCCGTCGGGTCAATGGCGTCGTATTCGATGGCATAGCCGGGCCGTAGCATATCCGCATTCTCGAGGCCGGGGATTGATTTCAGAATCTCCATCTGCACTTCCACCGGAAGCGACGTGCTCATGCCGTTGACATAAATCTCGTGCGTGTTCAGGCCTTCGGGCTCAAGAAAGAGCTGGTGCGTGATCTTGTCAGGAAACTTGACGATCTTGTCTTCAATCGAGGGGCAATAGCGCGGTCCGACGGAATGGATTTGCCCACTGTACATCGGTGAACGATGAACATTTTCACGGATGATGCGATGCGTCTCCGGCGTCGTCCAAGCAATGTAGCAGGGCACCTGCGATTCGTGATGCGCGACTCGCCGGGTGCGAAAACTGAAAGGCGTGGGATCGGTATCGCCGGGCTGCACTTGAAACCGAGACCAGTCGATGGTCCGCCCGTCGAGACGCGGCGGCGTCCCAGTCTTAAGCCGGCAACCGCGCAGACCGAGTTGCTTGAGCGCTTCCCCCAGCAGCACCGCAGCCGGCTCTCCGGAGCGTCCCGCAGGATATTGCTGCTCGCCGCAGTGGATCAATCCGTTGAGGAACGTGCCGGTCGTAATAATGACCGCGGCCGCACCCACGGTGCGTCCGTCGCGAAGGCGGATACCGGTGACAACACGTCGGTCGTCAGTCGTCAGTCGTCGGTCGTCAGGAAAATCGCTCGGCAAGATCGCACCTTTGGGAGCTGACGACTGCACTACGATCAGATCCGCAACTTCCGCCTGCTTGATTTTCAGGTTGGGCTGCGATTCCAGTACCTCACGCATCTTCAGACGATAGGCTTGCTTGTCGCACTGGGCTCGAGGCGACCACACGGCTGGACCACGCGAAGTATTGAGCAGGCGGAACTGGATGCCGACCGCATCAGTTATTTCGCCCATGATGCCGCCCAATGCGTCCACTTCGCGGACCAGGTGTCCCTTGGCGATACCACCCACCGCTGGATTGCAGGACATTTGCGCGATGAGGTCGACGTTAAGCGTGTAGAGGGCGGTCTTCAGCCCCATACGGGCGGCAGCCATGGCGGCTTCGCACCCGGCGTGTCCAGCGCCCACGACGACAACATCGAACTGTTCGGTGAATTGCGGCATGCCAGCTTTCATTCTAGCAAGGACTACGTGACGGAGGACGGGCGTCCTGCCCGTCTCCATCACAGATTCCTAGAATTGCGGGCCGCCGATATCGGTGAACCCAGAGCCATACGGGACCGTCGGAGCGCGCCAGTCGTCCATGCCGACCTGCAACCAGGCACCGGCAGAAATCCTGACCCGGGCACGAACGGTACAGCCTTCGATTTTGCCCAGCGCCAATGCGGCGCGCGGAGATGGGCTCCAGGAAATGGCATACGCGGTCTGGACGTTGTCCCACGCGCAGCACCACCGCGTGGTCTGTCAAATCAAAGGCCAGCGGCATGAGATCGAGCGCGTCCGTGCCGAACCACGGCTGGCCCATGAAAAGTCCCCCGCGCACCTCGCCGCAGTCATCATTGAGGTCAACCTCCCTGCCGTCTGCCCGGCACGACAACCTAGTCCACGCCACTTCTACCTGCGCCGATGCGCACGCTGTGATGTCCGTCACAAATGCACCCAAAGCCCTAAACCACAAGGACACGAAGCATCACGAAGGTTCGACGCTCTAGGTTTTCCTTCGTGTACCTTAGTGCCCTTTGTAGTAAAGCTTTACGGGCCGCCATCCAGTTGCGAGCAGGGCCGCCCGCCCGTATATTGGTGGTACCCCAAAGTGAGGCCATATGACAACCCAGGAATTCTTTCAGCAACTGGATGCTCGCGTCGCGCAGTTCGATCTGCTTTGCCACCCCTTTTACAAAGCCTGGAGCGCGGGCGAATTGTCGCGTGATGACCTCCGCGAGTATGCCCGGGATTACTACCATCATGTGAACGCGTTCCCCACCTATCTCGCCGAGCTCAGCCTGCGGCTCGAAGAAGGCGAATTGCGCCGCGCGGTGCTCGCCAATCTGGTGGACGAAAAGGGCTGTGACGATGCGACGGGCGACAATCCAGAGCACGCCGAGCTGTGGCTGGACTTTGCCGAAGGCATGGGAGCGAGCCGCAACCTGCCGGCACACCAGCCCGTGGCCGAGATCCGTGATTTGACGGCTTTTTTCCATAGCGTCGCCAGCGAGGGAACGCCGGAGGAGGCCTTGGCAGCGTTCTACGCGTACGAATCGCAGGTCCCGCAGGTAGCCGCTGAGAAAGCCCGCGGACTTCGGGAGATGTACGGCGCCGACGACAAAACCTGCGGATATTTCACTCTGCACAGCACCGCAGACGTTTACCACTCACAGATCTGGCGGCAGCAATTGGCCCGGAGCCTGGAACAGAATCCGCAGGCAGCCGAGCCCGCGCTCGCCGCGGCCGAGAACGCAGCAAAGGCTTTGTGGAGCGCGCTCGACGCAATCGAAGCACGCAGAAAAGCAAAGCCGAAAGCCGCATAGAATGACCCAAACATTGAGCCATCCGGCCAGGGCCATTGATTCGGTAAATCAATGGCTCTTGGATTTGGACAGGCTCTTTCAACCTCGGGACGACTGAGGATTTTCAAGGCGCCGTTACTTGAGTCCAAAGCGACAAGCACGTATCTAGGTAGGCATGGCAAATCTGACCGAATTCAGCCTGGCCGAGGCCGTCGCAGTTCTCACCCGCACTCCCGCGACCCTGGATGCGCTATTGCGTGGACTGCCCAACGTCTGGGTGCACTGCAACGAAGGGAAGGGTACCTGGAGCGCGCTCGACATCGTGGGCCACCTGATCTGCGGCGAGCGCACCGACTGGATGCCGCGGGCGCGAATCATTCTGGAGAATGGCGAGGCGCGGCCGTTTGATCCCTTTGACCGCTTTGCGCAGTCAAGAGAGAGTCAGGACAAGTCGTTGGAGCAATTGTTGGACGAATTTGCCCGCCTGCGAAGTGAGAATCTGGCTGCGCTGCAGGCACTGAATTTACAGCGGGAGGACTTGACCCGGCGCGGAAGGCATCCAGCGCTGGGAGTGGTGACGCTGTCGCAACTTCTGGCGACTTGGGCGGTTCACGACCTCACTCATGTGCATCAGCTGTCCCGCGTGATGGCCAACCGGTATGGTGATGCGGTCGGTCCATGGAGCGCCTATCTGGGCGTGCTGAAGTGTAGTGGGCACAGCGCGTAGTAGCCAAAAGGCTGTCATCCTGAGCAAACGAAAGACCCGTGCATTCCGCGCCATCTTCAACTTGCAGTCGAGGCTCAAATCCAACGTGAAAGCGCATCGCCAGATCTGGCAGGTTTTGGCGCCGCCGTCGTCCGGAATGCATAGTCTTCGTCGGGGTCCTTTCGCGTAGCGAAGGACTCCGCTTCCTCAGGTTGACAGCGTGAGAAAGTTCGCACTGACTTAGTACTTCCGGAGGCCATGAGTGGCCCAACGACGGGTGGACGAGTTATGCTTAGCGGATACAGGGGCCGCGCCTGTATCTTCGCCCAGCGACTGGGTCGCGGTTTCTGGCAGGCGTTGTCATCCCGGCGGTTCCCACAGTCTCTGAAGTCCTTCCGTGGCGGCATTCTGGGCCGCCCCTTCGTAGACTGCGTCGCACTTGTTTGAAACATCTGCCGGGGCAAAATCCTTCGCCTGACTCTTTCCAAAGGAGAGTACGGATATGTCCTTAATGCCAGATCCTACCTTTTATCCCTCACCGGGCATGGCGATGCAGGCAGCGCCGGAACGTATCGCTTACGTCGCTCTGCTTAACGTCGGCAAGAGTGGGAAGCGGGACGCTATGGGCGTCATCAACGTCGATCCGCGTTCCCCCGGGTATGGCCAGTTCGTCGGCCAGGTGGATTTCCCTAATGATGACAACGAACTGCATCACTTTGGCTGGAACGCCTGCAGCGCATGCCTTTGCCCGCAGGCCCCGCACCCGCATATGGAGCGCCGTTACCTGGTTGTTCCGGGGATCGGTTCGTCCAGGATTCACATTCTGGATACGAAACCAGACCCCAATCATCCCAAGATCGCGAAGGTGATCGAGCCGGAAGAGTTCATCAAGAAGACAGGCTACACATCGCCACACACTATTCACTGTGGCCCTGAGGGCATCTATGGCAGCGCGCTCGGTTCGGCCAGCGGCGACGGTCCCGGCGGCATCTTCCTGATGGATGCCAACACATTCGAGCTGAAAGGGCAGTGGGAGAAGGAACGCGGCCCACAGAGTTTGGCCTACGACTTCTGGTGGCACCTCGGACACGACACCATGATCACCTCCGAATGGGGAACGCCGAACATGGTGAAGAACGGCCTCGTCCCGGAGTTGCTGCTGGCTGGAAAGTATGGCCACAAGCTTCACATCTGGGATTTGGACAAGCGCCGTCACCTGCAGGAGATTGATCTAGGTGCGGAGCAGCAGATGGTGCTCGAGCTTCGGCCTGCTCATGATCCCAAGAAGGCCTACGGATTTGTTGGCGTGGTCATCTCGCTGAAAGACCTCTCGTCCTCCATCTGGATGTGGCACCGCGAGGGCGGCGGCAAAAACAGCAAATGGGCTGTCCGCAAGGTGATCGAAATTCCTGCCGAGCCGGCCGACCCGGAAAAATTGCCGGCGCTGCTGAAGGGCTTCAAGGCGGTACCGCCACTGGTGTCCGACATCAACCTCTCACTGGATGATCGCTCCCTCTACGTCTCGTGCTGGGGGACAGGTGAATTCATCCAGTACGACGTCTCTGATCCCGCGAACCCAAAGAAAACTGGCTCGATCCACACCGGCGGAATTGTGCGCCGGGCGGCTCATCCGAAGAAGCCCGCACAGGCCCTCAACGGCGGACCACAGATGGTCGAGATCAGCCGCGACGGCAAGCGCGTCTACTTCACCAACTCGCTCTACTCTCCATGGGACGAGCAGTTCTATCCCGACGGGGTAAAGAGTTGGATGGTGAAGATCGATGCCAACCCAAAGGGCGGGATGAAACTCGACGAAAAGTTCTTCGTCGAATTTGATGGGTTGCGCGCTCACCAGTTGCGGCTCGAAGGAGGCGACGCTTCGTCGGACTCCTACTGCTACTCGGACGCGAAATGATCCACGCAGGACTGACTTCGACCGCGTTGTGGCTGATGTTTCTCCTCGGCGCCTACCACGGACTGAACCCAGGGATGGGTTGGCTCTTCGCGGTGGCGCTGGGGATGCAGGAGCAAAAAGGGAGTGCAGTCGCGAGATCGCTCGTTCCAATTGCGCTCGGTCACGCGCTGGCGATCGGCGGCGTGGTGCTGGTTGCAGCGTTTCTTGGCATGACTCTGCCGCTGGTGGTCATCCGGTACTCCGTCGCCGCGATCCTAGTCAGCTTTGGAATCTATTGCCTCGTACAACATCATCATCCGCGGTGGGTCCGCATGCAGGTCGGCTTCCGCGACTTGACCGTATGGTCGTTTCTGATGGCCTCGGCGCACGGCGCCGGTTTGATGGTGGTGCCGGTGCTCCTAGGCAGCAGCATGGTCGAAGCGCGGGGCAGTATGGCGGACCACAATCACTTGGCATCATCCGTCACTCCGCTAGCCGGAATACTCGCCACCGGCGTCCACACTTTTGCATATCTTGCCGTCACCGGGCTGGTCGCCTGGCTGGTCTATCGAAAATTCGGGCTCGCGCTTCTCCGCAAGACGTGGTTCAACTTCGATTTGCTCTGGGCAGTTGCGCTGGTGGCCACGGGTCTTGTCACTCTCCTGGTGTAGCCGGTTGTGTTCTTTACCCTACCCTGACGGCACTTCTCAGTAAAAATCGTAGTACAAACGGAACCACGGACTTTTACGATGTTCCCAATCATGCTTTCGGTTGGTCTCTAGCAGGATCTCCCGCTCCGTGCTGTCCCACATGGCGCTAGCCTGTGCGGGGGAGATCGGGGAAAAATCTACGCCTGACAGACGTTCTACCACGTCCTTGTGCGCCCTGTTGAAGGCTCGAATTAACCGAGACGGTTCGTGTGCTTCCATGGTATTAGCTAGTGACTCTGCCTAAATCCTACAGAACCCCCGGTGCTTCACCGCATTTCCCCAGGAATGCGGTGAACCCGGATTATAGCGAATCGGCCCGGCGGCCCGGAGCACAGTGGTAATGGCCATAACACTCGTTGAGCGATTGTGAGTGCAGAACCTGCTGGTCACGAGAAACTATTCAGTCGGTTACCGTGATCAACGGCCTTGTCTTTGCCAGGACTTCGCCAATTTCCACGGCGGGGACTCCGCCCGCTTGCAGGTTGCGGAGAAGCTCCGGCGCGTGTTCCGGCGCGACCGAGATCAGCAGGCCGCCGGCGGTCTGCGGGTCGAACAGCATTGTCTTGCGGTCCTCAGCGATTCCCTCTTCGTAGCCGACCACGCATTCGGCGAAGTCCCGGTTGTTCTTCAACCCGCCCGGAATGTTGCCGGCGCGGACGCAATCTAATGCGCCTTCGAGCAGGGGGGTCTGGTGGAGGCGGAACTGAAGCGAGACATTCGAGGCCAGGGCCATTTCGCGGGCGTGGCCGATGAGGCCGAAGCCGGTGATGTCGGTGAGGGAGTGGACGGGACAGCCTGCCGAGCTTTGCTCGGCATCGACGGGTCCCTTCGCTGCGCTCAGGGAAGGCTCCGAACCCGTCCGCACATGGCTCGGGGTGGTCTCCTTTTGAGCGGAACAGAACTTCACTATGATTTCGCTGGCAATTCTGTTCAATGTCGTCATCGAATGCGTAGCGGCGTCTATCCACGAATGCTT
>Ga0137359_10004948_pt1 | contig 10964 bp, 12 predicted proteins | sample Mad1_40_16metaG_FD_108281 | JGI IMG/M metagenome (GOLD analysis project Ga0137359, IMG submission 108281) | Vadose zone soil microbial communities from Angelo Coast Range Reserve, California, USA - Mad1_40_16 metaG | ecosystem: Environmental > Terrestrial > Soil > Vadose zone | place: USA... | reverse complement strand
CTGCTTGCCGGCAAGGAACTCGACGAAGCCCGCCGTCGTCTGGACACCGCAATCGAGAAATGGACGGCGGTTACCGAGCGCGCGGAAGAGCTATCGGCCACCTGAGAGTTCAGAACTGGCCGATGAATCCAATCTCGGGCTCGAGGTGTTGCCCGAATTGCTCCTCTACCTTCTTCTGGGCGATGGTGATCAGCTCGCGAACGTTCTTCGCGGTCGCGTTTCCGAGGTTGACCATAATGTTCGCGTGAATGTGGGAGATCTGGGCATCTCCGTGGCGGAAACCTTTTAAGCCTACCTGGTCGATTAAACGTCCGGCTCCCACGCCCTCGATTTTTTTGAAGATCGATCCAGCACTCGGGTGATACTCGAGCCACGGATGCTTGCCCCCGCGCCAGCTCAGGTTCTCCTGCATGATGCGATGCATTACGGCTTTGTCTCCAGGCTCGAGCTGGAAGGTCACTGCCAGGGCGATATCGCGCTGTTTGTGGAGAGTGCTAGTATCGTAGCCAAACTGCATGTAGTCGCGGTCGACGGTCGCGCGCTTCCCGTCATGGGTGAGCAACTCCGCTGACTGAAACACTTCGGCGATGAACATCGTCCTTTCACGAGCCGGAGCGGGCGAGAGAAAGTGGAGGTTCTGCCACACCGCGCCGCCGACGGTGCTCGGGATTCCGACGTAGTGCTCGAGGCCGGACAGTCCACGCTCGACGGCCTGGGGTATGAGTTTCGCCATCACCGCGCCGCTCTCCACCCAAAGCTTCCGGCCGTCGAGGAACTTGAGGTGACTAGACGTATTGCGGATGACGAGACCTCGGAATCCCTTGTCGCCGATTAGAATGTTGGCGCCGAGTCCGAGGACGAAATAGTCGAGGTCGAGATGCCTGGCCGCGGTAACTGCCCCTGCCAGATCCTCAGTCGATGTTGCATCGTAGAAGAGATCGGCTGGACCACCGATCTTGAATGTGGTGTATTGAGCAAGAGGCTCATTGCGTTTGAGCCTCTTGGCGTCCAGACGAGCCGCTAACCGCCCGTAAGTGTCCGACCGGGCTTTCACAGAATCTGACATGTCCGAAAGAAAAGGTGTCCTGCGCTACTGCGCCACTCTTGTGCTGCTTGTGTCGGTGCTTGTTCCGATGCAGGCCAAAGGCCAACGGGCGGAGCTCGAAAAGATCATTCAACGCAAGGTTCTCGCTAACGGCCTCGAGGTGATAGTCGTCGAGAATCACGGCGTTCCCCTAGCGACGATCGAGGTCGACGTTAAGAACGGATCGTTTACACAGAGTTCGGAATACGAGGGACTGGCTCACATGTATGAGCACATGTTCTTCCGTGCGAACTCGAAGTATCCGGAGCCAAATCAGTTCTGGGACAGGGCATCGGATCTCGGGGCTGTCTTCAATGGGACGACTCGGGAGGAAGTAGTCAACTATTACATGACCGTGCCGTCCGAGAAGCTGGGAGATGGAATACAGCTGCTGGCAACGGCGTTGCGGGGTCCGCTGTTCCGCCGCGACGAGCTCGAGCGCGAACGCCAGGTGGTGATCGGCGAATACGACAGAAACGAATCAAGCCCATTCTTCGCGCTGTCGCGTCAAATGGATGCGAAGCTCTATCCCGGCAACTTCAGCAGGAAGGATGTAATAGGCGACCGGCAGATCGTTCTCACGACGACGCCGGAGAAAATGCGCACCATTCAAGGCAAGTACTACGTCCCCAACAACTCGGCGCTGATCGTAGCCGGCGACGTGAATCCGGCCACCGTATTCGCCCTCGCCGAGCGGGAGCTCGGCCAGTGGACCCGCGGTGCCGATCCATTTGTTGCCGACCCGATACCGGCTATTCCCCCTCTCCAGAAAAGCGAGGGCATAGTCGCTGAGGCTTCAGTGGGAGCAGTGACGGTTCAGATCCAGTGGCAGGGTCCGAGCGTGGGACAGGATCCAAAATCCACGTACGCTGCGGATGTCTTCTCGGATGTGATGAACGATCCGCGGTCGCAGTTCCAGCAACGGCTCGTCGACAGCGGGCTATGGCAAGCTGTTGGCGTCAACTACTACACGCTCAATCACACTGGCCCGATCACCATTAGTGGCCAGACCTCGCCCGAACAACTGCGCGAAGCGCTCGCCGCGCTCTATGGAGAGATCGCGAAGTTCGATACACCGGACTATTTCACGTCCGACGAGCTGGAGGCTGTCAAGGCGCACCGAGCGGTAACTTCCGCGTTCGATCGCGAAAGGGCCTCGGGATTTGCACACACCCTCGGATTCTGGTGGAGCGTCGCCAGCCTCGAGTACTACATGGGGTACGTGGACTACATGGCACAGCAGACGATTGGAGACCTGCGCGCATACGCGCGACGCTACATCGTGGGTAAGCCGCACATTTCGGGAGTTCTCATCGCGCCGGATGCGCGTCAGGCACTCAAGCTCGCTCCGCAAGATCTCGTCACTGTGGGGACACGCTGATGCTGCTCTCGATCGCACTGGCACTGGCGTCGGCAACGACGAGCTTCGATGTCTCCGGTGTACACGTCATCCTGCGGCAGAACAACGCCAATAACGTCGTAGCAGCGAACCTCTATTTTCTTGGCGGGTCGCGGCAGGTGACTGACGCGAACGGAGGGATCGAGCCGATTCTGCTGGACGTCTCCGAGCGCGGGACACAACGGTATCCCAAGAATTCGCTGCGCCGCGCGATGTCACTCCTCGGTACCGAGATCGTGACGGCTCCGAACGCGGATTGGACAATGTTCGGAATTCGATCTAGTACCGAGGTATTCGATTCCACGTGGGCGATATTTGCCGACCGGGTGATGCATCCGACGCTGGCGAAGTCGGAAATAAATCTGGTGAAGGCTCAATACCTGTCGGGTATCAGACAACGGAGAGACGATCCCGATGCCCTGGCCGACTATCTTGCCGACAGCATAGCCTTCGTCGGACATCCGTACTCGGTCTCGGTCACCGGGAACGAAAGGTCGATTCAGGCCGTCGACTCAGCATCGCTGCGTAATTATCAGCGCTCGCAGTTCGTCACGTCGCGAATGCTGCTCGTCGTAGTTGGGAACATCGACCGAGCGCATATCGAGAGGCTGGTGAGTCAGTCAATCGGACAGCTTCCGCGTGGCACCTACAAATGGACTGCTCCGCCGCGAATTCCCGAAGCACAAACTGCGGTCGTGATCGAGCGCCGTCAGCTTCCGACCAACTACATACTCGGCTACTACAGCGGTCCACTCGCCAGCGGTGACGATTATCAGGCGCTCAGGGTTGCCACATCGGTTCTGACGGGGCGCATGTTTGCGGAGATTCGCACGCGGCAGAACCTGACATATGATGTGCACGCGCCGTTCGTCGATCGAGCGGCAACCGCCGGCGGATTGTACGTCTCGACTGTTGCGCCGGACACGACATTGAAGCTGATGCGCGCCGCAATCGTGGATCTTCAGCAGGGAATGCTCGACCCAGTCGGGCTCAAGCAACTCGAGGAGCAATTCATCACCGAGTACTTTCTCGATAACGAGACCAACGCGGCGCAGGCCGATTTTCTGGCGCGATCACAGCTTTACGAGGGCGACTACAGGGAAGCTGACCGATTCGTCGACGAGCTGAAGAGCGTAACGCCGGAAGCGGTTCAGAGAGTGGCGAGGAAGTACATGAAAGGGTTCCGGTTCGCGTACGTCGGCGATCCGTCAAAGCTGGATCCACGCACGATCAGTCTGTTTTGAGCCGGGCCTTGAAGTCGCCGCGCTGAGGTCGCTCGCTATTCGGCGAATTCGTCGGCAACGATCCACGGATTCATAGCACCGCTATAAAGCGCCATTCCGACGATGGCAGCCGCGACACCGCGGTCTGCCAGCGCGCGCAAATCGTTGATCGTTCCAAGACCACCAGATGCGAAGACGGGAAATTCCGCCGCATCGGCGACATCCTCCATCAACGGCAGATCCGTTCCCCGCATCGCCTCTTCCCGGTGAACCGCCGTCACCAGAACTCCCGCGAGAGGCAGCCCGTTGAGATCCTCAACCAGGTCGAGGACAAGTTTGGGTTGCGTGCGCGTCCAGCCATGGGAAAGGAGCTTCCGATCTCGCACGTCCGCGGCGACGACGATTGAGCCCGGAAAGAGACCACTCATTTCCGCGAGCCAGTCGGGGTCCTCCAGCGCGCGTGTGCCAATGATCACTCGCTGCGCGCCATCGTCGAGCGTGCGCTGAATCAATTCCCTGCTCCGGATGCCGCCGCCTACCTGCACCTCCACGTCGGTAGCGTCCAGAATCGCCTGGATTTCGGTCGTGTTATTCCCCCGTCCTGCGACACCATCGAGATCAACTATATGGAGATGCCGAAACCCATACTGTCTCCAAGCGATGGCTACCCCGACAGGATCGGGAATCCGAATAACCTCTTCATCGTAAGATCCGGCAGCGAGCTGTACACAGGCGCCACCACGCAGGTCGAGTGCGGGAATTGCGATCATCCGTGACCGCGCGGCATCAGGGCATGAATCATGAGAGGCGAAACTGCTGCATCGATTGCATGTTAGCGAGCTTGTGAATAAATTCACAATCTAGGAAGTAACGGCAACTACTCTTGTAAGTGCACCACTGTACGGCTCTGGGAGGCCTGAAAAGATGCGGTTCTACGGATTCGCGGTTGCGGTTGGAGTTATTACGCTTGGCGCGTGCGCGGGCGGAGAGAAGAAGCCCACTGACACGACGCACGTTGCGGTAGATACTAGCGCTTCTACGACGACTACTACTACGGGCGGCACGAGTTCCCCCGCCGCCGGAGCCACGGGCGGAACCGTCGCAGCGGCTCCGATTACCGGCACGACCAAGACAGTGAATATGGTCGGTGATGCCAAGGGCTATCGTTTCGAGCCCGCCAACTTCACTGTGAAGCAGGGCGATGGCGTGAAGTTCGTCGTCGTGAGCGGAGGCCCACACAACGTTGCGTTCGACCCTGCGGCGATTCCAGCCGATGTGAAGGCCCAACTCGATGCCAACATGGGCACGGACAAGATGGGTGAGCTCTCGAGCAGCATGAAGATGAACCCCGGCGAGTCGGTCACCGTCTCGTTCGGCAACATCAAACCCGGCCAGTACCCGTACCACTGTGTGCCGCATCTCGCCCTGAACATGAAGGGCGTCATCACCGTCCAGTAACTTGATTTCACGATACAGAACGGCGGAGCATTCGCTCCGCCGTTTTTTTGTCGTCCAGTCTGGCCGGACGCCGTTTAGATTCCATTGTTGCACGCCGCGGGAACAAATGTGACTCCGGTTCGGAATGCTGTAGACGTCCTCCTTCGAGAAAGGACCTCTCGCGCGGGCGCCATACTCAGTGAATCTTTTGACTGATGAACGTTCATAGCATTGCACGCATGAGCGGCGGCTCTGCCTACCTCTGGATGGCGGCCCGCGCCAGGAACGCGCTTCGCCGGGTCGTAGTGTTCGGCGTCGTCGGCGGAGTCGTGTTCATCGGCGCTTTGATAGCGTTCGTACTAGTTCCAAGAAACGCCTCGAAGAAGGCATTAGCCGTTGCTGCCAGCATCGAGACGCCGACCGATTCAACGCCGGTTGTCTCGGCGAGAGACCGTTACCTTACCGAGCTCAACGCCACGGACTCCGTGTTGAATGCGACGCGCCGCGCGCTGATGCCTGTTCCGGCCACCGTGATCGATACGTTTCCTCCGGCGGTGCGCGCCCAACGCGATTCTCTGAGCGCGGAGCTCGCAACGCTCAATCGTCTGATCGACAGGGCCGAGAATTCGCCACTTCCCACGTCCTACCGCGCTCTCGCCGCATCGCCCGCGGTAGCTGCCGATCCGAGAGTACGTGTTCTGCTCGACTCGCTGGCGGACATTGAGCGCGACAGAAATAATTTTGGAGCCGTGGGAGCGGTCGATCCGGTTTACCTGTCGTTGACATCGAGAGCAAATGCGATCGGGCGACAGATCCAGGGAATTGCCGACGCAAAACGGGGCGAGGTGCGGGGCAAGCTAGCGCTGATACGCCCGACTCCTGCTCCGGTGGTGAAGCCGGTGATCACCGTGGATACAACGAAACTTCTCGCGCAGCGCACAACCGCACAGCAAAACTATACGGTCGCTCTCAGGCAGCTCGGTCAGATAAACCAGAAGAACGTGCGCATTCAGCGCGAGTCTGCGCGGGCCCGCGACCTTGCCAATGTAGGAGCTCCACCGTGGGCGATGCTCGCCGCCGCCGTGGTTCTGGCGCTGGCGGTTGGATTTGCGGCGTCGTTCGGAACGGAGCTCAATCGCCCCCACATCGCCGACCCGCGCGAGGCCGAGCAAATAAGCGGTGCCCGGGTACTCACGGTCATCAAGCCGCCGGAAGTCGTCGTGGAAAGAAGTCGGCGGCAGGCAGATGTCGAAGCACCACCGCTTATCGATGTCGTTTCGGAGAGCTACCGAACTCTCTATCTGCATATCGCATCGGTGGAAGCAAGCGTCCCCATCGTGACGATAACGGGCGATGACCCGGGCATCGTTGCCACCGTCGCCGCAAACCTTGCCGCATCCGCGGCGTACGAAGCGCGGAGCACGTTGTTGGTTGACGTCGATCCCACGACTTGCAGTGTCGCCAGCGTTTTGCGCGTTCGACCCGATCCCGGACTCTCTGGAATCATCACGGGGAATGCTACCTGGCCGGAGGCTATTGTTCCGACCACCATTGGCCGCGATCGACCTCTCGACGTACTTCCGAGTGGCACGCGGCGCTCGGGTCTCCCTGAGGCAAATGTCGTGGAGGAAGTCCGGAAGGAGCTCGCGCGCATGCAACGGCGCTACGACTTTATCATCATCGCGGCTCCAACCAGCTACGTTCAGCGAAGCGCGAGCAGCATCATCCCTGCTCCGGACGTGATTCTCTGCGCTCGGATCGCCCACACAACCGTTGATGGACTCAAGACGGCCGTCACCAGTCTTCGCGGCGTCGACATGCGCATCCACGGACTCGTGCTATGGGATGCCGAAATGCCACAGCTTGAAACGCGCGAAGAGATGCTTGGGGCAACGCGGCAATCAGGAGCCTTTCAGCCGGAGCTCGCAACAGCGCGATAGCTCGCAATGGCCGAAACAATTCCTGATCTGAGAAACGTTCCGAAAGCTCGTGCGTATGCGGAGCTGAAGGGACACAGCGACGCCATCCTCGAAGGGGTCGACGACGAAATCACGGCAATGGCCACGATGGCCGCGCTCGTCCATCACGCTTTCGGCCATCTATGGACGGGTTTTTACCGTGTTGCCGTGCCGGGATATCTTCTCCGGGTCGGACCCTATCAGGGTAGTCTTGGGTGCCTCGATATCGCGTTTGGCCAGGGAGTCTGTGGCGCGGCTGCCGCTGAGATGAAAACCGTGATCGTGCCTGACGTCGAGAAATTTCCCGGACACATCACGTGTGACGCGCGCTCACGATCAGAGATTGTAGTGCCTGTCATCGGCAAGCGGGGTGATTTAATCGCCGTTCTCGACGTAGATTCTGAACGGTTGGATGCATTCAAGGCAGAGGACCAACAGGGACTCGAACGACTCGTATCCTGGTTCGCAACGACGAAGCAATGACAGCCAGCGGCTACTCGGACGTCATCAATCACGCCTTGGCATTCTCGGCCAAGCATCACGACCGTCAGGTGCGAAAGGGAACGAAGCTTCCCTACCTCACGCATCCGGCAAACGTCGCAGTGATCCTAACCCGGTACGGCTGCGATACCGATACCGTCGTCGCCGGAATCCTTCACGATGTGATTGAGGATTGCGTTCGCGATGGCTACACGCGTGACATGCTCGAGCAGCGGATCGGCGACAAATTCGGCGGGAACGTTCTGGACACCGTGCTCGCAGTCACCTACCGCCGCCATGATGATGATGGAGTGGAGCTCTCCGGCGAGGATCGCAAAACGGACTATCTCTACCGACTGTCGACCACGAGCGAGGAAGCCCGCTGGGTCTGCGCCGCGGACAAGATCCACAACGCATCGTCCATCATCTCAGACCTGCGGAGAACCGTGGATCCAGAGACGATCTGGAGTCGATTCGGAGGCGGTAGAGCAGCAACAGGCCGTTGGTACCGTCAGGTATATGAAAGACTGCTGGAGGTCGGATTCGATGCTCCGATCATGACAGAGCTCGACAAAGTGTCCAGCGAGCTTCAGAAGCTCGCCGGCTAAAAAAAACTATCCGAGTGTAACGGGCGCGCCCGCGCCGTAAGTTCTCTCGACGTACTCGTCGAGTATCCTCAGGAATTCCGGAACGATCGTCTCACCCTTCAGGGTGACCATCAGCTTGCCGTCCACGAACACCGGAGCTTTCGGATCCTCGAATGTGCCAGGCAGCGAGATGCCGATGTTTGCGTGTTTCGACTCTCCCGGCCCATTCACGACGCATCCCATGACCGCGACTTTCATGTCGATCACTCCGGGATACTGTTCGCGCCAAGCCGGCATTTGCTCCCGCAGGTAGCTCTGAATGTCTTCCGCCATGTGTTGGAAGAAAGTCGATGTGGTGCGGCCGCAACCCGGACACGCCGTAACCTGTGGATTGAAGTTTTGCAGCTCCAGCGACTGCAGGATCTGCTGCGCTATGTGCACCTCTTCGGTCCGGTCACCACCCGGGCGCGGGGTCAGTGATACGCGGATCGTGTCTCCGATTCCTTCGGACAGCAAAATTGAGAGCGCCGCGGTGCTCGCAACGATGCCCTTTGCTCCGAGACCCGCTTCGGTGAGACCCAGGTGGAGCGGATAGTCGCAACGAGCTGACAACTGCCGATAAACTGCGAGCAGATCCTGAACGCCGGATACCTTGGCCGAGATGATGATGCGGTCATGACGGAGTCCCACCTCTTCCGCGATCGACGCAGAACGGAGGGCACTCTGCAGCATCGCCTCGATGTAGACTTCTTTCGCCGCACGCGGGTCTGCGCTACTCGCGTTCTCATCCATCAGCGTCGTGAGGAGATCCTGGTCTAACGAGCCCCAGTTCACTCCGATCCGAACCGGCTTGTCGTTCTCGAGTGCTATCTGGATGATCGTTCTGAAGTTTTCATCACGACGCTTTCCACCCACGTTGCCTGGATTGATTCGGTATTTCGCGAGCGTCTTGGCAGTCGCGGGATATTTCGCCAGCAACAGGTGGCCGTTGTAATGGAAGTCTCCAATCACGGGAACCAAGACGCCCATATCGGCCAGTCGGCTTGCGATCTCCGGCACTGCTCGGGCGGCCTCGTCGTTGTTGACGGTCACACGCACGAGCCGGCTTCCCGCTCTCGCCAGCTCGGCTACCTGAAGTGCCGTGCTCGAGGCGTCGGCAGTATCGGTATTTGTCATCGACTGCACGACGATGGGGTGGCTCGACCCTACGGGTACGCCACCTACATATGCAGTTGCTGTCTTTCTTCGCGCCATGTTGGGCAACGGTGCTTGCATGTGTTGAACTTGAAAGCTAATTCCCTGGCCCAAGCGGTGCATGAAACCGCAATTGTCTTGCGTTCCCGGCTTTTATAACCGGAACCGTTCTGCTGATGGAGCTTAGATGGCCGATACCCCCGAAGTAACCGATACTTCACCGCCGCCTCCGCCAGTTCGGCCGCATCCGCCGTCGAAATGGCGTCGCAAGGTTTTGATTCTGCTGCTCCTTATTCTCGCGGTGCCTGTTGTGATCTTTTCGCTCTGGGCGTGGGTGACTCTGGGTTACGTGTATTCCACCGGTGAGCGTGCCGGCTACGTGCAGAAGCTTTCAAAGAAGGGGTGGCTGTGCAAGACATGGGAGGGTGAGCTCGCAATGGTGAATCTTCCTGGTTCCGTGACCCCTCAGATCTTCAACTTCACGGTACGTAATGACTCGATTGCCAAGGTCCTGGAGCAGGATCTTGGGAAGCGCGTTTCACTGACGTACGAGCAGCATCGGGGGGTCCCCTCATCATGTTTTGGGGAAACAGAGTATTTCGTTTCAAACGTCCGTATCGTGGGCCCTTGAATCTGTCTATTGTCTGCTCAGCCGGTCCTTGCTATTTTTTCAGCCAAGTCGAGCCAGGGGCGGGGTGAAAGCCTTGCTTCATGCTCAAAATCCAGTGCGGGGTTAGCGAGACCCGCGTATCAGATTGTCGAGGGTCGGGCGTAGTTCCGCTCCCCAAGACACAAATTTTCCAGGAGTAGGGAATGCGTACGACCGGCAAAGTGAAGTGGTTCAACGATGCGAAGGGCTTTGGATTCATCACCCCAGACAACGGGCAGAAGGATTGCTTCGTTCACTACAGCGCGATCTCCGGCTCGGGATTCAAGTCCCTTGCGGAAGGCGACGCGGTGGAGTTCGACATTGTCGAGGGTCAGAAAGGTCCGGCTGCCGAGAACGTGACGAAGGCGTCCTAAAGCCACGTCTGCTTCACTGGCACAATCTGGCGGGGCGTCTCACTCGAGGCGCCCCGTTTTGTTTTTGGCGGGACGCCCGCGTTTAGGAGAAGGCGCGATCTCTACTGCATTCGCGAGCCGTTCGAGAAGCCGAGCTTTCAAAGCTTCGAGATGGAGCTGAATCCTTACGCCTGCCGGAGAGGTGTGGGTTCCGTCGCCGACGGCCATTCGTTGGGCGAGTTTGAGCGCGGATGCCAAGGGAACGCCGAGCTCCCTGATCAGGAGGGTGGCAATGGTGAGTATGAGGAGCCCCTCGATCGTGAGGCGTCGCGCTACGCCCTGGCGGCTCTGATGGATCCCAGGAACCTGGTTATGCGAAAGGACGTTGTCGAGCCATTTCAGCGGCATGTCCAGCGCAAGTGCAGCCGCAGCAACGGTATAGGCGCGAGGCATTAAATATCCTAAGGAAAAAGGATATTTAACGCAAGGAGCAATCACTTCTAGGACGTGAGTTGATCATTATATTGCCCGCGCCTGCCTCACCCCTCTAGAGCAAAAAACAACTTCCAGATACCAAGATGAACCGGCTCCTTTGTGTAG
>Ga0137359_10004946_pt1 | contig 10966 bp, 5 predicted proteins | sample Mad1_40_16metaG_FD_108281 | JGI IMG/M metagenome (GOLD analysis project Ga0137359, IMG submission 108281) | Vadose zone soil microbial communities from Angelo Coast Range Reserve, California, USA - Mad1_40_16 metaG | ecosystem: Environmental > Terrestrial > Soil > Vadose zone | place: USA... | reverse complement strand
TCGCTTCACGATCCAGCTCGAACAGCTCCAGCAAAACGTTCCCGTGGACGATGCGAAGTTCGCTCCACCTCCGCCACCTCCGGCTCACTAGCGATAATCGAAGGTGTGTCGTGCGCGCAAGCCGGATGCCCGCGATGAATCAGCTTATCCTTTCGCGCCTCGCGAGTTGATCTTGGCTAGATAACTTTAGCTAAGCGGGAGTTATGGGTTGACCGGTAGTGACTCGCAGCGCAAAGTCGCGGGAATGTTCTTGTTTGCGTCGGAGTCCATCTCTTCGTCAAGATCGGTATGGAACTGGGACAACAGCTGGCCACCCGCTCGCTTGAGATTCATTACGGTTCAGAGTCCGCGGGCGGAGATCCCAGAATCAAGGCCTGGTCGCGTTCCAGGGAGCTTCGGCGCAGGTCTTGCGAGCGCGCCAATGCTTTCTGCGCGAGTTCGGTTTGGCCGAGCTTTCGATATGCCAATGATAACTGATAGTTAATATTACCGAAATGGTCCGAGGGAGCAGCCTTCTGGAGTTTTGGAATAGCCTCGGCAAACTGTCCCAAGCGGACGTACGCTGTTCCTAACAGCCCGCTGGCTTCATTCAGATTGGGTTGAAGCCGGAGCGCGCGCTGTAGATAGGGCACAGCTTTCTCGCTTTCGCGGTTTACCATGTAGAGGCGTCCCAGCAGATAGAGCGCCTTGGTGCGCGAGGGATCCAGCGAAACGGCCTTTTCCAACTCGCCTTGCGCGTCTCCGTCGGAGTGATTGTCGACGTAGAATTCCCCAAGCGCCTCGTGAAGTTCGGCTTCGCCGGGACGCAGCTGTACGGCGAGCTGATACTCTTTAATTGCGTTGTCAAGGTCCCGGCGAATGGCGTAGCCTTCGGCGCGCAGCTGGTGGGTACGCCAGGAGTTGGGGAAAGAACCCTCGAGCCGGGCGTACGCCGCTGCCCCCAACGCTTGGTACGTCCGCTCCAGCCAGTAGCTGGCTTCGGCATTTTCGCTTGGCTCACCACGGACTTGCGCCAACGTGGTGGCCGCGGGTTCGTATTGTCGCAGCGTGAAACAGGTTTTTCCCAAGAGGACCTGGGCGGAGCTGCTTAGCTGCCTGCCGCGTATGGAATCCGCGCAGCGCGAATAGAGATGGGCCTTGCATGGATCATGATTTGCTGAAGAATTGGATGCCTCATGCCATCGTGAAAAGTCATTTTGGAAGGATTTCCATTCGCGGTCTGAAAAGGCGTTTTCATTCGCTGCGGCGTAAAGACTCGCCAACAAAAAATGCCTAGCTGTTCCTTCCGGCTGGTCCAGCACTTGCGAAATAGAACTCTTGGCCAACTGCTGCGAGAGTTCGATTGAGGGGAACTCCTGTTGCAAGGTCAAGAATTCAGGAGAGATTTCCCAAACCTTGCCTAGAGATTCTAGGACCCCCACGGCTTGGCCTCTAACCAACTGTAGGTTGGCCAAGCCAAGCCAGGCCAGCTCATTTCGTCGATCAAACTGAAGCTCCAGATGGAATTCGGTCTCTGCTTCTTTCAGCTTCCCCGCGTGCAGATAAGCTTTGCCGAGCAATGTGTGCAAGCCCGCCTGGGTTGGCTCGATGGCCAGGGCCTTGCGATATTCCTGCACAGCATCTTCCCAGCGGTCGCGCTGGAATAATAGATCACCGAGAAAGCGATGGCCCCAGGCCGACTCTTTGTACAACCGCGCGCCGCGATAGGCAAAATGGGCAGCCAGGTCCAAATATTGATGTCCGAGTTTGTACCAGGCGTCGGGCTTATCGGAATCGAGGGCAGCTATTTGACGAAACTCCTCGGCCGCAGCTTGGAAGTTTCCCTGACCGAGGTAACACGAAGCCAATGCTTCGCGGGCATCGCGGTTGGACGGATCGAGTTTCAGCGCGCGCTGGAGATACAGAACGGCTTTTTCAGGAGACCCAAGTTTGAAGTAATCCATCCCGACGATTACGGTGGGGCCGACCAGATTGGGCCTTTCGCGTAGGGCCTTTGTCAGGTGGCGTACCGCTAAGTCGTATTCGAAGAGGCTCTGGTAAGCGAGCCCCAGATTAACCTCAGCTTCAGGGAGGTTTGGATCGAGAGCCAGGACCCTCTTGAATTCTTCCGCAGCGTCGGCAAACTGGCCGCGTCGTAGAGCATCCTGGCCGGCGCGGAACGACTTTTCGAGCTGTTCTTCGGAAGTCTGGCCAGTCGCCAATGTCGGAGTTATGACGAGCAGAATCAGAGCAGCCAGCTTCATCCAAGCATTTTCACGCGAACCGGACATTAGATCAGCACGAATTCGGAAGGAAAAGCACAAGAGCCATGAACCTGAAGTGAAATGAGGTATTCGAGAAAGAGTCGTGCGTCTGGGCGGATGGCCCGCCCAGACGCACGAGAGGAGGCCCTAGAAGCTGAACCTCAAGGCGAACTGGATTAAGCGCGGCAGATTGTATTGACCGGTGACTCGGCCAAAGTCCGAGCCCCCACAGCAGCCGGAATTGGGCGGATTGAACTGCGGATGATTGAATCCGTTGAAAAACTCTGCCCTAAACTCAACGCCTAGTCTGTCTTCCGGACCAAACTTGGTGTTTTTGAAAACGGCAAAGTCAAAGTTTTTCACGCCGTCGGTGCGAATGTTGGGTTCGGTGCGCGAATCGCTGCCGGGACCGGAGGCGGCGAAGTCGTTCGGGTCGCCTTTCGTGAATACGGAAGTGTCGAACCAGTGGGCCAGCCGATCATCCAGAGAACCGGAGGTCAAATGGGACAAACTGGTTCTCGTTGGGCGGGCACAGGGCACGTTGGGGATGCCGGAGTTACTAAGCGCTCCAGGGCAACCTCCGATGATTATCGGGAAGCCTTTCTGGAATGTGATGATGGCATCTATTCCCCATCCGCTGATGAGCTTATTGGCCACTCCGTTCAGGTTGTTTGCAAACTTCTTGCCTCGACCAAAGGGCAAGTCCAGCACAGACGCAAGTACCAAGCGCTGAGAAACGTCAAATGCATCGAGGCTTCGCTCGTGGCGCAGATCGTTTGGATTGGCGTCGTTCCAGCTCACGGGGCTGGCTTCCAGCCAATTGATTTCCGAGTTGGTGTTGTCAATCAGTTTGGCAACGGTGTAGCTGGCGAGCACCTGAGCGCCGGCAGCGAAGCGCTTCTGCACTTTCAACTGCATGGAATGGTAAATGGAATCGCGGTTATCCGGCTCCTCGAGGTCCACGTTGTCCCACTGCGGGAAAGGCAAGAGCAGTTGAGCTGCCTTTACCTGAAAACTCGTCCCCACAGTGCCCGATAGCACCGGTCCAGTACAGTCCAAAACATGCGGCGGAGGGCAATTCCCGGCAAACGGGTTGTTAACCAGCGTCGTCAGTGCGGTCACATCCGCAGCGGTCTTGGGCAGCAACTGTGCCGGCAGTTGGTCGATGCTCTGGGTATGCATGGGCAGATGGGTACCCTTGGACCCGGCATAGGCGATGTCAAACAGCGTATTCCCAGGGAGCTGGCGCTGGATGTTGAAGTTCCACTGCTGTACGTAAGGCGCTTTATAGCCGCTGGTAGCTGCTCCGAGGCCATTCCCTTGCTCGTTGATCAAAGCAGGGTCCCTCCCGAAGGGAGGAGTGATTCCGCTTGGGAAGGGATTGAACAATGTGTTCTTGGGGGTAACCCCATCCGAGTTCACTGCGAGCAAGTTTGTATTAAAACTGTTAATGAAGAGGTTGTGGGGAGCATCGTCCCAACGACCATCTACCGGGAGGTAAAACATCCCATAACCGGTTCGGATGACCGTGTTCCGGTCAAGCTGAAAGGACAGACCAATGCGCGGGCTGACGTTATTCCAGGCATCAAAGGCGCTACGGCTATGATGCTGCGAAGAGTTCACCAGATCAAAGGCACCCTTCAGATTCTGCAATCCGGCTTGGGTTGCAATTGGACTGGCTTCGGTCGGGTTAAAGACTACGATTCGATCAAACCGCTCTGTCCAGTCCCCTTGTAGATCGACACGAAGTCCAAGGTTCAGGGTAATCTTCTTGGTGAGCTGGAACGTGTCGCCCGCATAGAACGCTTTGTAAATATTTTGGTCGGCGGTCCTGGCGGGCTCGGTCACGCTGTCACCGTTGTCCCTTGCATACCCGAGCAGAAAAGAAGCAAAACCGTTCCCCGACGAACCGTTAGCTCCAGAGGCAGGGTTGTTAGGGTTGAGAGGATTTGCCGCTGTGAGGCCAGCATCGAAGTTGAAGAAACCTGCAGGATCGTTGCTCTGGTAGTAGTTGTTGCGGAGCAGACGGAACTCAAAGCCTACTTTCAAATTGTGCTTCCCCATAATCTTGGAAAGCATGGGGCTGACGCTGAGGGTATCGTCCCAGGCGCCGATGCCGCTTCCGGTTCCCTGCGAGCACCAACTGCCGTTGCCCCAGTGGTTGTCGCCATTGGTTTCTGATACGCATACCGTCGGAATGTGAGTGTAGGTCATCTGGGGGGCTAACGCGGCCCAATTGGGGCCAAACACCGATAAATCGATGCCCTGGCTTAACGGCGTGCGCAGATAAACGTAGCGTGTGTAGCCTAGATGCAGGTCCAGAATCGTCTTGGGCGAAAACGCGATGGTGTCACCCAAGGAAATCTGGTTGGCTTTCGTGTCTTCGGTGCAGCGGTCGCTGCAGATGTCCTTAAACGGTTCATCGGGAAGCGACAAGATATGATTATGGGTGTACCGCCCGTAAATCCTCTGTTTAGAACTCAGGTTATAGTCAATGCGAGCGTTGTATTGGTCAACGTTGCCACCGGTGCTGTAGCTTTCGACAAAGTTGCCGCTAGGATTGTTCGTTTGATTTGGCATTGGGAAATAGGACAAAAGGGCCACGGCAGTGGGATCAAGCCGGGCGGGATCGATCACGTTTGGCACACCGTTGAAGGAGAATTGCGTCCTGCACGTCGCCGCGCTTGCGGTGCAGCCTGAACTGGTGGTTGGGTCGTAAATAGGAAGCAGTGACGTTGTGTTGGCAGAGCCTATTTGTGAAAAGTCTCCGCTTCTCTCAGCCGCGGTGGGAACCCACGTTGTCAAAATGTTGCCCTTACGCTGCCGAAAGCCCTCATAACTCCCGAAGAAAAATAACTTGTCCTTGAAAATGGGCCCTCCAGCATTGCCGCCGAACTGGTTTTGGGTAAAGGGAGGACGCTTGGCGCCACCTTGGTTGGCGAAGAAGTCGTTGGCGTTCAGCACTTTATTTCGCAGAAACTCGTATGCCGAACCATGAAAAGAGTTTGTGCCGGACTTGGTGTTGAGGTTGATGACGCCGCCGGCAAACCGCCCGTACTCCGGGCCCAGGTTATTCGTCTGGACCTTGAATTCCTCGATGGCATCTTGCGTTGGAACCACGGTGACAACGTTCAGATACGCTCCGTTGGTCGGCACGCCGTCGATCAGGATCTGGCTCTGTCCGGCCATGCCTCCGCCAATCTGAAAGTCTCCCAGAGCGAACGGATTTGCGCCGACCGGATTTCCAGTGGACGAGTTCCCAGCGGAGGGCTGACCTTGTGGCACCACGCCCGGCACAAGAGCTACCAGCGCCAACGGGTTACGGCCATTCAGGGGCAATTCAGTAACGCTTCGTTGTTCCACTACTTGCCCCAATGAGTTCGTCTCCGGTTGGAGCAACGGCACTTCCGAAGTTACCTCGATGGTTTCGTTTTGCGCCCCGACCACGAGGGAGATATCCACGCGGAGTCCGCTCTCGATTTGCACGATGATGGGCTCGCGGACGAACTTCTTGAAACCGCCTTTTTCACCTTCCAACTTGTAGCGGCCGGGCACGATATTTACGAATGTGTAATTGCCGGACGTGTCGGTTTCGATGCTGTGTTTTTCTTGTGTCTCCAGATTCGTCAACGTGACGGTCGCGTCAGCCACTGCGGCTCCGCTTGCGTCCGTTGCAGTTCCCCGGATGGTGCCGTAGACATTTTGAGCTCGTCCCTTTGTAGCCGTAAGCGTCAGAAGGAAAATAGCTACCAGAGATGCAAGCCCAAGCTTTTTGAGATTAGGCATTTGCTTCCTCCTAAAATGATTTCTGCGTGATTAGCCCAGCCACACGGACGCACCAGCCGGAGGCGACGCATTCTTCTGGTTACGTGATGAAGCTGACAGATAGAACCGACACAGGGCCACTCCCACTACACTCGCAATTACTGACTCTTTTAGACCCGAGTTTTTCGATAGTCAAGTGGGAAATCGTTATTCTACGAAAAAAGAGCGACTCTTTGTTCCAGGCGGGGTGACAGGAGAGTTCGGGAACGGTTACGGTCGCACCGCAGGGTTTGCGGTCTTGGCAGGGGACTGTTCGCAGCGGGAACTATGCCCTGCTCCAACCCTGATTCGGAACTAGCCCCACTCCCTCTTTAATCGTGATGAGCCTGTTGGACGCGACCTGTTTGAAGGTTTCGTGTAGCCCATTCGGCCAATAAACGTCGATGTCCGCCGACGTCGAGTTCCCCAAGCCGAAGTGCAAACGAGAGTCGTTGCACGAGAAGAAGCTGGATTGGCTCAAGACCGCTTGCGCCTGAGTCTTGCCCGCATAATGAACCAACACCCTGGCGCCAATCGCGCTGCGGTTGGACTTTACTCCCTGCAATTTCACCTTGATCCAATTGGTCTTTCCGCTCACGTCATTGCGCAACAGCGAGGGGGGCTCGTTGAGATTGATAATAAGGATGTCGATGTCTCCGTCGTTGTCGAAGTCCCCAAAAGCGCATCCCCGGCTACAGTGTGCGGCCGCCACCCCTGGTCCGGCCTCTTGGATGAGCTCTTCGAAAACGCCGCTGCCTAGATTCCGAAAGACGGCACGCGACGTTTTGTAGGGGTATTGTGGCAGCGTTCGTTCCACTTGCGGATAAACGTGGCCCGTCACTATGAAGATGTCCGGAAGACCATCGTTGTCAAGGTCGCCGATGCCGGCGCCCCAGCATACGTAGCGCGTTTCGACTCCGATTCGCGAAGCCCCGGTAGCATCATCGAAGTTTGCCTTCCCATCGTTGTGATAAAGAATGTTGGCGTCATCGGCGAAGTGCGTCTTGAAAAGATCAAGATGACCGTCCAAATCGTAATCGCCAACCCCCACACCCATCCCCGCTTGTTCCATCCCGTCATCGCTTAGAGCCGCGCCGCGGATGACTCCTTCCTCACGAAAAGTTCCGTCTCGATTGTTCATGAAAAGCAAACTCGGAGTGGAGTCGCATGCCACATAGATGTCCTGCCACCCGTCCTCGTCAAAATCCGCCGCAACCACGGTCATTCCATAGGTCGGTGTGGCTTTTGAGATGCCCGCCCGTTGGGTCACATCGGTAAAAGTTCCGTCACCGTTGTTTCGATAGAGGGTGTGCTTGCCGGTTGCTAGGCCCCTGGGGCCGCACTCGACGGGAATTCCTTTCCAGCGACAGTTCGGGTTTTCGCCGGGCGTCAGCGCATTTTCAAACGAAAAACGAACGTAGTTGGAAACGAAGAGATCCAGATGCCCGTCACGGTTGTAATCCAGGAAGGAACAACCAGCTCCAAATCTTTGTTCATCGCTCCAAAGGCCGGCCGCTTTCGTCACATCGGTGAAAGTTCCATCGCCATTATTGCGATAAAGCGCGTTCTGTCCGAAATTGGTGCAAAAGATGTCGTCGAAACCGTCGTTATTGTAGTCGCCGATACAGACCCCACAGGCCCAGCCGACCGAGCGCAAGCCTGCTTTTTCGGTAACGTCCGTAAATGTCCCGTCACGGTTATTCTTGTATAGCCGGTTCGTCGCACCTTCGGGAGCGCCTTCGAGGCGAGTGCCTGAGAGCACAAACAGATCCATCCACCCGTCATTGTCGTAATCGATGAAAGCACAGCCGCATCCTGTCGATTCAACGATGTACTTCTTTTGTTCGGAATCGCCATAGATTACCGGGGCGCGCAACCCAGCGGCAGCAGCGACGTCGCTGAAGCGCGTGTTGAAGGGACGCCCTGAAGCTTTGGGCCTCGGAAAGGGCTTGGCCGTGTGCGTGGAAACGCCTTGCGCCAACAGCCGATTCGCGCCAGAGGAGAGCGCGGCGGCCCCGATGCCGAGTTGGACAAACCTGCGACGGCCCAACTTCATGGCGCTGTGGGCCCTGAGCTCGAGAGTCCAAATGAACCACGCAGCCAGTGGATCACCATGCGCGACGTGACAGAACGACAATGATGCGCACCGCGGTTCATTTCTGAGTCGACGACGATTGCGCAGAGACCACTGCGGGATCGGCGAATTGTAACCAGAAGCCCATCATTTCCTCGTCGCTTGGTTCGCCCCAACGAACGGACTTGGACGGGTCGGGATTCTGGAAGTTATTCTTGGAATTGTCAAAATATGCCACGGTCATAAGCTTCGTGCCCTTAGGCAACAAGAATTGTTTCTTCAGGAAGTACGTCTCCTGCCATCGGAAATCGTAGTGCGGAACGTACAGCAGCACTTCTTCATGGCCATCCGGATAAATAGCCTTCGTCAGCATATTCTTCCCGCGAAAATGCATATGGGCCGTGTAGGCCACTGCGATCACGTCCTTCGGCAGGGTGTAGCAGGAGGTTACACGGTGATTGTCGTCGTTCGCGGGAATGAGAAACATGTTGTTCCAGATTTCATATTGACCGATCTCGTGCTGAACCGATTCCCGGGCAAACACCAAACCAATGCTGGTGCGATCCTTCACATCCAGTCCGTGATGATTGCTGTAATGAATCTGAAATTGCAGATAGCCGCCCGCCGGGATCCGCAGTGCATAGCCTGGAGGTCGCGTCTCTGCCAGGTGACCCGGAAGATAAATCGCCGGCACAATATTTAAGTAGCCGGAAGAAGTTCCGGGAACCCCGCCACCGTCGGGTGCGGCGCACCCATCGTCAATGACTGGCGCTTCTGGGCGCAGGTGCAGCACCTTTCCGGTCCGGTAATGATACTGGTCTTCGCCCTCGTTCGCCTTGCCATGCCTTTCAAGGTGTTTCGCGACTTCAGATTGGCCGACCACGGAAACTGTAGCGTGATGAACCACGCGACGGTCACCTGGCAGCACCTCGGCAGCTTGTATCCATTTGTCTTCCCTAAAATTCGTTGGGACATATATGTATTCGTAGTCGTCTTCGGCAGTTTTTGAAACTAAAAACTCTGGAATCGCGAATACCACGTCAGGCTTGATGTGCCAGCCTGAAGCGGGCGCCAAGGCCGGAAAGGGAGCCGAGTCCGACGACGAAGCCGGAGCGCCACCTCGTTTGGCTCCGTTTTTCACCCAAGCGTCGATGATCGCGATTTCTTCGTCCTTCAATCGAGCGTCGTTGATGAATTCACCGAAAACCGGATCTGCATGCCACGGAGGCATCTTGCGCTGGACTACATTCTCGCGAATCATTCGCGCAAAAGGCAGCACTTCCTCGTAGGTTGTCAGTGACATGGGTGCAATATCGTTCGGACGATGACAGGATGTGCAGTGCTTGTGCAGAATCGGCGCTACATCTTTGTTGTAGGTAACTTCTGATTTCACATACGGCGGGTCTTCTTGGCTTGTCACGGCGTGGGCACAAAATCCGCCGTAAAGCAAAATTAGTGACATTCGCCACAGACGCATGGCAATCATGGCTCCGCGCTGAAATTTCAAAATATTTTGCTGGCGATGCAGCGGCCCGTTCAGATAATGCGACACGCACATCCCTGTCGGCCGGCGGTTATTCTACACCTGGGAAGCCCCGTCCGGCGAAGGTGTCTCGCTTCCCGCATCTGTTATTGCTCCAATCCATCCCGACTGGGCCATAGTCGTTTGGTTTGGTGTACATAATCACTATACTGGCCCGCCATCGAATCAGGATCGGGCTTCATGATGAGCAGCGGTTTTTCAATCCGCTCGTCGTCGACCGAATTCCCGGAATCAACCACTTGCCAAGCAATGAAATCAACACGATACTGAGAGCAGACTTGGAGGGCTTCCTTAGTTGCTGTCTTGAGTTTTGCACCCAGAGCATACGGATTATGGACCCAAATTTTTTCCTTAACGCCTTGAATATAAAGGTCTTGGGCTCGTAGCTCGGCGGTTAGAGCAGCGGACTCATAATGGGAATCTAACCATTGTAAGCGTTGGAGTTCCTTGGGTTTTCAATGAATTAACTGTCCATGGTTTCCCGCCGTTTCCCGTCATTCCCGGTCTTGCAACGCAAAAACAACGCAAGAAGGTTGGCTGCAGCCAATTCCGCTTCGGCAACGTTGAGATACCCTCGGATTTCCGCAGCGTGCCTAGATTTCAGCGGCGGCGGTTTGCTAATTTTACCTGCCTTGTCCTTGCTCATCGCTGTTGGCGTATTTTGTTAGTTAGAGTTAGACGTTCTGAGTTGTGCTCAGTTCTCCTCATTTTCAACGGATTGGCCAGCAACTGGACAGTAAATTAACTCCGCACGAGCCGGCATCTGCCGTGACTGCGCTGCGTGAATAGGTCTTACAACAACTTCCAAGACACGCGGGGACTGCCAAACGCAGCGTAAGTTATATAAGACATCGCATTTTGTCGGTTGATTTGTGGGTTGGGAAATGGGGAAACCTGTATGGAGGAAGATCCGGGATTCAGCGCAACGGGAGCCGGGTGACCTGCAGGAGCGAACCGTGCGTGGCGTTCCAGAAGATGCCGAGGAGTGCGGCAATATTCCAGCCCCACAAGAACAGGCGCATCTGCGCGGTCGTGTAAGGGCGGCGCCTCCAGAAAATCGCCGCGTCAAAAACAAACCACAGCGCGCCGGCGAGCAGAAAGCCTGAAATCACGCGGTCGCGAAAGAACCGGTAGACCAGTGCGGTTTCGCTCGCAAGAAAAACGGCGATAAGCAGCTTTGTCGGGATTCTTCCGAGCACAATCGCCAGCGTTTTACGGCCGCTTTTCTGGTCGGGCTCGATGTCCATGACTTCGCCGAAAAGATGCGAGTGCATGGCGAACATGGCGCCGAACAGGAAAGCC
>Ga0137359_10004942_pt1 | contig 10968 bp, 10 predicted proteins | sample Mad1_40_16metaG_FD_108281 | JGI IMG/M metagenome (GOLD analysis project Ga0137359, IMG submission 108281) | Vadose zone soil microbial communities from Angelo Coast Range Reserve, California, USA - Mad1_40_16 metaG | ecosystem: Environmental > Terrestrial > Soil > Vadose zone | place: USA... | reverse complement strand
TAGTAGAAATAAGCACCTTATCGCTTGAAATCGGTATGAACCGGCGTTCATCTTAACATGAACATCTGTACATATTAGTAGAAATGAGCACCTTATCGCCAGAAATCGGTGGTCCCCGCAAACTCGCGCTTGTATACGTATATATTCGACTATATGTGTAAACTGCGACGGGGCAATCTTGCCCCACTATAAGGGAGGAATGACCATGATTACGAAGGTCGGTGTGGCGCTTGCGCTTGCGGCTTTTCTCGCTGTACCCAGCGCATCGTATGCAGCGTCCAAAGCCAAAAGCTCCTATAGCGACCAAACCAAATGTGAAGGAGGAGCATGCACAGCCGTGAACCCCGATCGTGATCCGAATACATCTAGTCGGCATCAATACTACCGCAGCACCCATAAGAAACACAAAGCCCAACCGAAGAGCTGAGCCCTTCGGCGTTTGAGGCCGCCAACGAGCGCGTTGGCGGCCTCATTTTCACCAAGCGTCAGATTTGCGAACTGGACTTGTCGCGCGTACGACTTCAGGAGCCGAAGAAGGTTTTCTGCGGCTTTCCTCGATAAACGCGCTGCCGGCTAGCTTTTGTGCCTGCGCGCCCGTGGCCGGCGGTAGTAGAGGCCAGGCGCCCGAGGGCCATATAGCGAATTCTGGACGCACAAGGTGCTGCCCGGTCTCGCGGCCATGCATTGCTCCCACGAGTCGTAGGCGCAGGTCTTGTGACCTCCAGGACCGCCACCCGTGTTTTCGATCGAGCACCAAGGATAGCTATACGCTCCCTGCGCCGGCGTTGCCAGAGGTTTGGTCAACACCGTCGCGGCAGCGATCAACAGCAACAGGATCAGCAAGCGCATCGGTTTCTCCCGGACGTCCACAAACGGATTGTCCATTCTATCCATGCCCCCTGACGGTGCAAAAGATCAAGGCCGGCTCCGCAAATCAAATTGGCGCCGGGGTGACTCGTCAATCAACATAGCTGGCCCTCGCCAGAACGACCGCATCGATGTTGTACGCGGACCTTGTGTCACGAGCAACGAATGTCACGGCCGAGTAGCTTGATGCGCTGAGCGCGGCGGCCGTGACGCTGATGCGCACTCTGGCGCTTCGTGCCACAGATGCAGCGGCTTCCCCGATTTCCGGTTTCCTGTATTATTCCGCCAGGGAGCCCAAGGCGTCATGACTTCAAGCGACGGCCTCCATCATGCTTCAAAGCCCGACTCGACTCGGCACACGCCGTTGCCCGGGCAGGTGGTGCTGGTCATGCAGGGCGGCGGAGCCCCCGGCGCCTATCATGGGGGTGTCTATCAGGCGCTCCACGAAGCCGGTATCGAGCCTGATTGGGTGATCGGCACATCGATCGGCGCCATCAACGGGGCGATCATCGCCGGGAATAAGGTTACGCAGAGGTTAGAGCGGCTGCGCGAGTTCTGGTCGCGCATCGAAAGCCGGCCACCTGCGCCATGGGGCATGCTGTCTCCGCAAGTCGGAAGTCTGGCGACCAGCTTCACGGCCCTGCTGACCGGCGTGCCTAGCTTCTATTCGCCCAGTGCAGTGGCCGCGTGGGGTCTTCAGGCGCAGGTCGGGGTCGAGCAGGCCGCGTTGTATTCGGTGGATCCGCTCAAGAAGCTGCTGCCGAGCCTCGTCGACTTCGAACGCGTGAATTCCGGAAAGCCCAGACTTACCCTCGGCGTCGTCAACGTGCTCAGTGGCCAGATGCGATATTTCGACACCAGGGACGTAAAGATCGGTCTCGATCATGTGCTGGGATCGTGCGCACTGCCGCCGTCGTTTCCGGCGGTCCGCATCGACGGAGAGGCCTATTGGGATGGTGGCATCTGCTCGAACACGCCGATCGAAGCGGTGTTCGACGACAATCCGCGGCGGAGCTCCGTCGTCTTTGCCGTGCAGATTTGGCACACGCGGGGCCCGGAACCCGAATCCGTCGCGCAGGTCCTCAACCGCCAGAAGGACATCATGTTCGCCAGCCGCACCAGGAGCCACATCCCGCGACAAGCCCAGCTTCACCAGATGCGTCATATCATTCGCAAACTCTTCAGCATGCTCCCCAAGGACCAGCGAGACACCCCGGAGGCTCGGGAGTTCGCCAGCTACGGCTGTGGAACTGTGATGCATATTGTGGAGATCAATGCTCCCTCATTCGACGGCGAGGGCTATTCGCGGGACATCGATTTCTCGCAGGCCTCGATCCGGGAGCGTTGGCAGACCGGATATGCGGATACGCACCGCATGATCGCGCGGCGGCCATGGGAAGATCCCGTCGACCCGAAGGTCGGCGTCGCCATACATGCATCCGACGGCGATGGCCATACGTGACGACGACGGAGGCGAATGCGCCATCGCGGCGCCGCTCACTTTTCCATTCCTTCTCCGCCGTCGAGGTATAAGGCTGGCGGCCCAAAGTGATAAAGACATTCTGGGAGGTTGACGATGAAATCGTGGTTTCTCCGGCTGCGGCACGTGCTGCTTGTGTTGCCGTTCGTCTTCATTGGCCTCGCCGGGTCGCCGTGGGCGCAGCCGCAGCCGATCCAATTCGATCTATTCCGATCCAGGATTCAGGATGCTGTCCGCGCGCTCGGGGATCAGCCACGATTCAAGGGCATTCCACTCAAGCGCCGTGAGGAACTCGCGGAATTCGTGTCTGGGAATATGTTGTTTGTGCTGCTGCACGAATTGGCCCATACCGCCGTGACGGAATTGGACTTACCGGTGCTTGGAAGAAGGGAGGATGCTGCTGATTCCTTCGCCGCCCTGACGCTCATTCATATAAAATCTGCATTTTCGGACCGGGTGCTCACCGAGGCAGCGAAGGGGTGGTTTATGGCCGATCGCCGCGATCGGAAAGACGGAGAACCCGTCGTCTATTATGACGAGCACGGCCTCAATCAGCAGCGCGCCTTTCAGATCGTGTGCTACATGGTCGGCGCCGACCCGATGAGATTCAAGGACCTTGCAGCCGAGACGAAACTGCCAAAGGATCGCCAGGAAGGTTGCGCCGAAGATTACCGAGACGCAGCGAAATCCTGGGGCGCGGTGCTCCAGCCCCATCTGCGCGCTCCCGGTCAGCCGGAAACCAAGATCGACGTGGTCTATGGCGAAGCCAGCGGCAGACTTGAGATCACCGCCCAGATGGCGCGCTCTATCAACTTGTTGGAACCTGTCGCCGCGCGATCGGCCGAGCTCGTCATATGGCCGGCCCCGTTTTCCTTGGAAATGCAAACTTGCGGTTTCATTAATGCCCGCTGGGCCCCGGCGACACGCAAACTCACGCTGTGTTATGAATTAGCGGCGGATTTCGCCGAACTCTATCGCGACTACGGCCCCATGCGGGCGGAAAGCCGGCCGCGCAAGTCGAAACGATACGGCCGAGCCGAAGCTCGGAGCGCACACCGCTGAAGCCACGGTGAGGGGCGTGACGAAGTACATCAAGGACTAACCGTCGAGCTCCTTCAAGGCTTGGCGGACCGCTTTCACCAGCGAGACCATGGAATAGGGCTTTCGCAGCCAGCCGAGCGGCATGGCTGGCCTTGCCCGCTCCAGCGAATCTTGGTCGTATAGCGCCGTCGCAAAGATGCAGCGAATCCCGAGCGTCCGGAAAATCTCCACTGCGGCATGAATGCCGTCGCGTTCCCCGGCAAGCCGCACATCCATCACGACCAGGGCCGGCCTTTGTGACTGTGCCAGTTCCACGGCCTCGGCGGCGGAAGCTGCGACCCCGGCGACATCAAAACCCGCGTCGGACAGTGCTATCTCGATCTCAGCGGCGACAAGAAAATCGTCTTCCACCACCAAGATGCGCGCCGGCGGCTCGGTCCGCTCGTCTGATCCTAGGGAATCCTCGCGTGCGAACACGAGTTGAGGCCAGTGCCGCGGGGCCGCAGAAGGCTCATACCCCGGCTCCGGCCATGCGAGCACGTTCAACGTCCTGGAATGCATAAGGGCTTAAGCCTTATTGAAACCGCACACTGCACCGGGTGGCGGGTGTTCTGGTCACCTCAAACTGCCCGCGAAGCTGCCGCGCGAGGCCCTGAACGAGAGCCAACCCGGACGATCGTCGCTGAACCGATTGCAGATGGAAGCCCGGGCCATCATCTTCCACATAAACAAGAAATGAGTCGCTCTCCCTTGTCAACCGGACGCGAATATTGCCTGCACCCCGCCCATTCAACCCATGCTTGACGGCGTTTGTAAGCAGCTCATTGACGATCAGCGCGAGCGGGATCGCCGCGTCGTTCGGCAGCTGTATTGAATCGGCTTCACAATCGATGTCCAGTTCCTGAGAGAAGGTCTGCTTCGTGGTTTCGCAAACGGTATTGAGAAAATCACGCGCGTTGAACCGCGTGGCGTCGGGCGTCGTGTAAAGCACGCGCTGGGCTGCGGCCATGGCGGAGATTCGCCCGCTGGCCTCCTCCAGCACCTCTCGCGCCTCGGCGCTTCCGGCTTGTCGCGCCGCCACCCCCAACAGTGACTGCAACATCTGCATGTTGTTCTTGACGCGATGGTTCAGCTCGCCGAGCAGCACCCGCCGCTGAGTTTCGGCCTGCTCCGCGCGCTTGCGCGCCGTCGCGTCGCGCAGGTAAGCGGTAAACAGTGTCTGCCCGCCTTGGAGCGATGATGCAGAGATTGCGATCTCCGCCTCGAATTCGCTGCCGTCCGCTCGCCGCACGGCGATTTCAAATCGGCGCCCGATGATCCAGCTGTGTCCTGTATCAAGGAACCTTCTCAACCCCCGCTCATGTTTTTCGCGGAAGCGCTCCGGAATCATCATCTCGACAACGGACCGGCCCCGCACCTGGTCGCGACGGCAACGCAAGAGCTCTTCCGCGGCAGGGTTGAAGTCAACGACCCGGCCCTGCTGATCCATCGTGATGATCGCATCGAGCGCAGACTCCAGAATGGCGGATTTCCGCGCTTCGCTTTCGCGCAGCGCGCGTTCGGTGCGGATGCGTTCGATGCTGAAGCCGAGCTGACGCGCGATGGTGACTGCAAGATCGACCTCGGCACGCCGGAATGCATGGGGGCCGTCATAGTAGGCCATGAACTTGCCGATCAGACGGCCCGCCAGCGGCAGCGGGATGAATGCCAGCGCGTGAATGCCCTCCTCGACCACCACCCGCTTGAGCGGTTCGGGAAATCCGGCATGCGCCACGTCATCCACGCAGATCGGCTCCGCGTCTTGGACATCGCGATCCCAAGGCGAGTGGCCGTCGACAGCATGCCGGTACAGCTCGGACAGTCCGCGTGACGCCACGAACCTCATCACGCCCGCATGATCGCGGATGAGGATCGAGGCGCGGCTGCACTGCAATGCGGCGATGATCGCATCCAGAGCAGGTTCGTAAACATCATCCAGCGTCTCTGCGCGCTGGAGCCGGTCGGTGAACTCATAGAGCGCCGCCTGCTCACGAATGCGCGCCGCGAGGGCGTCCTCGACGCGGCGGCGTTCGGTAAGATCATGCAGAATACGCAGCGCATAGAGGAACCGGCCGTCGGCGTCGCGAACGCTCGACGAGGTTATCGACGCCCACACATAGGTGCCGTCTTTCCGGCGGATGCGCTTCTCGATGGTGTAACGATCGAGCTCGCCTGCGACCTGGCGCCGAAACTGCGCGCGGTCCGCCTCAATGTCCTCGTCATAAGTCTCGTTGAAAATCGAGCGGCCCAGCAGCTCCTGCGCCGAATGTCCCGTCAACGCGCACGATTGCGCATTCACGCGCAGGAGCTTGCCGTCTGCATCCACTTCGCCGATGCCAACGTGCTGATCGATCCGGTCTTGCCTGGCACCGGCGTAAATCGTCGCCGGAAGCTTTCCGACAAGATCAGGACGCGCCGGAAGAGCAGAAGCGGTGCGGGCAACCTGTGTGATTCCACCGATCGGAGTCGGGGCAAGGTTATCGATACTCATCTCGCACTCCATCCACCCGGCCTGCTCGGGATACCGGGCAAGCGCGAAGATACAAACATTCTGTGTTTTTGCCCCCAGATGGCCCCATCAGTGGCAGAGTATATCCGCATTGCGGCCGGAGAGAAGTTCCAACCGGCTCGAGCAACACACGGGCCATTCTGCGACATTGCAGCCGCGTTTCTGCAGCAATGCAGCCGCGTTTCTGCGGCATTGCAGCCGCGTTCTGAAACCATGCAAAAGGATCGGCAGTGCCTGCTTGCAAATGCAAGGCAGTCGCTCGTGTATCACACTATACAGTGCCGTTCCGCTGCGAGGCGTGCGCGGAGCATCTCGGCGGGGACGTGGGAGGCGCTTAGTTGGGCAGCACCATTTGCTGCACCGTGTTCGACGTCCCGCCCTCCGGCGGCGGATTAAAGACATGGATCGAAACGGCGCGGTACCCGATGATGCCGGTGTTTTGCGCGGGCCCCGGTGCGAAATAGGGATTGGGCGTGGCGCGCTCGATGGCTTGGGCCGGAAGATCGAATTCGATGTGGCGTGGGTCGCGGAAAATCGTCTTGACGGACACCCCGTCGACGCGAACGAGCGACGTCATCATGAACCCGCTGCCGTCCAACACCACGCGCACGGGCCCGGACCCCGCCTTGATGCTGCTTGGCTGGATGGAGCTGATCGCGGGCGCAAACGTCGCCGCCGCAAGCGAACGGGCGGGACGAACAAACGTAAAATATTCGGGATGATAACCAAGCTCGACCCAGCGACCGTTCTTCATCACCCGTTCGATCTTCTTGGTGTTGGAGATATCGCTCAAGGGATCAGCGCTCACGACGACGAGATCGGCAAAATTGCCGGCGCGAATGGAGCCGACCTTGGCCTCGCCGCGCGCCTTGTTCTTTCCCTCCACAATTTCGGCGGACCATGAGGTTGCCGATTTCAATGCCTGCATCGGCGTGAGCCCCGACTCGACCAGCATTTCCATCTCGTGATGCAGGGCAAATCCGGGAATTCCTCCGGTGATGATATCCGTACCGGCTTGAATCTTGCCCCCGGCCGCAACCCACCTCCGGTTGAACTCGCGCACGTTTTTGTATCCGGTCTCGAACGCACTGCGATCTGCCGCCGGCAGTTTGTCGACCCACGGCATGCTGTCGTAGCGCGAGGAAAAATTCTTGATCTGCCGATGCCGGGCGAGAATGCTGTCGCTCACGTTGCGGGGGAAGTAGACGAGGTCCGGATTGCTGATGGTGCGGTAGTCCTCAAGCTCCCGCGCAAGGGCGCGCCGGCTCAAGCCGCCCCATTCATAGGTCATCGTCGGATTGAGGTAGATGCCGCGGCGAACCGCGTCCGCGATCATGCCGTCGAGCTTGCTCCAATCGTTGAGCTGCGTCGCCCAGGTCAGCAACTTGCCGTCCTGAAACGATCGCAGCTCATCGGGTGACATGACGGCTTCTGCGTAGCCCCAAACATGCTCGAGGATGTCGATGCCATCGCGTATGGCGCCGGGCGCATCATCGCTATGGCCGAAAACCATAAGGCCCGCCTTGTGGGCCTGGTCGGCCGCAAACTTATAGGCGCGGGAAAATCTGCCATTGTATTGCGGGAACCACGCCAGATCCGGTTCGGATTGCAGCGAGGTCCGCATCGCCTCGCCGATGTCGGCTTCGGTGGAGTTCGGGGTGAATTGCGCACGCGCTCCGGTATGGAAGAGCCGCGGAATATCGTGTGCGTCCTCGCTCCTCGCGCGCAGAGCCTTGGGCACATTATCGAGCGCAAGGATTGAGGTCACGCCGTGATTGACCAGGAGCTCGCCCATGAATGCGTCCCAGTGCACATGGGAGTCGAACAGTCCCGGAATGATGAATTTTCCGGCGAGGTCGAGCACCTGCGCACCCGCCGGCACCGCGGCATCGGCAGGCGGCAGGCCGCGAATAATGTTGCCCTCGATCAGCAGCGCGCGATCGCGAATGGGGGCGTCGGCGAGCCCGTCGATGATCGTTGCACCTGTGATCAGAAGCGTCGAAGGCGCCTGCGCCTCGCCATATGTCGACGCCGCAAGGACGAGAATTCCGGCGGCGAGACAGTCGAAAAAAAAGCGCCGAACGTGCATCCTGGACCTCCGCTGCCTATTGCGACTGCTGCGCCGGCTTGATCCCCATCTCCTTCGCGATGGCGGCGACGACGGCGCGCTGCTCATTGATTGATGCGGCGAATTCAGCCGGCCGCCCCGGGCTGACCAGCTGGCCGGTGCTCAAAAGGCGCGCCGCGATGGCGCCATCGCCCGCAACCGCCTGGATATCGGCGGCAATCCGCTCGCGAATATCGTCGGCCATATCACGCGGACCGAACAGTCCGACAAGGCCATCGAATGCCAGCGCCGGAAAACCCGCCTCCTTGACGGTCGGAACCGCAGGCTCGTCGGGAATGTGCACGCCGTTGCTGAGGGCGAGGATCTTGACTTTGCCGGCCTGCACGTGAGGCCGCACGATCGCGAGCGCGCCCCAATAAAACTGGATGCGTCCTTCGGCGACATCGGTGGACGGCTGAACGGTGTCGCGATAGGGCACCTTCGACATGTCGAGCTTGGCGTCCTTGAGGAAAGACGCGAACAGAAAATCGCTGATGCCGGTCGCGGTCGCCCAGTTGAGCTTACCGGGCTGGGCGCGGGCTAGCGTCACCAGCTCGGCGAGCGAGCCGACCTTCAAGCTCGTCGGCGCCACGATGACGACGAGGGTATTGGAGACCCGCGCGATCGGCAGAAGGTCGCTCTGCTCATAGGGCAGCTTGTCGTGCAGAAACGGGTGGGCCGTGAACGTCGAGGCCGGCGAGAACAGCAGCGTGTGATCGTCGTGGGCGCTGACGAACGCCGTAATCGCCACGATGCCGTCGCCGCCGGGACGATTCTCGACCACCACGGGTTTGCCCCAGCGCGCCGCCAGCCGATCCGCGAACAGCCGGGCCCCGATGTCGGCGCCGCTGCCCGGCCCCAGCGGTACGACAAATCGCACGTTGCGCTGCGGCCACGACGTTTGGGCGGAGGCGGTCGATAGGGTCGCCGACGTCAGCACGAGCGGCAAGCCCGCGCACACGGCCCATAGCACAGCTCGAATACGATTCATGAGGACCCCCGAACATCCTGTTGGGCAAACGGCCAAAAGCTAGCACAGGGGGAGTTAGAGAGGTACGGGCTCGCGTGTCGCACGACGGCGCTAGTCAAGCGACAGCCGGGCAGCCTTACCTCTCCCCGCGTGCCATCAGGGCGTCTACGCCCGTCTTCGACGGGCTACGGAGAGGGAGCAGAAAGACCGCGCGTCACCCGTGCTTGATGAAGGTCCCGTTATTCAACTCCGCGACCGCCTGTTGCAGCTCGGCCTTGGTGTTCATCACGATCGGCCCGTACCAGGCAACCGGCTCCTCGATCGGCTTGCCGGAGACAAGCAGGAACCGGATGCCCTCGTCCCCGGCCTCGACCGTCACCTCGTCGCCGCTGTCGAACAGCACCAGCGAGCGATTGCCGGTGCGCTCGCGCACGACCGTCTCGCCCGTGGCCGTTTCTTTCTCGGTGAGAACGCCGAAGGGGCTTGATGCGCCGGAAAACGTACCCGATCCCTCGAAGACATACGCAAACGCATGGCGCGAGGTCTCGACGGCAAGCGTCTTGCGACGGCGTGGCGGCACCGTCACGTCAAGATAGCGCGGCTCGGCCGCGATGCCGTCTACGGGGCCGCGTTTGCCCCAGAACTCCCCGCAAATGATGCGCACCCGGGTGCCGTCGTCATCGCCGACGTCGGGAATCTCCGCGGCAGGAATGTCCTGGTATCGGGGCGATGTCATCTTGAGCCGCGATGGCAGGTTTGCCCACAGCTGGAAGCCGTGCATCCGGCCGCGCGGGTCTCCCTGCGGCATCTCCTGGTGGAGGATGCCGCTTCCGGCCGTCATCCATTGCACGTCTCCGGCCCCGAGGCTCCCGCGGTTGCCCAGACTGTCGCCGTGATCCACCGTGCCGGCCAGCACATACGTGATCGTCTCGATGCCCCGATGCGGGTGCCATGGAAATCCGGCGCGGTAGTCCTCGGGACGATCGTTGCGAAAGTCGTCCAGCAAAAGGAATGGGTCGAAATCACCCGTATTGCCGAATCCAAACGCACGGTGGAGTTTCACCCCCGCTCCCTCGATGGCTGGCGTGGACTTCACGATCCGCTTCACTGGCCGAATTGACATCGCATGACCTTCCTCAAAAATCACTCAGCGGCTATGTGGATATGAAGGCTCGCTTCGTCCAGCCTCAGCAATGCGGCCATTCACATAGCGCAAGCCGATCCCCCTGGGACCGCGGGCGTCTCGCCCGCATTGGACCGCGCAACTGGCGCTGGCGTTGCCGTAAAGTGCGGGCGGGACGCCCGCGCTCCCAGGGCCGCTCACGGGTCGGTAAATCCGAAAAACGCCGCGAAACCATCGACGCCATCGCGCGGCGCACGCCAGGCGTTGATCGGCGCCGCCGGATCGGCGTGACCCAGCGCCATGCCGCAGAACAGCATGTGCTCGGCCGGGAGGGCGAGACAGGCCGATACGGTCTTGTGCCAGTGCGTCCACGCCTCGATGCCGCAGGTGTGCAGGCCCTCGCCGCGGGCAAGCAGCATGACGGTCTGCACGAACATGCCGAGGTCCGACCATTGCGGCGGCCCCATGGTGCGGTCGATGGAAAAGAACAGCCCGACCGGCGCGCCAAACAGCTCGAAATTGCGCGCATACTGGCGATAGCGCGCCGCGCGGTCCTCGCGCGCAATCCCGATCGCATGATAGAGCTTCGCGCCGCCGGGCATAATATGGCTCCCGGAGGGGCTCCGGGTAGATTTGGTACTCGGCGCCCTCCCCGCGCGGGTTCGCCGGCGCATGGGGGCGGATGCGGGCCTTGAGGCCCTCGAGCGGCGCGCCCGCCAGCGCATGGACCCGCCACGGCTGCAGATTGCCGCCCGACGGCGCGCGCGCGGCGAGTGCCAGAATGCGCTCGATCGTCTGGCGCGGAACGGGATCGGGCCTGAAGGCGCGGATC
>Ga0137359_10004939_pt1 | contig 10973 bp, 6 predicted proteins | sample Mad1_40_16metaG_FD_108281 | JGI IMG/M metagenome (GOLD analysis project Ga0137359, IMG submission 108281) | Vadose zone soil microbial communities from Angelo Coast Range Reserve, California, USA - Mad1_40_16 metaG | ecosystem: Environmental > Terrestrial > Soil > Vadose zone | place: USA... | reverse complement strand
TTTGCTTCTAAGTGTTTTGCGTCGTAAGTCAATGGCTGGGCAATGGGTGAATGGAAAGCACAACTCAGCCTGCGGGTCCGGCAAGCTTTGCGAGCTGAGCTTGAGGAGTTCGCTGCCCGAGAGAAACGAAAGCTCGGCAATCTTGGAGAGCTGATGCTGGAATGGGCGTTCGAGCAGCTCAAGACAGCTGGGTCCACGCAGAATCTGCTGAAATACAGGATTCGCCGGCATGGGCCTCGCACACCTGAAAGATGATGCCTGCGCGGACAAATCGGACGCTTCAAGTCTCCGGCGCAGGGAAGGGAAACCATGCCTCCTAACGATCAGCTTAAGTTCCAGGTCAACTGCGACGCAGGAGACCACGGCCAACTCCGGGTAGTCAGCGAATCACTCGTCGTGAATGTCGGACAAAGAATCGTCCGCGATGGCCGCACAGAAATTTGGGACTCCGTCGTTGTGAAGTGCTCCGAAGACCAGGACGGAAGCTGCATCGTTCACGTTCTTCTATGCAATCCGGATTGGGAAGAACCAATGCAACTCGCATGCCTTCGTTCTTATCCGGATACAGGCTCGCCAAGCCAAGTTCCACTTTTCTGCCATTTGACGACCGAAGTCGGTAAGTGAGTGATGATCATGGAGCAGTTTCTCACGGTTGGCATTATGACCACCGGGAAAGGACGGTTGAACAGATAAAGTCCGTACACCGTATAACCCAGGGGTTAACTGTCAATGCATAGCTACAGTATTCAGCCCACATAACACACGCAGCAGTCATAGCAACTAAATTTTAGAGGTCAGTAACTGCCATAAAATAAAAGGCTTGCAGAATGTTCGAACGAGTGTACAGTCTGTGGTCAGAAATACGACCACGGCATCTATTGTCCCGGGGCTGGGGTTCTGACGACTTGCAGTCGTCTTGCTTTCTGGTCTTAAACATGACCACAGACAGCTCCTGTAGCTGCCACAGTGCGCGTAGTTCACCGACGGAGGCTCATACTCTATGAGCTCCGACGCCCTTCCCTTCCCACTAGAAAATTCGCTAAAGAATACATCTCTTGTAGCGGAATCTGTTCCTCAAAAAACAACGCCCTGTCCCTCCGATAACGATTTGATCGGCGCAATCCAAAACAAAGCGAAAGATTCGGAAAAAGCTGAAATAGCTTTTGGACAAGTGTTTGACCGCTATTACGTTGCCGTTCGAAGTGTCGCGAGAAAGATCCTAAGGAATCCAGAGGATGTGGCAGATGTTATTCAGGAAGCCTTCATGGATGTTTACCAAGGTGCGAGAAGTTTCGATCCCGCGAAAGGGAGCTTGAAGACATGGATTTCTTATCTCGCCTATCATCGGAGTGTGAAGAATGCGCGACTCCTCAAGAAACGGGAGTGGCAGATTTGCGGTGCGGAGGACGAAGCTTCGCTCGTTCCGGACCCAGAGGTAACACCCGAAGGCTGGATAAGATCACTGGATCTCGGAAGGTCTTTGGACATTGTCGTAGCGACTCTAAATGAGAAACAACGTCGAACCATGGAACTCCATTTCTTCGACGGGTTAGAAATACAAGCGATCGCAACTCTTCTAGATGAAACGATTGGCAATACCTACAATCATCTTTATAGAGGCCTGGCCAACCTTCGCGGCCAGTTGATGAAAAATGATCTGTTGGCCGGCTATATGGAATTGGACGGATATAAGAACTCAGAGAAGGTGCGCCGGTGACACTGGTGAAGTCCCCTCACGATTACTTTCAACGTCTTTGCGCCTTGTCGGTCACCAACCACACATCTCCCCAGGAAGAGCAGAGGCTGGCTGAGCACTTGCACTTGTGTCTCGTCTGCCAGCGAACCTACGAGGACTTCCGCCAGATTGCCTCCCAGCTCTATGCCCATACCTCAAGATCCGACACGGCCTCGTCCATGTTTGATCCTGCAACAGACGAGACTTCAGAGCGGGTAAGAGCAAGAGAGAGATTACTTGGGACAGTGAGGCGTACGATCAACCTACCGCTGACTGAGGACCTGCCCGCGCCAGTTGCCGTGAACCGAAACATGGCATCGGGTTTTTCACTCGAACGGGTACCATCGCGGGCGACCTCGGCACTGGCAGCAGTACTATTGCTTGCAGTGTCTGTAGACCTGACCCAGTCCTGGTTGTCTCGAAGACACTCCAAAGACGAAGCTGCGACCTCAGCGAAGTTAAAGAGGGAAGTAGACGAGCTTCGTAGCCGATTGGCTCGACTTCAGGCAGTTCCTGCTAAACCCGCGATGGAAGCACCCATAACGACAAGGGAAGATGATATAGAGAAGCTGCGAGCAGACGATGACGCTACGCATCAAGCTTTGCTGAGCTTGGAAGCGACTCGTAATCGTGATGCGGGCGAAAATGCAGAACTGCAAGCTCGCATCAGGTTATTACAAAGCTCGCTTGAGGTTTTGCAAGCTTCGAACGCCAGCCTCGAAGCAGAGAAATCAGGACTTGCGGAAAAGATTTCGGCCCTGACGGCTGATCGACGGAAATCACAAGACGAAATGGAAAAGCTGGTCGCACGGAATGAGGATCTTTCTCAAGAATCGCTTGTGCGTGTCAAGTCCGTGGAGCGTCAGCAAAAGCTACTCGCTACGGACCACGACATTACCGAAATCCTGGGCGCGCGTAGCCTGCACATTATCGATGTATTCGACGTCAGCAGCCAGGGTGAATTTGAGCACCCCTTCGGGAGGATCTTCTACACCGAAGGGAAATCGCTCATCTTTTACGCGTTCGACCTGGACCAGCAGAAAGGGCTGAAACGCGGTGCAATTTTTCAAGCCTGGGGACGAAGAGGAGTAGGTAGAGAAGACGCTCGCAGCCTCGGACTCTTTTACATGGATGATCCAACTCAGAATCGTTGGGTCCTCAAAGTGGACGATACCAGAGTGCTGTCGCGTATCGACTACGTTTTCGTAACCGACAACTCCCGCAAAGAAAACCTAAAACCGAAAGGGAAGTCCCTGCTTTCCGCATTTCTTAACGGAACTGCGAATCACCCCTGAATTAGAGCCTCCGACCGGATCGAAACTCATCTTCGTCTGCGAAGAGAAGTCCTCGCTCAATCCATTCGCCACTCGAAATGGTTCGCGTAAATTGTTTCTTCAATGGTTTCGAGCGAAAGATTTGAACAGTCATGATGCTGCGCGATTGATAAAACCTGCGCCCACCTTACCTAAAAGGAAAGGAACAGGGACTTCGCGGTATCGAGGGCGAGGTGGTTTCATACATGAAAAAGAAAAGAGTGGCGTGTTTCTTCGTCTGCTCAATCGTATGCACGCTCGGGCTCTGTGTCTCTACTCGCGCGCAGTCCGTATTGGCAAGTGTAACGGGACTAGTGCTTGATCCGAATGCCGCGGCCATCGTCGAAGCAACAGTTATTGCGAAGAATATTGACACTGGAATAGAAACGATAGTCCAGACGAATTCAGAAGGGCTCTACCACTTTGCAAATCTCGAACCGGGCAATTATGAGTTCTCTGTCTCCAAGCGCGGCTTCAAGGTGATCGTGAAGCCCGGAGTTGCGCTTCACATTGTTGACACAATCTCGATGAACTTTAACATGCAAGTCGGCGATGTCCGAGAAACAGTTACAGTCGACGCCGGCGCCCCGATGGTCAATACAACGAATGCCTCGGTCAGCACGGTGGTGGATCAAGCCTATATAAAGAACATGCCGCTGAATGGGCGCAGCTTTCAGGATCTGATCTTACTTACACCGGGGATTGTGACGCAGACGCCCCAAATTTCTTCAGTGGCGGGTACTGGTTTCAGTAAGACGGGCGAATTCAGTGTTAATGGGCAGCGTCAGGAATCGAACTACTATACCGTGGATGGGGTGAGCGCGAACGTCGGCGCAGATGTTGGATTTGCGCCAATTCAAAGCTCGGGGGCTAGCGGATCTCTCGCTGCCTCGACGGCGTTTGGAACCACGCAAGCGCTGGTCTCAGTGGATGCTCTCCAGGAGTTTCGTGTACAGAGCTCGACGTACTCGGCCGAGTATGGGCGCAATCCCGGCGGACAGTTCGCATTCGAGACAAAATCCGGTACCAATCAATGGCACGGTACCGCTTACGACTATTTACGGAACGACATTTTTGATGCAACAGACTATTTCACTAACTACTTCCGCTCCGTTAATCCTGCATTGAAAAAAGTTGCTACTCGGCAGAATGACTTCGGCGGCACATTGGGTGGGCCGGTTGCGATTCCGGGCCTATATAAAGGAAAGGACAAGACGTTCTTTTTTGTCTCCTACGAGGGGCTGCGCTTGACGGCGCCACAGCCAGCCGCAGCTAGCTTCGTGCCTGATGCCGCCTTGCGCACGAGCGCGCCTTCACCTCTGAACCAGTTGCTGAATACATACCCTGTGCCGAACGGATTGGATGACGCTGCAAATGGCATTGCTGAGTTCATCGGAACCTGGTCCAACCCAAATTCACTGAATTCGACCGGCGTCCGCTTCGACCATGCTGTAAACGATAGAATGAGGCTGTTCTTTCGGTTCAGTGACACGGACTCCAGTACGACAACTCGGGGATCATCCTCTCCCGGCGTGGTAGCCAGCATCCCGCCGTCGATGAACGCTACATTCGCTTACACTTTGCGGACTTATACTGCCGGGGTCAGTAATGGCTTTACGAACCGCCTCAGTAACGAATTCCGTGTCAATTACAGTTCCAATGAAGTAACGAGCCGTACCGTCCTCGACGCATTCGGAGGCGGCGTGCCGGTGGATCTGAGGCAACTCACGGGGTTCGGCCCTGGCTCGGAAACAGATCTGTTTTTGATCTATGGTGGGTATTTTCTTCAGCTATTCCAGTCCCAGGCGACTGGCGCTCAAAGACAGTGGAACTTGGTTGACACAGCGAGTCTCGCGGTGGGACGCCACCAGTTCAAATTTGGTGTGGACTATCGCAGGTTGGCACCGTTCGCGACTCCCGCGAATCCCCAAGTATTTTATTTTTACCTCAGTAAGAGTGGGGTCCAGGCGAATAGTGCGGCCATAAACCCGCAAGCCTTTGCTCCCGCGTACCCGTTGTACACGAACTTCTCGGCATTTGCCCAGGACGAATGGAAGTTGTCGCAACGGTTGAACCTCTCGTTGGGACTACGTTGGGAGGTGAATCCTCCGCCGGGCGTAACGCAAGGGTTGAAGCCCTACACTGTTCAAGGGTCCGGTCCGAGTACCTGGACACTGGCACCGCAGGGCACTCCGCTTTGGCAGACCACTTGGTACAACATTGCACCTCGCCTGGGTGTGGCGTACATCCTCCATGATGCTCCGGCCCAGGAAACAGTGGTGCGGGGCGGGGTTGGTGTTTTCTTCGATACCGGTCAACAATTGGGATCCATTGGCTTCAAAGGGCCAGGGTTTAGTGCGAGTAGTTCTCTGTCCGGACCGTTTCCAGGTTCCCCGGCGATCCCAACCATCACGAATCCGCCGGTGGGAAAATTCCTCAACGTGTTCACCTTTGCCCCGCGCTTGCAACTGCCATATACGCTTCAGTGGAACGTCAGCGTCGAGCAAGCTCTGGGCAGGTCGCAGGCTCTCACGGTTTCCTACGTCGGTTCGCACGCGGCGAGGTTGCTGCAGAACAATCAGTTTAGACCTACCAGCAACCCGCTCTCAGGAAATTTTCGCTTGGTTGAGAATGGCCTCCGATCGGACTATGGCTCGTTGCAAATTCAGTTCCGGCGGAGACTGGGTCGCGGGTTGACAGCTCTGGGATCCTACACGTGGTCGCACTGCATCGATTACGGCTCGACTAACTATGATTTTGGCTACCAGCGAGGAAACTGCGATTTCGATGTGCGGCACAATCTGTCAGCTGCTTTCTCGTATGACCTCCCGAATGTAGGGCAGAACACACTTGAGAAGGTTCTGCTTCACCACTGGGGTCTCGATGACCGCTTTATTGCGCGAACAGGTTTTCCGGTTACCCTAAACGGAAAGGCCCTTTTGCAACCGGATGCGCAAGTCTTTCATGCCGGACTAAGCCTTGTGCCGGGCCAGCCGGTCTACCTCTACGGCGACAATTGCACCTCCATTCTTCAAGGGTTGAAGGACCTTGCTCCAGGGCAAACATGTCCAGGAGGGCGGGCGATTAATCCTCTGGCCTTTGCTAATGTCAGTTCCGGTCTTGGCAATGCTCCGCGGAACTTTACCAGAGGTTTTGGAGCCTGGCAGATGGACCTGGCTATCAGGCGGGAGTTTCCCATCCATGAGAGGCTGAGGCTGCAGTTTCGCACGGAAGCTTTCAACATTTTTAACCACGCAAATTTTGGGAGCATCAATCCGAGCTTTGGCCAAAAAACGTTTGGACAGGCCACAGCCACTCTCGCGAGTTCGCTGGGCGTCCTGAATCCGCTCTACCAGCAGGGTGGCCCGCGCTCCATGCAGTTCGCTCTCAAGCTTGTTTTTTGAGTGACCTCATTGTGCCAGGGAGCCGTTTTATCCTTAGTATGAGTATGGGAGAGGGTTTTCTGCCCCCCTGCACCGGAACAAGTCTCGACAGCAACAACTGTGGACTTCCAAAGACACGCGCTGTTCAGGTTCGCCAATTTGCGGACAGGAGAGTCATGCGTTTGATCGAAGGAAAGGTTGTTCCGCTCTTATTGCTCGGATTCTTATGCCTGCCCGGCACGGCTTCAGTAATTGCAGCTCAGCGCTTCAGCGTTGCCGATGAGATTGGGCTGACACTTTTTGACGAGTTCGGACAAGCGGTGCGGTTTTCGCCGGACGGGAACTACTTCGCTGTCTATAGCGAGCGTGGGCGTGTGGAGCTGAACTGCGTCGAGGATTCCGTGCGGTTTTACCGCAGCAACGACGTCAAAAACCTCCTAAAGCGTTCCGATGCATCGGAGCCGCCCACACCCGTGTGGATCCTGAATCGCTGTGGCAAGGAGGCGCCGATCATCAGTGACTGGCGCTGGCTGGCGGATTCCAGCGGCGTAGCTTTTTTGGAGGGCGCGGGCGATTTCGCTGACAAGCGCCTCATGTTGGCCGATCTTCGGAAAAAGACTGTAGAGTCATTGACTTCAGAAAGGGAATCGGTCAAGACATTTGATGTCCATGACCGGCAACACTACGTCTACACTCTCGTTGACCCGACCCTACCGGAACAGATTCAAAATGAACGTGTGACGGCGGCGATTGTGGGTACTGGGCGTTCTCTGTTTGAGTTGCTTCTTCCGGCCGACCAAATAACAGCACGAATAGTTTCCCCTTCCAGCTACCTCTGGGCCGTTGTTGGCAGCAAGCGCTTCGAGGTGAATGGTCATGGTGCACCAATTGTTCCCGACGGAAGTCTAGCGCTGTCGCCCGACGGGAGTTCGTTGGTCACGAAAATGCTCGTTTCCGATATTCCCCCGTCTTGGGAAACGCTGTACCCACCGCCATTTGCATCCGATCCCGGCCGTATCCTGGTGGGCCGTCCTGTCCATCAATATGTTCGGATCGATCTGCAGACGGGTTCAGTACAATCCCTGACGGATGCACCAGTCAGCAGTGACGCTGGTCAATGGGCGCACGTCTGGCACGGCGGGTCCCCGAGTTGGTCGAGCGACGGCCAAGAGATTCTCCTTCCGGGCACGTTCCTAAACTCAAAAGATCACGCGCCGACTCGACCGTGTGTTGCTGTTGTGAATCTGCCGTCCAACATCCGAACCTGTTTGGAGTTACTTAAAGGTCATACCGAAACTGGTGTTGAGGAAGGGTACCACGCGATCAAGGATGGGCGTTTTGTCGACGGAGACAAGCAGCGGGTCAAGGTGATTTTTGCAAACCGCGACTGGTCAGTTGGAGGAACTACCGAGTACCGGAGTACGGCCGATGGTGTTTGGCAAATCGCCGGGCTGAGCAAGGGTGCGCCCGACGAGGGGCGTGATGGGCTCGAAGTCACAGTAAAACAGGGGTTCGATGAACCTCCCTTACTGATGGCTACAAACGAACAAGTATCGCTTGTCATCTGGGATCCTAATCCGCAGCTTAAGAACTTCGAGCTAGGACAGGTGAGCGCTTACACGTGGAAGGACAAAGAAGGGCGGGGTTGGAAAGGCGGGCTCTACAAACCAAGTAACTACCAAGCGGGACAGCGCTATCCGCTAGTGATTCAGACACACGGTTTCCTTCCATCGGGATTTAGACCTTCCGGTCAATATCCGACGGCAATGGCGGCCAGAGCGCTGGCGGCCACTGGGATCGTTGTGCTCCAGGTCGAGGAGCAATGTCCTACGCAGACGCCTTCCGAAGGACCTTGCGCTGTCTCCGGTTACGAAGCTGCCGCAAATCAACTCGTGTCGGAAGGGTTGGTGGATCGGGACAGAATCGGCATCATCGGGTTCAGCCGCAGTTGCTTTTACGTGATGGAGACACTCACCACTGGATCGCTTCACCTCAAGGCCGCGTCGATCACAGATGGCGTGATGGAGACTTATTTTCAATATTTGATGCTGGCAGGGACTGCGAGAGAGCGTGCCCCGGAATCTGATGCGATCATCGGTGCAAAGCCTTTCGGCCAAGGTTTGCCCCAATGGCTGAAGCGGTCTCCGGGCTTCAATCTCGACAAAGTGAACTCACCTTTGTTAGTCGTCGGAGAAGGCCCCGGCAGCTTGCTCTTTATGTGGGAGCCGTACGCCGGACTTCGCTTCCTACATAGGCCAGTGGAGTTGATGATGTTGAATACTGACGAGCACGTTCTGACGAACCCGGCGGTGCGAATGGCATCGCAGGGAGGATCGGTGGACTGGTTCCGCTTTTGGCTACAGGACTACGAAGATCCCGACCCCACCAAGGCCGAACAGTACACCCGCTGGCGCGAACTGCGCAAATTGCAGGAAGCCAACGAGCGCAACTCGCCTCCTCCCCAATCCGCTTCAAAGTAGCCCGGGCTCCGTCATTCCTCGCAAGGCGAGGAATCTTTATCTTTCTTCGTGCAACCCGCCCCCTGTTCCCCTATAACCTGCTTGGATTAGACTGCCGGAGCATCCGCTACCTCGGACGCTCCGGCAGAGGTTTACTCACTCCCAGTCAGCATACGAACCCATCGCATCGTTGGTAAGTGCAGAGTCTGGCACGGTCGAATTGTCCTTAACGCTCTGAATCGCATCGATTGCGAGCGTCAATGGGGTTAGTTCCGGAGCTTCGTATTTCATGGTGTTCACCTCCCTTCTTTCCAGCTGCTAGCTCGCTGAACTTTTAGGTTGAGCGGGCACTGGACGTTTCCCGAGTCTCAAGAGACACGCAGAGAGATTCCTCACTCCGTTCGGAATGACAGGAATAGTAACCTGGGCCTTTTGTTGGCGTCTGGACTGTCGGAGCGCCCGCTAACTTCGGGCGCTCCGACAGAGGTTTACTTACTCCCAGTCAGCATACGAACCGATCGCATCGTTGGTAAATGCAGAGTCTGGCACGGTCGAATTGTCCTTGAGGCTCTGAATCGCATCGATTGCGAGCGTCAATGGGGTCAATTCCGGAGCTTCGTATTTCATGGTGTTCACCTCCCTTCTTTAGTGGTATTCGCTTTCCAGCTGCTAGCTAGCTGAACTTTTAGGCTGAGCGGGCGCTTGCAGTTCCTTCGCCTCAAGCGCCGAGCAGTCGGTTGGTCTCTCTGTTGACATCGAGTTCGTCAGGACTCCTTGAATTGTGAGGTGACGCAGCCAGGATTCCAGTATCACTGTGCGCGCTAAGCTATTGATAGGAACTTCTTCCTTGCGCCGGGCTCTTTGCAACACCTCCAAGAATCGGCTTGGATCAATGATCCCGATGAAACTGCTGACCATGTGCTGACCGATCTCAACCAAGCCGGCACATTCTGTGGAGGTGTCTTTTCTTGGTTCTTGCTTTGACTCTTGCTGAACGCGCGGCGTTCGCTTTCTGTTCCGGAGTTCGTCCGGGACAATGCCGACGAGTGCGCGCCGCATGAGGGAACGGCGTTGGCCCACGCAGACGAGTTGTTCCCAGGGGATCGCGTATACAAACTCCCGCAAATCCCGGTCCAGGTAGGGATAGCGTGTGTCCCGGAGCAACTGTGGAATGAGGGGATAGTACGCCAGTAGCCTTCGCTCGCCATCCAATGCGCTAAGGTGGCCCTGAAAGCTTGGCAGGCGACCGAACAGCTTCACTCTGAATGGATAACCACAAAGAGCGACATGATTCCTATGTACGAAGCCTGATTGGAGCCAGGGAGCTGGGCGCTTCTCTTTGGGTGCGCGTACTGGTGTAGGGAGGAAAAATCCCCGAGCGGCTTCCCAGAGCAAAGGGAGGCGACGTTTCCTCATCTTCGCGGCCCAGGCATTCACTTGATGAGCGAGTGTAAGAAATCGTGCTCTGGCCAGGAGGTCCTGGAATTCTGGTATCGGGGTTGGCACGCCTCCGCCCGTAGCACTTTCTCCGGCAAGTCCGGAGAGTGTGACGCGGTGTCCCTGTGACGTCATGTACCTTGCATACTGTTTGAAAAGTTCGGGGAGACCACCGTTGGGGATCGGAGTCGCCGCAAAATGGTCAGTTTGGAATTCGGACTCGAAAGGCTTTTGTGGGCTGGTATGTTTTAGAGACGCGAGATCGACATGGCAGCCGATGCGGCCGCGCTTCTCTTCCACTTTGGTGAAATAGCAACGCTCGTCCAAATCCGGATCGGAATCTTTGTACCAGGAGACGGTGTCGAGGCTTGGGCACTCGGCGGCGCCGCGGGCGATAACAGTATCCGCCATGCACACGATGGAGGAAGAGTCCATGCCGCCGCTGAGCTCGGCAAGGACGGGGCGGTCGGAGCGAAGCCTGCGCTGGACGGCTTGCGCAAATACAGTGCGGAAGTGCTCTTCGTATTCGGCATCGGTGCGGTAGCGGATTCTCTTGGGGGGATCGAAATCCCAAAACTTGCTGACGGTGTGTTTTCCGGGCCGGAGGAGAACAAACGAGGACGGCGGGACGGAATGGATGCCAACG
>Ga0137359_10004937_pt1 | contig 10973 bp, 7 predicted proteins | sample Mad1_40_16metaG_FD_108281 | JGI IMG/M metagenome (GOLD analysis project Ga0137359, IMG submission 108281) | Vadose zone soil microbial communities from Angelo Coast Range Reserve, California, USA - Mad1_40_16 metaG | ecosystem: Environmental > Terrestrial > Soil > Vadose zone | place: USA... | reverse complement strand
TGTAACGAACCTTGCCCTCGCGCTTCAGATCAGAAAGCGTGCTCCAGCCTTCTTCGATATCATCTTCGGGATTTGGCCAGTGAATCTGGTAAAGATCAATTACTTCAGCCTGCAGCCGGCGCAAGCTGTCCTCGACCTCACGCCGTATTGAATATCGCTTCAGGCTGTGAATGATGTTGCCATCATGGTTCCAGACCATCGAGCACTTCGTAAAAATGTAGGGACGATCCGCACGTCCCTTAACAGCTCGAGCGACTATCTGTTCCGAATGACCTAGTCCGTAGACAGCGGCGGTATCAATCCAGTTGATGCCTCTGTCGAGTGCCTGATCAATAGCAGCAATCGATTCGCGATCGTCTTGGGAGCCCCAGCCGAATTGCCAGCCGCCGCCACCTACAGCCCAACTGCCAAAACCCAGAGGCGTAATGAATAGGTCCGTCTTGCCCAATTGTCGCGTTTGCATCTTATTAATCCTCACCTAAGTAAACGACACCGTACTCGCTTTACTAGTAGCATCTGCTATTCCGCAACTGCTGAGACATCAGAACCGAGATCTAAACCGGTTAACGGCTGACTTTCAGGACGAGAAACGATTTTATTCAAAAGAGATAACACTCGGTGTGCGACCATAAGTTGCCGACCGTTTAAATATGGTCACTTCGGTGTCCGATATGCTGGTGTCTGATATGCTTTATAGCTTGTCGCTGGCTATCGAATGAAGACCCCATTGCCGGAATTGCCGGAATATGTCCGATATGCTTTAAGCTTGTCGCCGACTATCGAATGAAGACTCCTTTGCTGGAAAACGACAAGCTAAAGCATATCGGACATATTTCGGACATCTGGAGTGGCAAGCGGATTGCAGTAAGCCGAGACACGGCTCTTTCACACACTGTAAGACGAGAGATGCGAGAAGAAGGGCGGGCGGGGGCAATGCGTCAATGATCAAGTCGCACTGCCCCGATAGTTTAACGATCCGTCTGGTAAATTTGGCATTCCCATACCCCAACGAAATAGCGATAGGAGCAAAACCAATGAAGACTTCCAGACACATCCAGCTGGTGTCAGTAGCCGTTCTCGCGACGATCTCTGTCCTATTAATAATGGTCAGTCCGCGTACAGGCGCACAATCAACTGCAAAGCCGCCACAACCTGCTACCCAGCAGCCATCTTCCTACATCTCTGTCAACGAAGAACCATTTGATGTCGTGCGCGCGCGCGACAAAGCAATGAAAGCCCGCGTAATGGCGGCGCAGCAACAGCTGCTCGCAGAGCGCTACAACCTCAGCAAACACGTTGACGAGAACGTCCGCATGACTCGCGGCAAACCTATTCCTGTGGGACCTACGGCAAGACTAAAGAATGGCGTCACCTGGGAGCAACTTGGTCGCATGTCGCCAGACGAGATTAGGGACAAGGGGCTATTTCCGTACTTGCCTCTGCCGCATGTGAACCATCCGGTTGGCGGCATGGTTTTTTCGCAGACAGAGATCAAAGCCTTGCCGCGCCTTGAACGGTTTGATGTGGACTTCGATCTGCCAGATTGGTTTCTCCCGGAATTTCCGCCGGCAATGTTTCTAACTACCCGAAAGGATCTGGGCGATGTCTCGAAGGGCCAGTTAATCACGGTTAACAACTACTATGACCTCTTCAACGGCATTCTCAACCCCAAACAGCTCGAAGGTTTGCGTTTGCTCGTCACTCAGTTTCCGCAGCAGCAGTTCAACGCTACGGCCGATCGGAAAACAGAGAAACCGGACGGCATGCTTGGTGTGGCTTGTTTCGATTGTCATGTCAACGGGCACACCTCCGCAGCCTTCCATTTAGTTGGCGACATCCGTCCCCAGGAAAATCGCCGGCGGATTGAAACGACTTCTTTGCGTGGGGTGAACATCCAACGGCTGTTTGGATCACAGAGAGCCCTCAAGACGGTGGAGGACTTCACAGAATTCGAACAACGTGCAGCTTACTTCGATGGGGATCCCGTGGTTGCGACAAAAAAAGGGGTGAACATTCTGGAGCGAGGCTCCCAGGTTCACTTCATGTCTGAATTTCAAGAGATATTGGATTTTCCACCCGCGCCAAAACTCAATATCTATGGAAAGCTTGACCGCACGAAGGCGACTGAGAGTGAAGCACGAGGTGAAGATCTTTTCTTCGGCAAAGCCAATTGCAGTTCATGTCATGCGCCACCTTTCTACACGGACAATCAGATGCACGATCTAGCTGTCGAAAGGTTCTTTAAACCACGGATGGAAGGCGGCATGATGATGACCGCGCAAGGTCCGATCAAGACCTTTCCGCTGAGAGGCATCAAGGAGTCGCCACCGTATCTCCACGATGGTCGACTATTGACGCTCGAAGATGTTGTGGAGTTTTTCAATCTGGTACAGCAACTTAATTTATCGCAGCAGGAGAAGACGGATCTGGTCGCGTTCTTGCGCGTCTTGTAAGGCATCCGTGACCAGTGGACATGAATGTTTTGACTCAGTAGATCGCCGTCGTACAATCAGGCCACAAGGCCATCGTCGCGGGGGTCATATGAGGGCAACCAACAATATTAAGGCCTATCGCTCGACAAGGGGCGAAGATAGTCTTCGTACGCAAAGCACCACATCCACCGAGCCAATTGGCAATATCCCAGGGAATCTATCGAAGTCTGCTCTTCTCTGGTGGTCCGAGCCGCCTGCTGTCTTTGCTTACGGGATGGCTGTTTTGTCGGTTGCGGTCGCGCTTATTATCGCTCTCCTGCTCGATACTCATCTTGTAAGTGCTCCGGCATCGCTCTTTCTTTGCGCCATCATGTTTAGTGCCTGGCTCGGTGGAATCAGGCCGGGATTGTTAGCGGTGGCGCTCTCCCTTCTGGCATTCGTTCACTACTTCGTGACGCCGATCTATTCCTTGTACTTGCCGTTCAATGAGATTCCCCGCGTTATCATTTTCTTGCTGTCAGCCCTTTTTGTCGGGTCACTGAGCTCTGCGCAAAGGAGCGCAACACAATCGCTTAGGATCGCGCGCGACGACTTGAGCAGAACAGTTCAAGAGTTGAGGAGAACCAATGAGGCGTTGCAAGCGGAGAACGCCGAGCGCAAGCGGGCCGAGATTTTGCTGGCAGGAGAAAAACGACTTCTCGAGATGACAGCCAAGGGTGAATCTCTCGCGATCATTCTCGCTACCTTGTGCGGGCTCGTCGAAGAATTGGCCAGCGGTGCTCTTTCTTCGATCCTCTTGTTCGATTCGAATACCAACCGCCTGCGGCACGGCTCAGCGCCCAGCCTACCAGTAGCTTACTCTGAAGCAATTGATGGTCTCGTCATCGGACCCTCCGTGGGTTCGTGCGGGACGGCTGCTTTCCGCGGAGAGTCAGTGATCGTCTCGGATATCGCCACGGATCCCCTGTGGGCTGATTACCGTGAGCTGGCTTTAGCGCACGGACTACGGGCGTGTTGGTCCACGCCGATACTTTCGTCAGCAGCTAAAGTATTGGGAACCTTCGCGATTTACCATCGCGAGCCAACTAGCCCCACGCCGCAAGATTCTAGTGTCATCGGGCAGATCACCCATCTTGCGAGTATCGCCATTGAGCGCGCGCAGGCCGCACAGGCGCTGCAGCAACAAGCGAACCTGCTGGAACAAGCGCACGACGCGATCCTGATCTCGGAGTTTCCCAGAACAATCGTGTACTGGAATCGAGGCGCAGAACAGCTCTATGGCTTTTCCAAACAAGAGGCGATTGGTCGCCCCTCCCACGAACTCCTCCACACAGAACACCCGATGACTACGCGCGAGTTCGAGGCCGCGCTGGAGCGCGACGGAGAATGGACTGGAGAACTGACGCACACCACACGGGAAGGCCGGAAAATTATCGTCGAAAGCCGCCATGTGCTGATGAGCGAGACGGCCGGCCGTCGCCTGGTACTCGAAACCAACCGTGACATCACCGACCGCAAGCGGGCAGAGGCAGAACTGCGCGAAGCACAGGCGGATCTAGCGCACGTCAGCAGGGCGACAACGATGGGAGAACTGACTGCGTCCCTGGCGCACGAAGTAAATCAGCCAATAACCGCAGCCGTGACTAACGCCAATACTTGCGTGCGCTGGCTCGCCGGCGACACGCCAAACATCAAGGAGGCGCGCGAGGCTGCGATTAGAAGCGCAAAAGATGGAACGCGCGCGGCGGATATCATTAATCGGATCCGGTTGCTTTTCAAAAAGGGCACTGCGGAACAAGAGTTGGTTGATGTGAATGAAATCATTCGAGAAATGATCGTCCTCCTACGCGGCGAAACAACGCGGCATTCGATTTCGATACGAGCGCGTTTTGGCGCCGATCTTCCTCAGCTCATGGCAGACCGCGTGCAATTGCAGCAGGTCATGCTGAACCTCATGATGAATAGCATCGATGCGATGAGAGATGTCGATGGGACGCGCGAACTCGCGATCAAATCCCAGCGAGCAGAAAACGATCAACTGCTGATGTCGGTCAGCGACACGGGCGTGGGGCTGCCGGCGCAGCAAGGGGACGAGATATTCAATGCTTTCTTCACCACGAAGCTTCAGGGGACCGGTTTGGGACTGTCCATTAGCCGCTCGATCATTGAATCGCATGGAGGCCGCTTGTGGGCCGCCGACAACTCTCCGCGTGGCGCAAGTTTTTATTTTACCCTACCCACCAAAGTCGAGGCGCCTGAATGACGCAGGCCAGTGCTGCCACGGTGTTCGTCATTGATGATGATGCGGCCGTGCGTGCGTCCATCCAGGGCCTGCTGAAGTCGGTTGGCCTGCGCTGCGAGACTTTCGCCACTGCGCAGGAGTTCCTGCGCAGCAAGCAGCGGAACCGGCCAAGTTGCCTTGTTCTGGACGTGAGACTTCCTGGAGTCAGTGGTTTGGATTTTCAGCACGAGCTGGCTGAGACGGGCATCCAGATTCCGATCATCTTTATCACCGGCTATGGAGATATTCCAATGACGGTGAAGGCCATGAAATCCGGTGCAGTAGAGTTCCTGACCAAGCCGTTCCGCGACCAGGACTTGCTCGATGCGATCCACCAGGCTCTGAATCGCGACCGGATGGCGTACCAACACCAAAGTGAGCTTGCCGAGTTGCGTAAGTGCTACGACGCGCTGACCGCACGCGAGCGCGAGGTCATGGGTCTGGTAGTTTCAGGCATGCTCAATAAGCAGATAGCCTTTGAACTCGGGACCAGCGAAATCACGGTGAAGGTTCATCGCGGCCATGTGATGAGCAAAATGCAGGCTGACTCACTGGCGGAATTGGTAAGGATGGCGGAAAGGCTTGGGATTCCAGTCGAGGTCAAGTCACCCAAAGAGTAATTAGATCCGTATAACCAATCCTATACCAACGTATAATTGCGGCCTCTTGGCGGCGCTGCTAGCCTCCTGGTATGGCGATTGATCAAAGGAGTGAATTGGTCGCAATTGTCGACGATGACGACTCGGTGCGAATCGCGTTGGAGAACTTGCTGAAGTCAGTTGGCTTGCCGGCGAGAGCGTTTGAATCGGCGGAGGAATTCATAGCGTCCGGCCAACAGCGTCAGACTGGATGTCTAATCGCGGATATCCGCATGCCCGGAATGTCCGGTCTCGAATTGCAGAGCCGGTTAAACGCTGAAGGCTGCAGAATTCCAATCGTCTTCATAACGGCACATGGTGACGCAAAGATGCGGATGCAGGCGTTGCGAGCGGGGGCGGTTGAGTTCCTCGCAAAACCATTCGATGACGAAGCCCTGCTCGGGAGTGTCCGGGCAGCCCTTGAGAGTTAAGCGTTAGGCGGAAGCGTGCATTCGTGTCCCCCGGGGAGGTTCTCTGTGGAAGCTAGCGAAAGACTCGGGAGCGGTGATCAGGATCTTGATCAACGCAGATTCGAGCAAATCATAGGTGAGAGCGCTGCGCTGGAAGCAGTGTTCGAACAGGTGCAATGCGTTGCGCCCACGGATTCCACAGTTCTTATCCAGGGAGAAACAGGCACCGGCAAGGAGCTGATTGCGCGTGCGATTCATAACATCAGTTCGCGTTGCGGACGCGCCTTCATAAGACTCAATTGCGCTGCGATTCCCTTTGATTTACTGGAAAGCGAGATCTTCGGTCATGAGAAGGGCGCGTTTACAGGCGCTATTGCGCAGAGGGTCGGTCGTTTCGAAATGGCCGACAAAGGGACGTTGTTTTTGGACGAAGTCGGCGACATTCCGACGGCACTTCAGCCCAAACTGTTGCGTGTATTACAGGAACAGGAGTTCGAGCGCTTGGGCAGTACTCATACTCGACATGTGGAAGTTCGGCTGGTAGCCGCAACGAACCGTGATCTGACGGAGATGACGAAGCAGGGCGAATTCCGCAGCGACCTCTACTATCGACTGAACGTTTTTCCAATTCGGATTCCCCCTTTGCGCGAACGTCGTGAGGATATCCCGTTGCTTGTGCATTACTTCATGGAAAAGTACGCCCGCCGAATGGGTAAGCGCATAGAAGCAGTTCCGACAGTGACAATGCAAAAACTGGTAGATTGGCCCTGGCCGGGAAATGTGCGTGAGTTGCAAAACATGATTGAGCGAGGAGTTATTCTTTCGCGGGGCTTCGTTTTGGAAATTCCGTTGGCGGAGTTGGACCAACCCTCGGTTTCAGCTCTTCACGACAATAACGGAGCGTCGACACTTGAGGCCTTTGAACGACAACATATTCTACAAGCCTTGCGCGAGAGCGGCTGGGTGGTAGCCGGCGCAGCTGCGCGTCTCGGATTGAATCGAAGCACCCTTAACGCCCGGATGCGGAAGTTAGAAATAAGACGCCCTCAGCCAGTCTAATGCATCCGCCTCACAGGACGAGCAGGTAGCTTTTTGTGAAATCAAGCAACTCTCGAGTCCGTATGGCTCGATGCCTTTGCCCGCAGCCCGAGGGCCAGAATTCTGGAATAGAGAGTAGTCCGTTTCATACCCAGCAAAGCTGCGGCGCCGTCCGACCCAGCAACCTTCCCACCCGTTTTATCCAAAGCGGCAATAATACTTTCACGCTCACGCATTCTGAGTTCGTCGCGCGTAAGCAGAGTTGACGGTCCCTCACTGGCATAGCACTCGAGCGTGGGCTGTGCGCCCAACACCTGGCTAAACTCCAGCGGTCCCCCGCCCGAAAGAATGATTGCCCGCTCGATCTCGTTCTGTAGTTCGCGAACGTTACCGGGCCAGTCATACCGGAGAAGAGTGTTAACAGATGTCTCGGTTAGTTTCGGCACCGGCCGCTTCAGACGTTCCGCCGAGTGGCGCAGGAAATACTCGGCAAGCAACGGGACATCCTCGCGACGCTCACGAAGTGGCGGAATATCGATGATAAAAACTCCGAGACGATAGTAGAGATCGCTTCGAAATCGGCCGGCTGCCATTTCCTGATCAAGATTACGATTTGTGGCCGCAATAATTCTGACGTTTAGTTTGCGCAGACGCGTATCGCCAAGACGTTCGACTTCTCGCTCCTGCAAGACTCGTAATAACTTCGACTGCATACCCAGCGGTATTTCAGAAATCTCGTCCAAGAACAACGTACCTTCGTTCGCCAATTCAAAACGGCCTGGCTTTTCCCGCTGGGCGCCAGTGAATGCCCCTTTGACATGACCGAAAAACTCACTCTCAAACAGCGTCTCCGGGATCGCGCCGCAGTTGACCGTCACTAATGACCGCGCACTTCTGAGACTGGCTTCGTGAATCGCCCGCGCGACGAGTTCTTTGCCGGTTCCGCTTTCGCCGGTTATCAACACGGTCGCGTCCGTACCTGAAACCAGATCAATTTGTCGGAGAATCTTTCTCAAGGCTATGCTATTGCCGACAATTCCGGAGCGAGTCGTGTGGGTGGCCGCTCCCTGCTGTCTGACCTCATTTTCTGCGAGTACCCTTTGGACTGCCAGTAAGAGCGACTCTGGATCGAACGGCTTCGCGAAGAATTCTGAAGCACCTGCCTTCATTGCGCGCACGCACAGTTCGATATTGCCATGGCCGGTAAGAAAAATGATTGGAAGGTTAATGCCACGCTTTACAAGCTCTGTTTGCAATTCCATTCCTGACAACCCCGGTAACTCAACGTCCAGCAGCAAACATCCGGGCGCCCGTTGATTAGCTCCAGCCAGAAACTCTTTCGCCGATCCAAACGTGTCAACGTTAATAGTCGCCGACTTAAGCAATCCTTCGAGCCCCTCACGCACAGAGAGGTCGTCCTCTATAATGCAAACATATGTATCGCTGTAATTCATAGTCTCAACTCGTCTGCAGAGCCACGCGAATGGCATCGATCAGCGCCTCATCACTAAAGGGTTTGAGCAGAAAATCAACCGCGCCCGTTTGCAATGCGTGTGAACGGACGTTGTCCTCGTCATGAGCCGTGATGAAAATGATGGGGATCTGTGCTCGCGACTCTTTCAGCTTCATTTGAAGATCAGGACCGCTCATCTCGGGCATGCGCACATCGAGAACAATACAATCTGTCTCGCGCATCGAATCAGAATCTAAGAATTCTTCAGCCGAAGAAAACGCATGCACAGTAAAACCCAACGATTTAAGAAACCCCTGAAGCGATTCACGAACTGACTCGTCATCATCGATGACTGTAATTAAAGAGTTCTCTATCATGGTGCTTGCTGTTGCAACAACTGAGCCAGCGTTATGCGGACACCGAGACACCTTTAGGTTTTCCCTCACTCAAAACCGGAAGAGTAAAAAAGAAGGTCGTTCCCGGAGCCGTCTGAGATTCGGCCCAAAGCTTTCCGCCAAGCTGCTCTACGATCGAGCGGCTGATGGAGAGCCCAATCCCCATGCCATTCTCTTTCTTAGTGAAAAAGGCGTCAAACATCCGCTCTTGTGCCTCTCTATCGAGACCTATGCCCGAATCCTTGATCGCAATCTGCACGTGATCGTCATGAGTCACTTGCGTGATGATCGCCAGCTCCCGAGGTCGGTCGTCAACGCTCGCCATCGCCTCCACAGCATTCAAGATAAGGTTTAGCAGGACCTGCTGAACCTGAACTCGATCACCCAGGACGGGAGGCATGTCGTTGGCGAATAATGTTCTTACGGTGACCTTGTTTCTCTGAATCTCCCTGTTGGTCAGCGCAAGGACTTCCTTAATAATGCCGGCTAACTCAAGCGGTAGATTGGTTGTTCCAGTCTTCTTAAATAGAGACCGCAGGCGGGCAATCACTTCTCCCGCTCTGTTGGCATCACGAATGATCCTTTGAGTTGCTTCGCGTGCGGCATTCAGGTCCGGCGTATTGGCCTTTAAACATCGAAGTGATGTCTGGCCGTTAATCACTATGCCGGCTAACGGCTGATTAACTTCATGTGCAATCGACGCGGTAAGGGTTCCCAAAGCCGAAACGCGTGCAACATGAGTCAACTCGGAACGCACTTTGTGTAAAGCATCCTCGCTGCGACGTAATTCCTCCTCGACCAATTTCCGCGGGGTGACATCCGAGGTGAATCCGACCATGCGAAAAGGCTTGCCCTGATCATCGAAGAACATTTGTCCCCTGGTCGACAACCAATGGACACTCCCATCGGGCCAAACGACACGAAACTCTACCGCGACCTCTCCGGTTTCATGAGCATGTTCGATAGCTTGGAGCAGCAGGGGCCAGTCGGCAGGGTAGAGCAGTTTTTTCCAACCCTCGTACGTCCCATCGAAGCTACCGGGTGGCAGACCGTATAACGCTTCCTGTTCCGGTGACCAGACGTTGACGTCTTGTTGGATGTACCAATCGAATGCCATTGCGCGGGCTGACTTTTGGGCCAGATCGAGCAGGTCCTGTTTAGCCTGCAAAGTCTCGACTGCATGCTTGCGTTCTGTGATGTCTTCATGGATAGCAATGATAAATCGGGGAAGTCCTGCGGAATTTCTTAAGAGTGTGAAGATCACGTTGGCCCAGACGGATCTGCCGTCTCGCAGGATGAAGTGCTTTTCCTGACGCAGCGTGTCGCGTTTCCCTTCAAAAAGTTCCTGGAACACTGCGGCATCTGCTCCGCGGTTCTCGGCGCAGGTTAGCTCATCGTATGTCTCAAACCGGCCGAGTTCTTCCTGCGTGCAGCCAAGCATTATTTGGAGTGCGCGGTTGTTTTGGATCGGCATACCGGATATTAAATCGACCAGTGTGATGCCCGTGCCGGCTTCATCGAAAATTGCCCTAAATCGTTGGTCGCTTTCGCTGAGCAATGACTGCTTAATTTGCAGTTCCTCAATTCCGCGGCTGCGTTCAATGGCTACAGATGCTAAATGCGTCATTTGCGCGATCACGTGCTGTTGTTCTGGAGTAGGCGCTCCCGGCGTCTGCCAGTACAAAGCAAACGTTCCCAGAACCTTACGTTCTGATGAAAGAATAGGTGTGGACCAACATGCTCTCAGTCGATGTGCTGTGGCGAGGTCGCGAAATAGAGGCCACTTCGTTTCTGACTCAATATCCGGGACTATCACTGGCTTCGAGAGCGAAGCGGCCATCGTACATGGCCCAACGTCAGGGCCGACGGTACAACCATCGATGGCTTGCGTGTAGCTCTCAGGAAGGCTGGGCGCGGCGCCGTTCCAAAGGCGACTACTCTTCATATCCAAAAGCAGAAGCGAAGTTAGTGATCCGCTGACCGCCTTTTCGCCAAGACGGCACAAGGCGTCGAGGATTACCTGAAGTGCATCACCCCGCGCTATCATTTCGAGAATTCGGTTCTCACCGGCGAGCAGCGCCTCCGCTCGTTTCCGCTCGTCGATATCAGTTTGCAGCACGCACCAGCGGATGATGCGATCTTCCGTATCCCGCACCGGGAGTCCCTGGACGTCGAACCAGCGGTAGACGCCATCGGCGCCCTTCATGCGGAGTTCAAGGTCGTACGCCCGCCCGGTCTCGACTGACCGCTGCCACGTGGCTATCACACCCGGAAGATCATCTGGATGGACGGCATCGCTGGTTGTCCAACCCTTCAACTCTTCGAG
>Ga0137359_10004929_pt1 | contig 10977 bp, 8 predicted proteins | sample Mad1_40_16metaG_FD_108281 | JGI IMG/M metagenome (GOLD analysis project Ga0137359, IMG submission 108281) | Vadose zone soil microbial communities from Angelo Coast Range Reserve, California, USA - Mad1_40_16 metaG | ecosystem: Environmental > Terrestrial > Soil > Vadose zone | place: USA... | reverse complement strand
TGGAACGCTCCGATCAGCGCTGCCACGACGATCGCCGCGACGATCGGCCAGATCCCATGAAGCTCGTGCGAGCCGTCCGGGAGCTGTAGCTTCGCTGCCACGACGCCCGCCCACTGGCGTGTCCGCTACTGGGACGAGAACCTGCTCGCTGGCTCGCCGCCTTGCGACCCGCCGCCCGAAGTGGTCGCCATCACCGTCCACCTGACGTTCGCCCGCCGCGCCTACGAGCTCGCCGACTGGTATCGGCAGCGCGGCGCAAAGATCATTCTCGGCGGTTTGCATGTCCTATCCTGTCCCGACGAGTGTGCTCCCCACGCCGACGCGCTCGCATTAGGCGATGGCGTCCAGCTCTGGCCGCGCATCCTCAAAGACATCGAGGCCGGTTGCCTCGAGCCCCGCTATGTTGCCGCCTACGAGAACGACTACTCCGACGATCCTTCGGCGCGCCGTTCGCTCCTGCCGCGCCGCAGCTTCCTCACCACCACCAGCCTGATCGCCACCCGCGGATGTCACAATCGCTGCGGATTTTGCTATCTCGCCACCGACGGTCTTCGCATGCCCTACCGCATGCGCCGCCCGCAGCAGGTCGCGGACGAATTCGCGGCCGACCGCCAGCCCTATGCGGTCTTCATCGACAACAACCTCGGCTCGCGACCCGATTACCTGCATGCCCTGTGCGCTGCGCTGCGCCCGCTCAACAAGATCTGGAGTGCCGCCGTCACCATTGACGTCACCGACGATCCTTCCCTGATCCGCAACCTGGCTCTTGCCGGATGCACCGGAGTCTTCATCGGCTTTGAATCCCTCACCGATGACAACCTCGCCGACGCCCGCAAGAAGACACCCCGAACCTCCGACTACGCCCGCCGCGTCCGCATGCTGCACGATGTCGGAATCCAGGTGAACGGATCGTTCGTCCTGGGCTTCGATCACGACCGGAAAGACGTTTTCGCGCGCACTGCCCGGTGGGTCGAGGAAAACCGGCTGGAATGCGCCACCTTCCACATCCTCACCCCGTATCCTGGAACCCCGCTGTTCCGCCAGATGGAAGCCGAGGGTCGCATCCTGCACCGCGATTGGTCGCTCTACGACACATCCCACGCCGTCTTCCAGCCCAAACACATGACGCCCGAGGAACTCGAATACGGCTACGCCTGGATTTACCAGCGCCTGTTCTCGCACGCCTCCATCTGGCGCCGCCGTCCCCAAGACTGGCGGGCTGTCCCGCTCTATCTGGCGATGTCGTACTTGTACAAGCGCTCCAACCGCTTCTGGCACCAGCTCATCAAGCACAACTGGGTGCATACGGTCTGGAGCCCGCTCGTGGAACTGACCCGCCTCCGCCACGTTCGCTATCGCCACAGGCTCGCAGAGAGCGACGCGCGGACCTCAAATCCTGGCCAAGTGGTCTCGGCAGGGGTTTGACGGTGCGGGTGGAGGCGCCTGCTGCCCGCTCAAAACAAATCAAACTGTGATGCCGAGCGAAGCCAGGGCGCGGTCGCAGCCCGGATTTCTAGGGGCTCTCGGCGAAGCTCAAACATACATCGCCGCGATGCACGATGCATCTCTCCCCTGTCTCGTGCCCGTCCACCCGTACCGCGTTCATCCTCATCAGCACTCCCGTCGCCAAGGCCTTCCCCAACAGCGGCTCCAGCTGCGCATCCCGTACGCTCGAGCAGGAATAAATCGGCACCAGCGTGAGCAGTCGCGCCGAAAATTTGGGCTCAATCCGATGGCGCGCGCACAATCCGGGCCATCACGCCTTTCCCCAGGCCAGTGGCGCCCATGGAAATCGTGATCGGCAGCGCCATCGGTCCACCCCGGCCAACCGATCCAGCCACGGACGGTGCGGATGCGTCACCCCTGCATTGATCAGGAGGAAATTCGCCATACCGAATCGACCGGAGGAAGCGCTTGCACTTGCTCAGGGTCAAAGTCGAGAGAGTCAAAGTCGAAAAGAGTCGCTTTCGGCCACCGAAAAGTCCTCGAGCAACGCGCGCCACTTCGTAACCTCGAACCGCGTTCATCGAGTTCGTGGCGCACCCGTCCGGTGACTGGCATCACGGTCGCGAGCTCGGTTGCTTAGGGCAAAAGCGCGGCAGAGGGCCAAGGAAGGGACCGGTCATGGAAAAAGAGAATGGACTTTTCGGCGCAGCCGGACAAATTCACTCGTGTGCGCCCAAAGTCCTGAAATTCAAATCGGCGGATGCAACTCTCAAGTTTTTCGGCAGTTTTGCCTTAAGTCCCCCAGAGCCCGAGATCTTGCCGCCTGTCCACCACGCCGATCCTTTGTTTTCATGATCTTGCGGACCGAGCTGGGAGGAGTACCCGCTTCGGAACCCGTAAACATGAATCCCAATTTGCACGCCTGGAGCGGGCATTCCTGCCGGCGGCTCTTGTCCTGATCGACGATGGAACTGACTGCAGCCCGGGGCGCTCAGGCGCGAAGTTATAAAATAAAGTCCGAATGTCTCCTTTAGATTCTTCCACCGAAGCTGCTGCCCCTGCACCCGCCGAACCTCGCCCGTCAAATTTCATCCGGGACATCATCCTGGACGACCTCAAGACCAACAAGTATCAAGGTCGCGTGCAAACACGTTTCCCTCCCGAACCAAATGGCTACCTGCACATCGGACACGCGAAGGCCATCTGCCTCGACTTCGGCTTGGCCGACGAGTTCCACGGCCATACCAACCTCCGCTTCGACGACACCAATCCCTCGAAGGAAGAAACCGAGTACGTGGACTCCATCATGGAGGACGTCACCTGGCTCGGTTTCCATTGGGACGGTCTCTATTACGCCTCCGACTACTTCGGCCAGCTCTACGAATGGGCCGTCAAGCTGATCAAGGACGGCAAGGCCTACGTCGACGACCTGACCGCGGACGAGATCCGGCGATATCGCGGCACGCTGACCGAGCCCGGGAAAGACAGCCCGTATCGCAGCCGCTCGGTCGAAGAGAACCTGCACCTGTTCGAGCGCATGAGGGCCGGCGAGTTTCCGGATGGAGCGCGCGTGTTGCGCGCCAAGATCGACATGGCTTCGCCCAATCTGAACATGCGCGACCCGGTGATGTATCGCATCCTGCACGCCGGGCACCACCGCACCGGCGACCAGTGGTGCATCTACCCGATGTACGACTACGCGCACGGCCAGTCGGATTCGCTCGAGCAGGTTACGCACTCGATGTGCACGCTTGAGTTCGAGGACCATCGCCCGCTCTACAACTGGTTCATCGAGCAGCTGGGCATCTTCCCCTCTCAGCAAATCGAGTTTGATCGGCTCAATCTGACCTATACGCTGCTCAGCAAGCGCAAGCTTCTGCAACTGGTGCAGGAAGGCCGCGTGAGTGGCTGGGACGATCCGCGCATGCCCACGCTCTCGGGCATCCGCCGCCGCGGGTACACGCCGGAAGCGATCCGAAACTTCGTCCGAAACATCGGCGTGTCCAAAACCACGGGCGTGATCGAACTGGCGATGCTCGAACACTTCGTCCGCGAGGATCTGAATAAACGCGTCCCACGCGTGCTGGCCGTCCTGCGCCCGCTCCGGGTCGTGATCGACAACTACCCCGAGAACCAGGTCGAGGAGATGGAGGCGGTGAACAATCCCGAGGATGCAAGCGCCGGAACGCGCAAGGTTCCATTCTCGAAGGTTCTCTACATCGAGCGGGATGATTTCCGCGAGAATCCGCCCAAGCAATATTTCCGGCTCTCGCCCGGACGCGAAGTCCGCCTGCGCTACGGCTATTTCGTGACGTGCACGAGCATCGTGAAAGACGACAAGGGGGAGGTCATCGAAGTGCACTGCACCTACGATCCGGCGACGCGCGGCGGCAATGCGCCCGACCGGCGCAAAGTGAAATCTACCATTCACTGGGTCTCGGCCGCGCACGCCATCGACGCCGAGGTGCGCCTGTACGAGAACCTCTTTACGAAAGAAGACCCGAACCAGGCCGAAGAGGGCAAAGACTTCACTGCGAACCTGAACCCGAACTCGCTCGAAGTCATTACCCACGCCAAGCTCGAGCCGTCAATGGCCAGCGCCACGCCTGGAAGCCGCTATCAATTCGAGCGTTTGGGATATTTCTGCACAGACCTCGATTCGGCGCCCGGCCGGCTGGTGTTCAACCGCACCGTCGCGCTGAAAGACACCTGGGCCAAGGTGGAGAAAAAACAAGCCGGGAAGAAGTAGTTGCGCGTCCGCAGGGCAAGGGGTTGACTCAGCAACCGAGCCGGATGAGGTTTCGGGACCGCTCCTGGTCGGCAGTTGCTAGGCAGAGCGCTGCCCGCTGCCATGGCTGGAAAGCGTCTGCGTCTTACGTGTCGGCGACCGGCGACATGCCCACTCCGGATAGATCACGGGCTGGAACGGGTCCCTGTCCCTGCCGACCGCCAAGCCAGCGGTTCCAGCGTGTCCCTGCTCAACGAGCGGGTACACGCGCCCGCGGGAATGGCGCGCAGGCAAGGTGGGGCAAGCCCGAAGCGGGAGTTACGACCGAAAAAAGCAGGGCTAGCGGTGTGCGTGCGGGCTCTGCGCAGGATTCTTGCCGCCTGTGGTCGGATTCTTCAAGACCTTCACGTCAAAATCGACCGGGAGTTTCTTGGGCGGATAGCAGGCCGCGTTGTCACACGCCTGATATTTCAACTCGCCATGGATCGCGTACTTCCCCGGCATCACGGTATGCAGCGGTCGGATCGCCAATGTCACCGTAAAGTCGCCGCTGTAGACGTTGAGCTTTTCATCGGGGGCGAAGGGGAAACTCATGTCTTTGCCTTCGGGATAACTCAACTTGGTGATGGCGATGTCGGTGGGCGCGTCCATGCGGAGCGCGGTGGGAATCAGGAACTCCGACCTGGGTGTGTTCGAGTTGATGTGAAATCCGGGAGCGACTCGGAAGTGCAAGCTGACCGGACCCGCGGAACCGCGCGTGACGGTCACCGGTTCGATGGACGCAAGCGAAACGGAAGGCCCCTTTTTGCCCGGTGCTTGTGCCAGCGCAAGGCTCGCGAACAGGGCGAGGGCAACGGCCTCAGCTGCGTTTCGGATTGCCATCGATCGAATGGTAGAACGGATTGCGCCCCGCGAATACGTTACTTTTGCGCCTGTACCAAGCGTCACTGGCCGAGCGCTTTCTTGATGTTGTCCACGAACAGGCTGCGGCTTTGCAGGCCGAATTCGCGGGTCACGATGTTGCCGTCCCGGTCAATGAAGAAAGTCGTGGGCAGCACATCGACACCGCCATAAGCCTGTCCCACGGCTTCCCTGCCAATCAGAATGGTGTAGTTGACGCCCATATCCTTGGCGAACTTCTGGATGTCCTCCTTGCTGGAATCGTCCATGGCGACGCCCAGGATCTGCAGGCCTTGTGGCCCGTATTCTTTTTGCAACTCAACAAACCACGGCATCTCGATCTTGCACGGGGCGCACCAGGTAGCCCAGTAGTTCAGCATGACGGCCTGTCCACGATAGTTGCTCAGCGAGACGTTTTTGCCGTCGGGCGTTTCCAGCGTGAAGTCCGGGGCCGGTTTCCCGGTCGGATCCAGACTGTCGTTCGCGCCGCCACCGGCGCGGCGCGCGGCATGAAAGCCCAGGAACAACATGGCCGCGACCAGGGTCGCGACGAAGAACAGGGCTGCAGGATTCCGTTTCGAGCCCGGCGGACGGGCGGCGACGGGTTCCTCGACGTGCGAGGAAGCGGGTTGCTCCACTGGGTCATTTTCGACGGAACTCGATTCTGGCTTATCCATGGTCCACCTTCACAGCGCAAAGCGATTCAGGAACGAAAAATAGCTCGAGATCAAGGTAAAACGTCCCAACACCAGCAGGCATCCCAGCACGATCAACAAGCCGCCACTGGCGACTTCGAGCGCGTGCATGTGGGAGCGGAAGCGGCTGTAGAACTTGAGGAAGCGCTCGATGCCGAGCGACGTCAAAAGGAAGGGCACGGCCAGGCCAAGCGAATAGACCGCCAGCAGGAAGACGCCCTTCATCACCGAGTTCTGGGTCGCGGCCAGGCCTAGAATCACCGCGAGGATCGGGCCGACGCACGGCGTCCACCCGAAGGCAAACGCAAAACCGATCACGAACGCTCCCCAGGGCGTGCTGCCACCCTTGACGCGGTGCAGGCGCGCGTCCGTATAGAGCCACTTAATCTTGAAGATGCCGGTCAAGTGCAGGCCGAAGACGATAATGACCGCGCCGGCGACCCGCGCCAGCGTCGACTTGTAGTAATGCAGCATCTGGCCGAGTTCGGTCGAAAGCGCGCCCAGCGCGATAAACACGATGCTGAAGCCGATGATGAAGGCGGCCGAGTTCAGCATCAGCTTGCGCAGAAGCTGGCTGTCGGTGGACTTAAGCTCATCGACGCCGGCGCCTGAAATCAGCGACACGTAGCCGGGCACGAGCGGCAACACGCAGGGCGACAGGAACGAGATCAGGCCGGCCAAAAACGCTGCGATGGGAAGAGAGTGTTTCGCGACCTGTGCGAGAAAATCGGACATTGGAATTATTCTACCTGTCCTGGTTTGAAATTACCGGGAACCACAGGTTCTCGAGCTCAGGCCAGCCTGGCCCGCATAAGGGATGCCTGAGAGCGACCCGATGTTACAGAAAATCGGTATTTTGAGCGTGCAGCGGAAAAATCCGGGTGCATGGGCCGCCGTGGGCAAAGACCGGGCTTGCCGGCCTCTGCCACCGAGGTTCGGGCAGGTCTCCAGGCATGCCCTGACAGGAATGGCGTGTTTTTCCCGAGCCTCGCTGGTGCCCCCAACTCCGGCGGCGGATGCTCCCTGCGGGACTGCCCGCCTCGCAGCAGACGCGTAGGCGGGCGAACGGCGACTGGCGGCGAGGGCAGCAGCCCTGCCTGATCGGGAGAGTGGATTGCAGACGGTCGGCGAAGTCAGAAGCGGAACAGGTACGAGGCCTTCACGAAGAACTGGCGGCCGTCGTTGATGTAGCTGTTTGGGGTGGTCAGCAGGCCGGTCGGGGTGGGGATCAAGCGACGATCCAGGTTCTGGAGGTTGCTGTTGTATCCGACGTAAATCGCCGTGCCGGGGTGCACAAGGTAGGTAACCAGGAAGTCGGCGTTGAAGTTCTTGCTGGGCGACAGGGAACTGATGAGCGGGTTGGATAGCACGTTGGTGTACTGCAAGATCACGCGCGCCGAGAGCGCGGGCGTGAACTGCCAGTTCCACTTGCTGCGCACGATGTGGTTGGTCACGGCGGTAAGGTTCGTCACGCGCTCCCGGATGTGCTCGAGCAGGTAGGTGTTGTCGATGCGCAGGCGACTGGAGGCGTGGATGGTCAGGGTGGCGTTGCCCTGGTCTTCATGGCCGATCACCGGAATGTGACCGGCCAAAGGGTTGTAGTTGACTCCGCCGCCGGAGACAAAGAACCAGGTGAAGTCGAACTGCTTGAACCAGCTCGTCCCGCCCTCGATGCCCCAGAACGGTTGGGGGAATGCGGTGACCCGCGTCAGACCGCTGTAGTCGAGCGGGCGGAGTCGGACGTCGTCGTAGGCAAGGGGATGGAAGTTGACGTAGGTTCCGCGTGTCATGTCGAGGCGCAGACCGGGAAACACAGAGTACTCGAGGGCTGTTCCGCGGTGGTCCCAGATGTTGAACTGCTGGAGGGTTGGTCCCCAGGAGAACAGGAATTTGCCCTCCGGGCGGAAGTAGTAGCTCGCGTTGAGGTTTTGCTGGCGGATATCGACGCGATTGACAAAGCCGGTCTCGGTGACGAAACCCGGACTGTAATCAAGGTAAAGAGACTGGACGTTCAGTTTCCGTCCGGAACGCTCAAGGTCGACCTTGTAGCCGGGTCCAGCGAGGTGGGAGCCGTCGGTGTTCCGAGTGGAACTGGTCACGGCCTGGCCCTGCACACGCCAGTTCTGGTTGAGCTTGAGGTTGGCATCCACGCCGCCGATGCGGTTGTACCCGCCGCCGAATTCACGATCGGTGAAGATGGCGCCGATGGTTGACTGGTCGAGGATGTCGCGGCTGATTCGTCCGATCGCAAAGCTAGCCCGGTCCCCGCTGTGTGGATCGCCGGGCGGCAACACTTCGCCGGGCGCCCGGTCATCGCTTGCGAGAACGCCCACGGCCCAGGGCCCGGATTTCCCGGTGAGCCGCAGTCCGTACTCGGGATGGGCGATGCGGCGCGTAAAGACGAGTCTGATGGGCGTGGTGAAGAAGTTGCTGTTTTCCAGGAAAAAGGGGCGCTTCTCGGGAAAGAAAACCTCGAACCGCTGGTTGACGGTGATCTGCGGCTGGTCGGATTCGACCTGGCTGAAGTCGGGATTGACCGTGGCATCGAGTACGAAGCTGTCGTGCAGGATGAATTTGCCGTCGAGACCGACGTCGGGCTTGAACGAGCGTGCCTCGAAGAACGGGTTGTTCGGGTCGCGCCGGTCGATGTCGCGGAAACTGCGAACCAACCCGTAGGGAATGAGCTGGGTGTTGTGTCCGGGAGAGATTTGCTCCAGTCCAGTGGCGGTGGCGGCCTGATTGAAGCGTCCCTGAATGCGGTTGGTGATGCGCGGCCAGAACAGGTTCTCGTTGGTTCGCGGAATGCTGCGATTGAGAATGATGCCCCACTCCTGCTGATCGGTGTTGGGGAAGCGCAGGCTCTTGAAGGGGATCGCGATCAGGAGAATATAGCCGCGGCCGGTCAGGCGTCCTTCCGAGCGCCAGACCGTGTCGAACGACGGGTCAAACCCGCTGTAGTCGCCCGCGGTGCCGGTGCCAATCGAGCCCTCGGTCCACAGCGCGTCCCACTGGATGCCGAAGGGGTTGGCGGCGAACGCATAGGCCCGGCGAGCGTCGTGAAAGGTGTCGATCATGATTTCCGCGGAGTCGTCGGAGAAGATGTCCTCACGACGGGTCATGCGCGCGCGGATTTTGTCGGGTTCGCTGTCCCAGCACACGAAAACGGCGTACAGGTTGTGCTGATCGTAGGCGAGATAGACGTCGGTGTTCTGGGTCGGAGGGACGCCGTCGGCGGGTTCGCGCGCGATGAAGCCGGTTACTTTCAGCAGGCGGCCGGCAACCCGGGCGCTCGGCTCCATGTTGGCGAAATCCGACAGTGCTGGTGCGGTGTCGATGCGCGGAATTTGAATCGCCGGCCCATCGGCGAAAACGTGGGGCGTCAGGAGCAGGAGCAGGCCCAAGAGCCACAGCCGGCCAAGCCGGCATTTGGTTTCGCTCACCAGCACGACAGCCATGGATTCGCGGGAAGACAAACCCGATTCCTTCCTGATGGGGCCAGAGGTCGAACACTGTCGTTGAACATCGCCGACCTGTTTAGACGTGCCACCTGGTCGGTGGAAATCGCCACCAGCCCGCTGGTATCTGCAGAGGGCGGAAGGATTCTAGCCGCCTGCCTCGCGGCCGGGTGATGACTTCCCCGGTTCCTTTGAGTTCCCGGTTCTACGGCCGGCCGGGAGCAGGTTCGGAGGGCGCCAGTTCCGGCTGGGGTTCGGCCACCACTTTTTTCAGGAATCCGGAAGGGATCGCTGCGGTCAGGATGGCGCGTGCGCCCTGGCGTTCGACGGTGAGGCTGTCGAAGAAAGCCTTGACGTCGGGATCGGTGCCCTTGGTGGCGACCGAGGCTTCGGCGGCGTGGAACAGGGTCAGAAAGGCTGCGACTTTGTCGGTAAGGGCCTGCGCGTCGTCGGTGTTGGTTGCGAACGCTTCCGCCCGCAGGTGCAGGCTGGGCGAATAGAGCGGGTAGTAGGCGGAAACCACCAGGGGGGCGGGTTTCTGGAAGAGCATGGACCAGCCCCCGAGATTGAAGCCGGCGGAAGGTTCAATGCGGCCGATGAACCAGGCCAGCTTCAGCACGGGCAAGGTCTTGCTCACGACCGGGAGTGACTTGTAGTACTGCCGGAGCAGCGCGGGTCCGCCGAAGGGTGAGGCCAGCTTGTGCGATCGGTCGATGATGCCGTGGATGACGGCTGGATCATCGTGATTGGACACGGCGACGCTGTCCACATTGAGGATGGCCACCCGAAACAGAGCGTCCTGGTCGCGAAGGCTGTAAATCTCGGCCGAGTGATAGTTCTCGACGGCGCTGGAAATCTTGTGCAGGTACGCCGTGAGACGCTGGCTCTCGATTCTTCCAACGAAGATCTCCGAAAGCCGGGGTTGAGGCGTAGGGCTGCCGGGCTTGACACTTATGTGGGCGGGGTAGTGGATCGCGAAGGCCGCCTCGTCGAGATCGCGCTCGAACTGGAAACCGGTCTCCTGGATGAAGCGCTCGTACTCCGCGTCATGGGGAACCGCGGGCAACTGGCCGATGGCCTTGAGTGTCCGGAGCCACTTGAGGTTGACGTAGAAGAAGGCGTCGGCACCGGGCAGCAGACGGGCAGCTTCGGGCGGAGCGCGCCTGCGCAGCTGAACCGCCGCCACCAGCGCGGCGGCGATCAAGAGCACCGCCAGAAGGATGGGAAAGCTACGTCTTAAGCGCACGGGGAGCAAATATCATAGCACCGGGGAGCGGCCAAGGCGGCGCCCGGGCAGGCCGGGCAGGCGACCAGACTGGCCCTGGCGCGGGGCGCGGACGAGGAAGTTTAAAGTGATGCGCGGAAAGGCAGGGGGGATGCCGCGGGAGATCGGTTTCAGGTCTCGGACGTGTCCGCGCCCCCGGATGCGCTTTCCGCGATCGGCGGCCGGGCTGACCCCGGGGGCTGACCCGGATGGAAACGAGCGGCGCACGCGGGCACCCCGGGTGTGATGATCTGATTAACCCCGCGGCGACGCCGATCGAGACGGTCAGTACAGGGGGGGCGATCAGATTCGGGAGTGCCCTTGGGGTTTTGCCCGCGAGAATAAGCTGACTTGCTAGGGTGTAACGGGTGCGCGACTTTAAAGTGAGGGTAACGCTCTTCGAGCCTCCCAGTAGTCCTCGAATCTGCCGCTGAGCTGACAGCAGCGGAGGGCAATTATGTCATTGGCTCCACGCACAGTCCAAAACAT
>Ga0137359_10004928_pt1 | contig 10977 bp, 10 predicted proteins | sample Mad1_40_16metaG_FD_108281 | JGI IMG/M metagenome (GOLD analysis project Ga0137359, IMG submission 108281) | Vadose zone soil microbial communities from Angelo Coast Range Reserve, California, USA - Mad1_40_16 metaG | ecosystem: Environmental > Terrestrial > Soil > Vadose zone | place: USA... | reverse complement strand
CGCTGCCCGGGAGCATGGAGGCGATCCTCGAGACCGGCATCTGGGCGCGCACCGACGGCTATCTCACGCGGCGATTCGTCGACATCGGCGACCGTGTCGTGAAGGGACAGCAGCTCGCCGCGATCGAGACCCCCGAGGTGGACCAGCAACTGATGCAAGTGATCGCGACGATGAACCAGGACAAGGCAAATGTCGTGAAGTTCGAGGCCGACCTCGCCCTCGCCCGGACGACGCTGCAGCGTTACGTCGTCGCGGGACCGGGCACGGTGTCGAAGCAGCAGATCGACGAGCGGCGCTCTGCCGTGACGGACGCCGAGAAGGTCGTCGACGCCGGACGCGCCACCGTGAACGCCGACGAGGCGAACGTGCACCGCCTGCTCGATCTGCAGAGCTTCCAAAATGTCTACGCGCCTTTCGACGGCGTCATCACCGCGCGCAACGTCGATCCCGGCTCGCTCATCTCGGCGGGCTCGACGACGGGAACGCGCGAGCTCTTCCGCCTCGCCCAGGTCGATGTCCTGCGTATCTTCATCTACGTCCCGCAGTCCTATGCGTCCGACATCAAGGCAGGGCAGACCGCGGACGTGAGCGTCCGGGAGCTTCCCGGCCGCGTCTTCCAGGGGAAGGTGACGCGCACCGCGGGTGCGATCGACCCGACGTCGCGAACGCTCCTGACCGAGGTGCAGGTGCCGAACCCCGAGGGCCTGCTGCTCTCCGGGAGCTACGCCACCGTGCGGTTCAAGATCCAGCGGCCCGACCCGCCGCTCGTCGTCCCGCAGAGCGCGCTGCTGATCGACGCCAATGGTGTGCGCGTGGCGCTCGTCGATGCCGACGGCGCGCTCCACTACCATACGATCCAGATCGGCCGCGACTTCGGGAACGAAGTCGAGGTGCTCTCCGGGGTCGATGCGAGCGATGTGCTCGCCACGGGGCTGGCGGCGAACATCGTGGAAGGCAGCCGGGTCGAGGTCGCGAAGCCCGCCAATACCGCGACGCCGGGTGCGGGGCAGCCAACCGCAACACCATCGGGTGCGGCGACACCATGACGAGCCGCGTGCCCATCATCGCCGTGGCCCTCCTGTCCGTTGCCGGATGCATGGTCGGGCCGAACTATCGCCGCCCGGACGCCGTCACGCCGACGGCCTGGGGTGAGCTCGCGCCGACGGCGCCGGCGGCGGGCCGCAGCGACGCCGTCGCGGACGGCATTCCGACGGCATGGTGGACCACCTTCGATGACCAGCTCCTGACGTCGCTCATCACGCGGACCGCGCGATCGAACCTCACCCTGCAGCAGGCCGAGGCCCGGGTGCGCGAGGCCCGCGCGCTCCGTCGGATCGCGGCGGCCGACCTGTGGCCGCAGGTCGAGGCGGCGGGGTTGTACACCCGTGAGCGCACGAGCAAGACCGGCGTGAGCCAAGGGGGGGCGGGAAAGTTGTTCAACCTCTACCAGGCGGGTTTCGATGCGAACTGGGAGCTCGACGTCTTCGGCGGCAATCGCCGAGCGGTGGAAGCCGCCGATGCGACCGTCGAGGCCGCGGCGGACGACCGCAACGCGGTCCTCGTCTCGCTCATGGGCGAGGTCGGCGTCGACTACGTCACCTATCGCAGCCTCCAACAGCGGCTCGCGCTGGCGAATCAGAACGTGGCCGCGCAGCAGGCGACGCTCGACCTGACGCGGCGGCTCTTCAATGCCGGGCTCGCGCCGGAGCTCGACGTGCAGCGCGCGGCCGCGCAGGTCGCGACCACCGCATCGACGATTCCGCTCCTCGAGCAGCAGGCCGCGCAGACGATGCACGCGCTGAGCGTCCTGATCGGGCAGCCGCCGATGACCTTGCAACAAGAGCTGACGGCCGTCGCGCCGATTCCGCAGCCACCGGCGCAAGTCGCCGTCGGGCTCCCGTCCGAGCTCCTGCTCCGCCGGCCCGACGTTGCCCGCTCCGAACGCCAGCTCGCGGCGCAGACGGCCGAGATCGGCGTCGCGACGCGTGACCTCTTTCCGCGCTTCTTCATCTCCGGAGCGGCGAGCCTGCAGAGCGTCCGCGGTTCAGACTTCTTCGACTGGCAGAGCCGGCTCCTCTCGCTCGGCCCGAGCGTCTCCTGGCCGATTTTCGAAGGCGGCCGGATCCGCGCCAATATCTCCTTGCAGACGGCGAGCCAGCAGGAGCTCCTGGCAGCGTACGAAGGCGTGGTGCTGCACGCGTTCGAGGACGTCGAGGATGCGCTCGTCGGCTTTTCGCACGAGCAGTCGACCCGAGCGCAGCTCGCGGACGCCGTGCGCGCGAACGAGCGCGCCGCCGATCTCGCGCGGCGCGCGTACGGCCAGGGGCTCACCGATTTCCTCACCGTGCTCGTCGCGGAGCAATCCGTCTTCACCTCGCAAGACACGCTCGCGCAAACCGAGCGCGACGTCGCGCTGCAGCTGGTCGCGCTCTACAAAGCCGTCGGCGGCGGGTGGGAAGCCGCAACGCCGGCCGCCGAAAGCGCACCCGCATCCGCCGCCGCTCCGGCAGCCGCGCAACGCACGTCGTGATTCAGGCCGCAGCGTCGGCGCCGAATTGTCGGCACCTGCCGGTCGGCCGGCAGCACCAACTCCACGACGGCGCGAAATGCCGCGACGCGAGATTGGTCCGGATGATGCACTCGAGCATCGCAAGAGGAGGAGACGCTATGGACGCTCCACATACGTTTCTCGCGGACATCGAGGAGATCCGCCACCGCGCGCGGCAGCAGCTGAGCGACGGCGCGATCACGAAGAACTACGGCGGCAAGGTCGAGGACGCGATCGCGCTCCTGAACCACGCGGTCGCGACCGAGATCGTCTGCATTCTGCGCTACAAATTCCACGCCGTTTGCGCGACCGGCATCGCTAGCGAGGCCGTCAAGGCCGAGTTCGCGCAGCACGCGAAGGAAGAGGAGGAGCATCTCGATCTCCTCGCCGAGCGCATCAACCAGCTCGGCGGCAAGCCCGACTTGAATCCGGACGGCGTGGGCTCACGTGCAGCCTCTGAGTACGTCGAGGGCGAGAGCCTCGTCGACATGATCAAGGAGGATCTCGTCGCCGAACGGGTGGCGATCGAGACCTACCGCGAGATGGTGCGCTACTTCGGCGATCGCGATCCGACGACGCGCGTGCTCCTCGAACACATCCTCGCGCAGGAAGAGGAGCACGCGAACGACATGCACGACCTGCTCGTGACGCACGACGGCGGCGCGACGCTCGTCGAATAGGAGGAGCATCATGCATCGCGTGAAAGATTGGTTGACGCTGCGGTCGGCGCTGGTGGCGCTCGTAGTCATCGGCGGAGCGACCGCGCTAGCCGCGAACATCGAGGACGCGTTTCTGCAAGAGAACGACGCGGCGATGATGAAGATGATGGTCGACATGAACACCGACCCGACCGGCGACGTCGACGCCGACTTCGTCGACATGATGATCCCGCACCATCAGGGCGCGATCGACATGGCGCGCGCGCAGCTGCGCTACGGCACGAACGAGCAGGTCCGGCGGATCGCGCAAGAGATCATCGTCACGCAGCAGGACGAGATCGCGGCGATGCGGCTCGCCGTCGGTCCAGCGGCGACGAAGCCTTGCCTGCCCGACGACCGGCCCGCCGCGACCCGGGTCGCGACGGCGCACGCGGCGTCGCGGCCCGCGCATGCCGTGAAGCGCGTGAAGTCCGATCCTGCGCAATGAAACGTCCGCTCGTCGCGATGGCGCTGATCGCTGTCGCGGTCGGCACGGTGTCTCCCGGCCGTGCCGGACAGGCACCCGGCAGTGTCGCGGATCCCGACGTTCCCCTCAGCCACCACGATCGCGTCTACGCGGCCGAGCAGTTCTCGAACACCGTGTCGGTCACCGATCCGGTCGACAACGAGATCCTCGGCGTCATCCGCTTGGGGGATCCGACGCCGGCGAGTATCAGCCCGCTCTATCGCGGACAGGTGCTCGTGCACGGCATGGGCTTCTCACCCGATCATCGCACGATCGCCATCGTCTCGATCGGCTCGAACTCGGTGACCTTCATCGACGCCGCGACGAACGCGGTGAAGCACGTCACCTATGTCGGGCGCTCGCCGCACGAAGCCTTCTTCACCCCCGACGGCAAGGAAGTCTGGGTGACCATACGCGGCGAGAACTACGTCGCCGTCCTCGACGGCAGCACCTACGAGGAGAAGACGCGCATCACGACGCCGAACGGTCCCGGCATGCAGATCTTCTCGCCTGACGGCAAGTACGGCTACGTGTGCTCGTCTTTCACGCCCGCGACCGTCGTCGTCGAGGTGGCGACGCACCAGATCGTCGGCCGCGTCGCGCAGCTCAGCCCCTTCTGTCCGAACATCGCCGCGACGCCCGACGGCAAGCAGGTCTGGCTCACGCTCAAGGACGTCGGGAAGGCGATGGTGTTCGATGCGCATCCGCCGTTCGCGGTGCTGAAGACGATCGACACGGGGCCGATCACGAATCACGTGAACTTCGCCGTCAACGCGAACGGCGCCTTCGCCTACATCAGCGTCGGGGGCCTCAACGAGGTGCAGGCATATCGCCTCGACGACTTCTCGAAGGTCGCGACGATTCCCGTCGGGAAGCTGCCGCACGGCGTGTGGCCGTCGGGAGACGGGACCCGCGTCTACATCGGCCTCGAGAACGAGGACCGGCTCGCCGCGGCGGTGGTCGATGCGGTCGGACCCATCCGCCAGGTGGTGCGCGGAGAGGCGCAGTACGAGCGTCGCTATCTGGTGATCGCGCCGGGAACCGCAGCGAGTCCCGGGACGCCGGTGCAGATTCAGGAAATCGAGAAATCAGGTTGACCCTCAAGAAGGAGAAGAAACGATGAGCGCGATCACGACCAAGGATGGCGCGACGATCTATTGCAAGGACTGGGGCAGCGAGCACGACGCGCAAGGACGAAATCAACGTCGATCTGCTCGCGTTCATCAAGGGCTGATTGAGCGAGCGTCATTGAAGCGAGAGTCTTCTGGGAATTGAGAGCCCCGGGCGTAGCTCCCGGGGCTCTCCGGTGAACCGTCTGAGGAGGGGACAGTCACCGCTGGAATGATCCTAGAATGCCGGCGCGCGCCGCGCCGCACAATCCCGTTCGGCGTGAAGTTTCAGTAACGAACGGCTCTCACGGCTGAGTCGTGGCGCCCTGCAAGGCGGTTGTCAACGCTGCGATCGTCACCGCGCCGCCTTCACGCGCCTGGTCCATCACCTCGACCGCAAAACCGTACTCGGCGTCGTCGCTTGCGTCGAAGAAGAGCACATGGTCGTCGCGCGCGGCGAACATGTGCTTTAGCCGATCGGCGAGCTCGCCGATCGCGACGGCGCTGCCGTTTACGGCGATCGTCCGATTCGCTTCGACGCGCAATACCAGGGGTGGCGTCGGGTCCTGCTCGAGCTGCCGGCGCTCGACCTCTTCCTTCTCCTGTCTGGGCGTGTGTACCCAGAAGTTCTTCGTGAGGAGCGGCGTAATGACCATGAAGATGATCAGCAACACGAGCACGACGTCGACGAGCGGCGTCACGTTCATCTGCGGCGCGACGCGACGATCATCGCCTGAGCCGAGAGTCATCGCCATATCAGACGTCGCCTCCCGGCGCGTTCTTCCGCTCTTGCGTGTCCGCTGCCGCCGGTCGGTCGTCTCCGACGGCGCGCTTCTCGTCGCTGCGCGTTACGGGCGGATGCGAGCGGTTCTTTTCGCCGACCATGAGCGCGATGCCCGGGAAACCGACCTTCTGCGCGCGTGCGAAGATCTCGCGCACCTGGCCGTAGGTGAGATTGGCGTCGGCGCGCAGCACGAGGCGGCGGAGGGGTTCGGCGGCGTGCTCCGAGCTCAGGACCTCTATCGCGTCGTCGAGGACGTACTTTTGGTCGTTGATGTAGTACTCGCCCGTGCGCGCCACCGTCACTTTCAGCGGGTCGACCGCAGTCTCGACTTCGGGATCGGGGTTGAAAATTCCTGGGAGGTCGACCTGCACGTCCTGCTCCATGCGCGGCGCGACCACCATGAAGATGATCAGCAGCACGAGCACGACGTCGACGAGCGGCGTGACGTTCATGTCCGGGCGGATCGCGTGGCGACGCGCGAGGCTTGGAGACGTGCTCATGATTGGCGATTGCGCCGAACTAGGCCACCCGCTCGCGTCGCTGTCTCTGCGCCTCGCGCTCGGCCCAGTCCTCGATCGTGTCGAGCAGCTCGCCGGCGGAGTTCGTGAGCGCGCTCTCGTCGTGCGCGATCGAGTTGGAGAGATAGTTGAACGCCAGCACCGCCGGAATCGCAACCGCCAGACCGAGTGCGGTCTCGATCAACGCCTCGCTGATGCCCGCCGAGACCGACGAGAGGCCACCCGATCCCGTCGCGGCGATCCCCTGGAACGCCGAGATGATGCCGACGACCGTGCCCAGCAGCCCGACGAACGGCGCCACCGAGCCGACCGACGCGAGAACGGCGAGACCACGGCGTAGATCGGCGCTGATCTCCTCCATGTAGCGCTCGAGGTGACGCCGTGTCCGCTCCGCGGGCGTCAGGCCGGAAATGTCGGCGGTGTTGCGGGCGTGCCAGTACGTCGTCACGCCGGACCGCACGACACGGGCGAGGTGTCCAGCCTTGTGTGCTTCGGCATCGGTGATGATCGCATCGACATGGCCCTGCTTCATGGCGGTCGCCACCTTCGTCGCAAACGCGCGCGATGCCGTCCGCGAACGTCGCAGCGTGAGGATGCGCTCCACGAAGACCGTCAATGACGCGAGTCCCATCACGACGAGAATGGCGGCGACGATCAACGCCGGTACGCCCATGTGTTGCCAAATGTCCAGGAAGCTGAATGACACTATGCTCTCCTCGGCCGCTTCGAGTTGTCGTTACACGGTCAATTTGAAGGGGATCTGGATGATGCGGTACACCGTGATCGGCTGCCCCTTGTAGCGGGCCGGCTCGTACTTCCACCTCTTCACCGTCTGCACCGCGGCGGAGACGAACGGCTCGTCGCCGCGCATGACCTGGACGTCGGCGACGGTCCCGTCGGCGAGGATGACCACTTTCAGGATCACCGTTCCCATCTTGCCCGACGCTCGTGCTTCTTGCGGATACGGCGGAATGGCGTTCGCCTTGTTCGGAACGGGCGCCATGGCATCCTCGGGCAGCGCGATTGCGCCGCCGACCTGGCCGCCGACGACGCCGCCGTGGGTCACGCCGCCTTCGAGACCCGCGGGATCGCCTGCGCCCGGGTCGCCATACACAGCGACGCCTTTGTCCTCGCTCGGATCGGCCTCACGCGGCGCTTCCTTCGGCATCTCTTTCGGCGCGACCATCTCTTTCGGCTTGGGCGGCGCCTCGAGCCTGCGGATCTTCTGATCCGGACGGACGACGGGGGCCGCCGCGGCGGGTGCTTGCGGCTTCACTTCCGGCGCCGGCTGCGGTGGCGGTGGCGGCGCCTCCTTGATCACCTTTTCGACGAACGTCACGTCGACCTTGCTGTCGAGCACGACCTTCTTCGCCAGCGTTCCGACCGTCGCGATCGCGACGGCGATCCCGGCATATACGGCGGCCGACGTGACGAGCGCAGCCGCCCAGCTGCGGCCGCCTTCCGCGGCGTCGGCGTACGCGCCGTAGCTGCCGAACATGGCGACTGCCGCGCCCGGCATGTCATCCGTATTCATGTCCGATGTCCTCGGCGTAGATTAGCAATCGGCCATAACCGAAATGCTGTGATCTCGTTACGATTGGATGACGACGCCCGTCGACGAGGGGTCGCGCTACGTCAGGGTGTGGGAGTCGGCGCGGGCTGGCATTGGATCGTCGTCGGATCGATCTCGATTCCCTGATCCTCGGCTTGCTTCACTACGCAGACGAAGCTCGTCGTCGGCGGCGTCGGTTGGCCCTGGCACAGATCGAAGCTGATCGTCGGATTGAACTCCTGCGCCGACGGATTGGCGACGAAGCTCAGTTGCGCCGCATTGTTGAAGTCGTTCAGGACGGGCAGGCCGCCGGAAAGTCCCGTCACCCGGCCGCCGACCGATCCGCTGCCCGGGAGCGATACGTTCGTCGGATAGGTGAGGCAGAACACGCCACCCGAGAACTCCGAGCCGACGGGCGCGGCAATGTGCAGTTGCTGCGCGAACCGCCCCGCCGTCGGACACCCGACCGGCGCGCGATGGCAACTCGTCGGGCAGCTGTCGCAGTCGTCCGTATTGCCGTCGTCGCAATCCTCGCCGATGTTCAAGACGCCGTCGCCGCACCGCCCGCCGGGGACCGGCGTCACCGTCGGTGAAACCGTCGGGGTCGCCGTGCGCGTGCGCGTGGGTGTCGCCGACCGCGTCGGCGTCGGCGTGCGCGAGATCGTCGGCGTCGCCGAGCGCGTCGGTGTGCCCGCCGGTGTCGCCGTCCCGGTCGACGTCGGCGTCGCGGTCGCGTTGACGGTGGGCGTCACGACCACGGTCGCGGTGAGCGTCGCCGTCGCCGTGCGCGTCGACGTCGGGGTAGCGGTCGCCGGAGTCAGCGCCGGCGTCGCGGTGCGGGTCGGCGTCATGGGAGCGCTCGGGGTGGGCGTCGCGGTCTGCGTCGGCACCGGACTCGTCGTCGCGCTGGGAAGCGGCGTGCCCGTAGCGTTCGACGTCGGCACCGCCGCCGGGCAGCTCTCCGGATACGGAGCGACCGCCGGGACGGCCAGGGACGTGGCGCAGTCGACCTTGAACTCGCTTACGCAATCGACGCAGTCGACGAGCTGCGAGAGCGCACCGACCGCGCCGCCGCAGCTAGCCACCGCCGGGCAGCTCGCGGGAAACCCGATCACATCGGGCGTGAAGTCGCCCACGTCGTCGCACCGACTGTCAGCGCCGCCGCAAGCTTTACAGATGCCCGCCACCTTCTTCGCCTCCGCCGCGGCAATCGTTGCGGCGGCTTTGGCGGCCGGGGAGCCGGCGGGCACCGCCGCATCGGGACAGAAGTCGCCGTGCTTACCGGTGAGGCGCGCATCCCAACATTTCGCGATCGCCTTCGTCTTGGCGGCGTAGAACTTCGCGGTCAGCTTGCCGATCGCGAGCTGGCATTTGGCGAGCGACGTGCCCGAGCCCGCCGGAGCCAGACTGTCGTAATAGAGCGCGACCGCCTGATCGACCGCACGGCCATCGATGCAAACCAGACAGTCGGCGATGTCGGCGCAACTCCCGATGGCGTTGCTACATCCGAGCGCCTCGAACTCCGGACACACGCTCGGCCAGGAGATTCCACTCAGGCTGTCGTCGTCGCCGCCGGCGCCACACGTCTTGTCTGCACCGCCGCATTTTCCGTCGAGGACGCTGCGCAGCTCGGTCTCCGCCTTGGCGAGCGACGCTGCCGTCTTGGGATCGGTCATGCAGTCGGTCGCCGGCGGCAGCTTTCCCTTGTGCTTCGCTTCCTCGCATTTCGCGAGCAGCTTGAGCCGCGCCGCCGCGAACGCCGCAGACGCCTTGTTGATGCCGCGCTGACACTTCACCGGATCAGCCGAGGCGATTCCGGCGACGGCACCAATGACCACGACGACGACGCCCCAATGCAGAAGCTGCGCCGCCCGGTGCTCGACTTGCATTACTCACCCCCCGTCGATTCGAAGAGACTAGGCCCGCTACGTGACGGCGATGCGCCGTGGCGGTAACGGTTGTGTGAACCGATGGCCTCCGAGGCGTGGAGACCGTATCGGCCGAACCCGTGCGAGCTTGCTACGGCGTCGCCGTGGGTGTCGGCACCGCCGGACGGCACTGGATCGTCGTCGGATCGACCTCGATCCCTTGGTCCTCGGCTTGCTTTACGACGCACACGAAGCTCGTCGGCAGCGGCGTCGGTTGGCCCTGGCACAAATCGAAGCTGATCGTCGGGTTGAACTCCTGCGCCGACGGATTGGCGACGAAGCTCAGCTGCGCCGCATTGTTGAAGTCGTTCAGCACCGGCAGGCCGCCGGAAATCCCCGTCACGCGGCCGCCCACCGACCCGCTGCCCGGCAGCGACACGCTGCTCCCGTACGTGATGCAGAACACCCCGCCCGAGAACTCGGACCCGACCGGCGCCACAATGTGCAGTTGCTGCGGGAACCGCCCCGCCGTCGGACACCCGACCGGTGCGCGATGGCAACTCGTCGGACAGCTGTCGCAGTCGTCGGTATTGCCGTCGTCACAGTCCTCGCCGATGTTCAAGACGCCGTCGCCGCACCGCCCGCCCGGCAGCGGCGTCACCGTCGGTGACACCGTCGGGGTCGCCGTCCGCGTGCGCGTCGGTGTCGCCGACCGTGTGGGCGTCGGCGTACGCGAGATCGTCGGCGTCGCCGAGCGCGTCGGAGTCCCCGCCGCCGTCGCGGTCGACGTCGGTGCCGCGGTCGGCGTCACCGTCGCCGTCGCCGTCGCGGTCGACGTCGGGGTAGCGGTCGCCGTCGAAGTGGCGGTCACAACTTGTGTCGCCGTCGCGGTCGACTGGGGCGTCGCCGTACCCGTCGCCGTCAGGACCTGAGTGACCGTCGGCGTCGCCGACGCGTCCGCCGTCGGAGTGTTGGTCGCGGTTCGCGCTGCGGTCGCCGTCGGGCTGGCGACTTCCGTCGCCGTCACGCTCGCCGTCGCGACCGCCGTCGGGGTGTGGGTGGCGGTTGGCGTCACCGTGATCGCCGGCGTCGCGGTCGCGGATCGCGTCGCCGATGGACTCGGCGTGGTGGACACCGTCGTCGTCGGAACGATTGCCGGCGTCGCGGTCGGCGTTGCAGTCGGCGTTGCGGTCGGCGTCGCGGTCGCGACGGCGGTCGGCGTCACGGTGGTCGTGGGGCTCGCCGTCTGCGTGCGCGTCGGCGTCGGAATCGACGTGATCGTCGCCGTGACGAGGCCGGCTGTGAACGTCACCGTCGCCGTCGGAGTGGCGGTCTTCTCGGCCGTGTTGGTCGCGTTCGGCGTGACGGTCGCGCTGTGCGTCGGCGACGGTGTGACGGCCGCATTCGACGGCGACGGGCTCGTTGCTGCGGCTG
>Ga0137359_10004922_pt1 | contig 10983 bp, 8 predicted proteins | sample Mad1_40_16metaG_FD_108281 | JGI IMG/M metagenome (GOLD analysis project Ga0137359, IMG submission 108281) | Vadose zone soil microbial communities from Angelo Coast Range Reserve, California, USA - Mad1_40_16 metaG | ecosystem: Environmental > Terrestrial > Soil > Vadose zone | place: USA... | reverse complement strand
CGCGCGCAATGCTGCGCCCCAGCGAGGTCTTGCCCACACCCGGAGGCCCCACAAAACAGAGGATCGGCCCCTTCATGTTCGGCTTCAGCCGGCGCACAGAAAGATAATCAAGAATGCGGTCTTTGACTTTTTTAAGATCGTAATGGTCGACATCAAGGACCTCGTGCGCCTTGGCGATGTCCACCTGCACACCGCTCGATTTGGACCACGGCAGCACCGCCAGCCACTCAATATAGTTGCGCGTGACAGAATAGTCCGCCGCCATCGGCGACATCCGCGCCAGTCGGTTGAGTTCTTTGGTGGCTTCCTTCTTGACTTCTTCCGGCATGCCGGCAGCTTCAATCTTCTGGCGCAGCTCTTCCACATCGCGCTGGGCTTCATCTTGCTCGCCCAACTCTTTCTGGATCGCTTTCATCTGCTCGCGCAAATAATATTCGCGCTGAGATTGGGAGACCTGATCTTGCACCTCGGTCTGAATTTTTGTTCTAAGCTGCTGAACCTCAAGTTCCTTGGCCAGGTGGCGATTGATCGCTTGCAGGCGCCGCTCGACGTCAGGGGTTTCGAGGATCTCCTGCTTGTCTTTGGTGGAGAGAAATGGCAGTGACGACGCCACAAAATCCACGAGTCTGCCGGGCTCGTCGATGTTGATCGCTACGGTCTGCAGTTCGTCCGACAGCGTCGGCGATCCCGCCACTATCTGCTGGAATAACGTAAGCACATTGCGCTGTAGCGCTTCGATTTCCGGCGAGTGGTCGGGTTCCTGATCAGGAATCGTATCCACGTTGGCGCGGAGAAATGGTGTTAGCTGGGTAAAGTCTCGGAGCTTTGACCTGTCCAGGCCTTCGGTAAACACAAAGAGGCTCTGGTTCGGCATCTTAACGACTTTGTGGACAGTCGCCAGCGTGCCGATACTGTATAAATCTGTGGGTTGTGGAGTATCCACGCGGGCTTCGCGCTGGGCCACGACCAGGATGGTCTTTTCTTCACCCAGCGAATTAATGAGCTGGATGGAGCTCTCCCGGCCGACGGTCAAGGGCAGGACCGCGTGCGGAAACAGGACCGTATCCCGAACTGGCAGGACTGGAATGCCGCTTTTGGGCTGTTCCGGCGGGCTCTCGGGCGTCCCGCTGCCCGAACTAAACGTATTCTGCGTTTCAGACGCCATAATGATTAATCCTTGATAGTAAGACGCTCATATTGATGACTTGGCCCAACCGAAAGATGCAGTCCTCGGCGAAACTAAATCGCGCTCTGCCCGGGGCCGGATTGTATCACTTGTACCAACTCGATAACTGTCCTAAATACTTCATATTCCGTCTCGCGGATAGATCCCCAGCACCTTCACCCTGCGCGCGTTTTCTTCCAGATCCCGCAGCGCCTGACGCATCTGCCGATCGTCACCTCTGAGAACGTCCACAAAGAACATGTATTCCCAGGGCTTTCCCCGGACCGGACGCGACTCAATCTTGGAAAGGTCAAGTTCCCGCAGCGCAAACACGCTCAACGCGTTGAACAGCGCGCCGGGCTGGTTTCTGAGCGAAAACGCCAAAGAGGTCTTATCGGCGCCTGCGGCCACCAACTTCCTCTTTCCCAGCAGGAAAAAGCGGGTGAAGTTCTGCTTTGAGTCTTCCAATCCGCGTAACAGGATATTCCCGCCATACTCCAGCGCAGCCTGCTTTCCGGCAATCGCCGCGGTATCGCGCAGCTTCAGCCTGACCACATGCTTCACGCTGCCGGCCGTGTCATAGAACGCGGCAGGCTTGATTCCTTTGCGCTTGCGAAAGAAATTGCGGCACTGGTCCAAAGCCACAGGATGTGACAGCACCCGGCGGACATCCTTCAGCCTCGTCCCCGGGGCAGCGATCAGGTTGTGCTCGATGCGCAGCCGCAACTCCCGGCGAACGAAAACGTCGCGCTCCACCAGCAGATCAAGATGCTCCGCCACAGGTCCGGCCAATGTGTTCTCGACCGGGATCACGGCGCAGTCAGCCCGGCCAGAATCCACAGCATCAAAAACATCCGCTGAAGTCTGGCACGCAACAATCACGCCGCGCGGCGCCAGCAGCAACGCAGCCTGATGACTGAAGGCACCGCGTTCGCCCTGGATCGCAACTTTCATGGAAGCAAGATACTAGGGGGGACTCTCGCAGAAACTCGCAACACGCAAAACAGCCGCGAAGTCCCACCGAATGAACACGACATACTACATCAGATCACTCGCGGGAATGTGCGGCCCACGCGTGTGTGAAATCGGCCGTCACTAACGCCAGCGTTTCCCTGGAGAATCTAAAGCCTGTAGAGCCACTTCGGCCAAACCACAAGTGTTCTTTATAAAACACAAGCAAATGCTGTCATATTAATACAAATGTGCCGGTATAATCGATAATTTCGAATTATTATGTGTTGAATTACGGTTTTTACAGGCGTATCGTTCTACGACAGGAGATATCCGTTGAGCGGGAAAACGGAATTTGTGGAATAGAAAGAAACCTTCAGAACTCGGCACCTGGAACTCCAAGACCAGACGCAGTCTTAAGCTTTCAGCAAACAACGACCAGGGTTCGCAGAATCAACGTCCTATTTATTTTATTGAAGGATCGAAGAGGTATGGGTCAGTTATGCCTTGCTTCCCGTTCCAGCGCATTGGCCCAGATGGGTGTGGCCGGCAGCATGCGCTGGTTTTTCTTCTCTCTTCGTGTTCCGCGGCGAATCTGATTCTGTTCCTTGTCTAGTTCAGTCTTTTTTACGCGCTTGTTTTGCTTCGAGATAACACAAACTGCGAGGCTTGATGTCAGACGATTACCGAGTTCGCAAAGTGCTGGAATCTGTTAAACGCGATCCATCCAGAAGTGTTCTCGAACTGGCAAATCTAGTGCGCCTCAGTAGCTCGAGGCTGGGGCATTTGTTTCGGCTTCAGGTGGGAGTAAATTTGAACCAGTTTCTCAGGAACGCACGCCTGGATAGGGCGGCCGATCTTTTATTGCGTACGGAACTCTCCATCAAAGAAGTCGCTGATATGGCCGGCTATCATCACGCATCCAGCTTTGACCGCGGATTCCACAAGAAATTCGGCGTGTCGCCTGCCTGCTACCGCAGGGAACGTCGTCAACAGATAACGTCCGTGAAACTATAGGCGGATAGCTTCTGGGGGGATAATAGCAGGCATTGACAAAGCAACCTCGGTTGACTCCTTGCTATCGCTGAGCGAATAGTTAATCTTTTGTAATCTATCTACTCAGCGCCTACGGCTAAAAAATAGCTGCTGAAGCTAAACCATAATCGTTGACGCGGCTTTGTGGCTGCTGTCACACTACGCTGCAATTTGCGCCAGAAGTGAGGCGTTCCGGGACCTCAAAGAGGAACGCACACTGCACGCTTTCGTCGCCACTTGAATCGACCCAGGAAAGAATCACATGCATCGCGACGGAACCACTTCAGTTCGATTGTTCTGCTACATCCGCTAGGAATCAGGTAGGGAGTTTGAAAGAGAGCACGTTTGCTGGCCGGTGCGACGGGAGACATTGGGTCTCCAGGGGCAAGTATCGGCTTACATGAAGTCCGAATTTGGTCCCCGGTGGCACGGGGGACATAGCTGGATCGTGAAGGGGCATTTCATGGGTGCGTTTCATTCTCCTGGAAGAAAGCGCGGCGCCAGTACCGCGTCGTCGAATGGTGGACCGCAGAAAACCGTTGCGGGCAATGGACCGGCCAAGAGCAACAATGTCGGGTTGTGTGTGCTTACTCCGCAGGTACAGGAGGGCCGCGTCCGCAAGATCCTGCAAATGATTGAATCCTGTCCGCCACGCAAGATTCATGATTTGGCTCTGGAATGCAATTTGAGCCAATCCCACTTGCAACACCTTTTCAAACAGCATGCCGGTGTGGGCCTGGGGCGATTGCTCATGGAATACAGGATGCAACGTGCCGCCAATTTGCTTGCGGAGACAAATATGAGCGTCAAGGAGATAGCGTGCACGATAGGCTATGAACATACCTCAAGCTTCACTCGCGCTTTCGAACGCCACTTCCGGCAATCGCCACGATACTACCGGCAAAACCCAGCGCGCTTACAAGGCCGTGTTAGCTGACTATTCCACTCGATTAGACGACGAGCGACCCAGCCATATGCCAAGAGGTACGCGCGCGAAAGCGATATCCGGCCAATGACCAAGCCTGTCAGCTGGCGAAATTGGAATACACTTGCGGCCTATTGTTAGTTTCATCGCCGGATAGTTTCCGAAGCTCTCAGCTATATTCTTCTTTTGCCGGTCCAGCCGCCCATGATTTGTCGATGCCGGAAGGGTCTGGTTTCCTCCGTGAAATCGAACTAGATCAGCCGCCAAAAATGCTAACAAAAAGACATTTCAGCTAACTGTTCGCTGTTTTACAGCAGAAGCAGGCGCGGTAAGCTATGCCTCTGGTACTGGGTATCGAAGAACATACTGGGCCTGCAAATTGCTTTTGAGATATGGAGTCAGGCTGCGATCGCGATTAGGAGGCAAGTCATGTACTACAACGTATTCGGAGAAAAGGTCTCCAAAAAACGTTACAAAGAGATGTGCGCAGCGGCCAAGAATCGGCGCGAACTGATTGCGGCCGGGTTGACCAGTCGGCGCGAACTGTTCAGGATGGGGCTGCTGACCGCGGGCGGCGTCTTGATTGCCAAGAAAGGTTTGAGCGCCCAAACAGTGCTCACCGCTGGGCAGAACGTCAACGGTACATCGGTTAAAACGAACAATCCGCCGAGTTCAGGGCAAAATATGAGCCCCGGCACAAATCAGAACTGCGTACCGGGCAACCAGACGGCCAGTCCGGCAACCAGGCCATTTATCCAGCCCCTGCCAATCATGCCGGTTGCAAAAACGGTTTCGTCGCTGTCGCCCGCACCGACTGAGAATCCGAACACCGCGGCGGGCGAAGTTCGCGCTGCTCCCTTCCAGGCGCCACTGATCGATTCCAGCAGGTTCCCGGTCGTTCCCGGCGTCCTTTACCAGTTTAACCAGAGGCAGTTCACGACCAGTTTTTCTCCGGACCTGCCCAACCAGACTATTTGGGGGTTCGACGACGGGACCGGCACACGCAGCCCTGGACCGACCTATCAGGCCTTTTATGGCAAGCCGCAGCTCACGCGCAACATCAATTCGCTGCCCTCGATCACCGAGAAGAACAACACCGGGTTTGGCATGGCCTCAGTGACTACACACTTGCACAACGCCCACAACCCTTCGGAGAGTGACGGCAATCCCTGCGATTTCTATACCAACGGGCATTTCTGCGATCAGTACTACCCCAACGTGCTGGCTGGCTTCAATTCCGATTTTGCGCCTAACGGCGACATCAATGAAGCGCTGAGCACGCTGTGGTATCACGATCACCGTGTGGACTTCACGTCGCAGAACACCTACAAGGGCCTGGTAGGGTTCTATTGCCTTTTCAACCAATTTGATACTGGCGATGAAAACACAGGCTTCCGCCTGCCCAGCTTCCCGCAGTTCGATATTCCGCTGACCTTCGCCGACAAAGTCTTCGATCCCGAGAGTGGACAATTAGTGTTCGATCTTTTCAATCTGGATGGCATCCTGGGCGACAAATTCCTGGTCAATGGCGCGATCCAGCCCTTCTTCGAGGTTTCGCCCCGCCGGTACCGCTTCCGTCTGCTGGACACCGGTCCATCACGCTTCTACGAGTTCTTCCTGACCGGGAACATTGGGGGTACGGGTTCCCCGACGACCAACCCATTCTTCCTGATTGGCACGGATGGCAATCTCATCCCTGTGCCTATCCAGGTCAACAGTGTGCGCATTGGTCCTGCCGAGCGCGTGGATGTCGTCATTGATTTCACCCACTTAGCCGGCCAAACAGTCTATCTGGAGAACCGCATAAACCAGATCAATGGTCAGGGACCGGTGGCCGTAGATAGTCAGCTGTTCTCGCAAAGCGAACCCGTCAACACCGAGTGCACCCAGGTTCTCGGACCTACTACGCCGGCAGTTAAGCCGGCCGGCGCAGGCGACCTGGTCTTACAGTTCCGCGTAACCGGCCCCAAGGTCAAGGACAACAGCTTGCCTCCCAGCCAGCAGAAGTTCTACTCGCTGCCGAGCACCGTCGCCACCCCCAGAGTTGTACGGACTTTCAAGTTCGATCGCTTGAACGGGCAGTGGTCGATCAACGGTCAGTTCATGGATTGCAACACCTTCCGCTTCACCGTGCAGCAGAACAGCGTGGAGCACTGGCTCCTGACCAACCTTACGGGAGATTGGACGCACCCCGTCCATATCCACCTGGAAGAGCACCAGATCTTGAGCCGCAACCGCGCCGCGCCAACTGTGCCCGTTGACCAGGGGCGCAAGGACGTGACCCAGTTGCATCCCAACGAGCGGGTAGAGCTGTTCTTCCGCTTCCGTGACTGGCTGGGTAAGTACCCCATCCACTGTCACAACGTGGTACATGAGGACCACGCGATGATGGCGCTATGGCACGTCGAGCCGACCGGCGACAACGTGCTGGTCCCGTAACGAGGCGAGAAACTGCGCCCCCACGCAAAATCCGGTGTGGGGGCGAAAGGAGAATCGATCATGCGTGATATTTCAAGACGAAAGTTCATTGCCGCAGCCGTGCCTCTGGCAGCTGCACCCCTGGTGGCCGGACCCTTGGTGTCCGGTTTGCTGGGCAACACTGCCTTCGGCAAGTCTCCATCTGCTCCCGCGGCGCTTACCTTGTCTGACCAGGCGCGCCAGCGGATCCAGAAACATAACTTGCCGAACATTCCCCTGATCACCCATGAAGGGAAACAGGTGCTTTTTTACGATGACCTGGTCAAGGACAAGGCAGTCAGCCTGAACTTCTTCTATGGCAACTGTGATGAGGTTTGTCCGCGGGTAATGGCCAACCTGGCTGCGGTGCAAAAGTTGCTGGGGCGTCAAGTGGGCCGGGACATCTTTATGTACTCGTTCACATTGAAACCGGAAGAGGACACGCTCGACGTGCTCAGACACCACCGTGAGATGTATCACGCCGGGCCGGGCTGGACGTTTCTCACGGCCAAGCCGGACGACATAGAGAAGCTCCGCAAGGCCATCGGATTCAGTTATCCGGAGCCGGCCATTGACAAAGACAAGACCCAACACATCGGCAATATTCGCTACGGCAATGAGCCGCTGATGTTGTGGTCGGCTTGTCCGGGAATGGCACATGCTAAATGGATTGCGGAAACGCTGGAGTGGATGGTCCACCCCGAGCAAAACCGGATCCAAGCGTCCTGAGGGCCTTGGGCTGGCCAGGAAATATTTGTTGTTGAACGGATTTTTCATTCCGGGGTCGCCGTTAGCGGCGTGCCCAAGGAGGATAAAGTTGTGAAGAACGTAGTGAAAAGCATTCTCGCATCTGTCGTTGTGATGCTGGGCGGACTTGCATCCGCCCAAACCTTTACCCAGATCAACCCTCCGCCGTGCGATTTCAGTGATCAGTTCTATGGGGACAATGGTATCGACCCGACCCAGTTGGTTGGGCGCTTCGGGAGCGCCCGGCAGACGGGCCCACCCGCGAATAGTAGTCAGGTCAACTGGGTGGCGGACAGTACGTGCGCTACCAACGATCCCACGCGCCGAGATTTCCGCATTCTGGCGACCACGGGGGGCAACGCCGACGATGGCAACAGTCCCTTCACCAATGCAACGCCGGAAACACTTGAGTTCATCTCCATCCTTGCTTTCGTGACCAACCAGAGTAATTTTGAAACCACCTACTCGCGCACGGTTGGCGCCATTAGCGGCGCGAATGCCGGCGAAACCATCTCGATCGTCAACGGTGCAAACCCGCGTGGTATCCACATGCAGGACATTGTTGGACACTTCGAGGGTTACGCAGCGCTGAAGCAATTTCTTCCCAATGGTACGTTTGCCGCCAACCCCTGCGCCGCGGACATGCAAAGCCCCTTGGCGCCAGCTACGCCTTGCTTCCCGGTGAATAACGTGAGTACTGTGTTCACACCCAACCTCAGGCAGGATTGGAGATTCGCCACCAACCGCAATGCCATGGACGGCAGCGACGGCAACTGCATCAACAACACAGACCAGAATTGTAAGCACAAGACCTTCAGCGATAGCCCCTTCGGCTATTTCTGTGACGATCTTCTGGGTATGTGGATCATTACGTATTTCTGGTTCACACAACCTCCTGGTACCACTGTTCAGCCCTGTCACGATGTATTCGCGGCCATAGGGGGAAAGAACGGTTTTAATCTGGATGGAACTCCTATCATCCTGACTGCCGATGAACTGAACAACCAGCTTGAGGCAAATGGCTGCGGAGCTGAAGGCCAGGAGGCCGTGAACGGCGCGGATGGAGGTGCCGTCTGGCTCATTTGTCCTGCCCTTCCCGATCCGCGTAATGGCGCCATCGCCACCGATGCGTTCCTGGACGCGGTTCGTCTGCCCAACGGCAACTTCCAGGATCCGTTCCTGGCACAGAACTTCACTTGCTTGCAGCAGACCGGGAAGTTCTGCAACGAACCCGCCCCCGAGCAGTAAACGGGGTAAAGTCTCGGGCTTTTCACCCCCGGCTGGCTGGTCCAGTTGGGGGTGCGTTTTCTTATACGGTGGATGATAATGTCGTGGCCAAACCGGGTACCCAGATGACCAGGACTGCAGCCAGCACCAGATCTCGTCGTGATTTCCTCAGATTGGCGGCCAGTGCCGCCGCTTTCGGTCCATTCTTCCTTTTTCCCGACCGCGCTCTTGCCAGCCAGAAGACGCTGAAGGTCGCCAAATGGGCCCACTTTCTCCCCGAATTTGATCAGTGGTTTGCGAACGTTGTAGCTACGGATTGGGGCAGGAAAAATGACACGAAAGTGACGGTCGACATTGTTCCGGTCGAGGAAATTCGCGACCGCGCATTCGCCGAGGTCAAGGCCGGCAGAGGACACGACGTGTTCATATTCCCCTGGCCTCCTGCGGAGTATCACCAGCACACGATTGACCATAGCGACGTCTATCAAGCAGTTGCTCCCAGGTACGGCGCCATCCAACAACTCGCCTTCAGGTCAACCTTCAATTTCAAGACCAAAACACATTTCGCGTTTGCCGATTTTTGGGTTCCTTCCCCACTTCACTTCTTTCAGGACTATTGGGGCCAGATCGGCATGCCTCTGGGCCCCGTGCATTACGGCAGTCTGCTCGGCGGCGGGAAAATGCTGCGCGACCAACTCGGCATTCCGTGCGGTCTGGCGTTTTCCCCAACCCTGGAGGGCAACGTCACGCTGCACACCATGCTGTACGCCTTTCGCGCCTGGATTCTCGATGGAAACGGGAATGTACTCTTCAACAAGAATGCCTTCGCCGTTGGGGCGTTGAAGTATATTCAGACCCTGTACAAGGAATCGGGAACTCCTGACCAGCTTTCCTGGGGGAGCGGCGGCAATGTCCGGGCTATGCTGGCCCGCAAGACTTCCTGCTCCACCAACGGGATCAGTCTGTTACGCCTAGCGGAAAAAGAGAATCCTGAAACCGCCAAAAAAATAAGGCTGCAACCGCCATTGCTCGGACGGAACGGCATGGGAATAACAGCGCTGCCCCATGTCACCAATTGTTCGGCGATCTGGAACTTTGCGCAGAACCAGGAAGGAGCGAAGAAGTTCGTGGGCGACCTCGTAGACAGTTCCAAGGCCGGTTTTGAGCAGTCGAAGGGCTGTAATTTTCCTATATACCCTAAGACGGTCCCTGACCTGATCGTCCGGCTCGAGAAGGATGCCCAAGCCGAGCCTCCATACAAATACGTGGAGCTTCAGGATGCGCTGCATTGGACCCCTAATCTGGGCGTACCCGGAGTCGCCACACCGGCGTATATGGAGGTCTTCACCACTTCCCTTGTACCCAGGATGGTGCAGAGCGTTCTCAAAGGCGAGCGCAGCCCGGAAGACGCCGCTGCCGCCGCTGCCGCAGAAATCCAGCGCATCGCCGACAAGTGGAAACAGGCGTGATCTATGCGAAGACTTACGTCCATCGTCGTTCTCCTGGTGCTGGCTACCGGCGCCGTGGCCTCGCCTTCGGCCGAGGTACTTCGTAGATCGCCCGAATTCGTCATCCACGAGCCTTCCGGCAAGACCACTCTGCTCTCCAGTTTCAAAGGCAAGGTGGTGGTGATCGAATTCCTTTTTCTCAAGTCCGCGCACTGCTTGCGCGTTGCCCAAACCATGAACAAACTGCAAAAGGAGCTGGGCCCGCGGGGCTTCCAGCCGATCGCCATTGCCTTTCCCGCTCCCGGCTCAGATGCTGACGGACCTTCGGTGGCGAACGTGGTCAACTACTTGAGACTCACTTATCCAGTTGGCTACACAAACCATGACAACGTAGACATGTACCTGGGTCGCGGGAAGAACGATGTGTTGAACATTCCGCAAGTCGTGATAATAGATCGGGCCGGGATGATTCGCGCCCAGAGCGGTGGCAGACCAGGAGATCCAAAACTGGAAAATGAGGATTCCCTTCGTACTTTGCTCGGCAGTCTGTTGAGTGAAAAACTACCGCCGGTTGGGCCAGGCAAAACCAGCCCCTCGGCAACAAGACAACCACAACGATGAAGAGCCACCCGCGGGAAGGCAGTACTTAACGCTTAGTACTTAGCCATTAGGCAAAATCGGTACAGAGAAAAAATGGGTGCGGAAGTCTTTGCTCTCGTATTCGAATTCCACGCGCACACGCTGCAGAGTCCGCAAGATCAGCGCACACGTTCCAGCACACGACGCCAAGTCTTGCCATCCCCGATCTCCAGCCGGTCGCCTTCGAGTTTGAAGGGACGCGGCTGGTCAGTGTCGGTGAAATCCGGCGCCAGGCTGCCCTCGACATGATGCGTGACCACGCGTGCCTCTGCGTCTACGATGTAGGCGCCGAAGTATACGACATAGGCGGTGTAAGCGGCGAGGGCATGCTCGGGTGTGGGCGGGTTGCCCTCATCGAGCTTCGCTTCTGGAAAAGGCGCCAGTGGCGG
>Ga0137359_10004917_pt1 | contig 10985 bp, 7 predicted proteins | sample Mad1_40_16metaG_FD_108281 | JGI IMG/M metagenome (GOLD analysis project Ga0137359, IMG submission 108281) | Vadose zone soil microbial communities from Angelo Coast Range Reserve, California, USA - Mad1_40_16 metaG | ecosystem: Environmental > Terrestrial > Soil > Vadose zone | place: USA... | reverse complement strand
CCCGGGTCGCGAGTTCCTGCTTGGCTTCTTCCGCGCTGGCCACGGCCACCACCTCATGCCCACGCCGCTCGATCAGGCGCTGGAGATTTTTCCGGCTTTCGGTATGATCTTCGACGAGCAAAATTCTCATACAGAAGAAATTCTTTCGTCTGTCATGGTGGTAAAGAGTGAATCGCTCTCTCTTAGGCAGCAGAATGATTGCCAAAATCCCCCCTGTTGCTTCGTCAGAAATAATCCTACCCCCGCGGGTAAGATCGAGATGCAAAAAACGGGCGATCGCCTTGCGTTACGAGCCGCCTCTGCTAGATACAGCGAAGTTCCGCGCTGCCGTTTTTCTTTGCGAATGTTGGTTTACCGTTTCTTGTTTCTTCTCGCACTCACGCTCTTGGCCACAAACCTGGCTCGCGCTGAGGACACGGTTTCATCTCCGCCGGCGGAAAAGCCCCCGCCCGCGACGCCGGTTGAGCCAACCATCACGTTCAGCTTCGTCCACGTCGATGGACCTTACATCGCCATGACGTTCGATGACGGCCCGAACGAAAAGCTCACCCCTCGATTGCTCAATTTACTGGCCACTCATCATATAAAAGCGACGTTTTTTGTAATCGGCCAGAACGTCGTGGAGCATCCTGAAATTGTGCAGCGCGCTGCCCGGGAAGGGCATGAAATCGGGAACCATTCCTGGTCGCATCCGAATCTTGGAAAGATGTCGGATGAAGGGGTGCGCCGGGAATTAAAAAAAACCGAGGACGCGATCAAGAGCGCAACCGGGGCGCGACCGACCTTGTTGCGTCCGCCTTACGGCTCAATCAGCGGCCGGCAAAAGAAATGGATTCACGACGAGTTCGGCTACCAGATCATTCTTTGGGATGTCGATCCGCTGGATTGGAAACGGCCCGGGCCGGCTGTGGTTTGCAATCGCATCATCAAAGGAACACGGGCGGGCTCGATTGTTCTGTCGCACGACATTCATCCGGGAACGATCGAAGCAATGCCTTCAACTCTCGATCAGCTCGAAGCCAAAGGATTCAAGTTCGTGACCGTTTCCGAGTTGATTGCGAAGGCGGTGCCGGAAACTCCCAAGCCGCACAAGGAGCCGCCGGCAGTTCCCGCGACAGCCGGTTCTCCTTCGCCGAGATCGACAATTGCGCCGCGGCCCAACGGGTAATTATTCCGGCATGATCGCGGATCATTATCTGCAGCTTCGAAGCGAGCTCGAAACTGCGCTCGCCGAATTGCTCAAGCTCGGGACCGAAATGAGGCGGCCGTCCACCGTGCTCGATACTATTCACGGCCTCCTCTCCGATATTCGAGAGCCTCTGCTCTTTGTTGTCGTCGGCGAAGTAAAATCCGGAAAATCTTCGCTGCTCAATGCGCTCTTCCGTCATGAGTTCGCCAAAGCAGACGTGCTTCCCGCGACCGATCGGGTCTACATTTTTCGCCATGGCCCGGAGGAGAAGTCCGTCGAAGTCTCGCCGCAATTGACCGAGCGTTACCTGCCGATTGCGTTTCTGCGCGATTTCAATGTGGTCGATACGCCCGGCACAAACACGATGGTGGTGGAGCACCAGACTGTGACCGAGAATTTCGTGCCTCGCGCCGATCTCGTTGTTTTCGTGTTTTCTGTGGCCAATCCGTGGACCCAATCGGCCTGGAATCTTCTGAACTTCGTGCAAAAGAAATGGCTCAAGAACGTCGTGTTCGTCTTGCAACAGGCGGACTTGCGCGCACCAGCCGAGATCGACATCATCCGGCGACATTTGCAGGACACCGCCATGCAGAAATTGGGATTTGTTCCGCCCATCTTCGCTGTTTCCGCGCGCAAGGCGTTACTTGCGCGCACCGCCACGGTGGTTAAGGACGAACTTTGGAAGGAAAGCGAATTCGGCCCCCTTGAAGAACAAATCAGCGCAATCGTTTCCGAATCGAGCGCACGCATGCTCAAACTGCGCTCCGCTAATCAGACCGCGCGCGTCATGCTCAACGAAATGGAGGGCGATCTCCGGCAATCGTTCGAAACAATTCTGCGGGACGAAGCGCGGCTTACGCGGGTCGATCTTTTTCTTTATGCGCGCAAAGAACAAACATTGCGCCAGATCGCGGGTCTCTTGCGCGGAGTGGAAAAGGCTTGTCGCGAGTCTACGGCCGAAGGAACAGAACTGCTCCAGGAAAGACTCTCGTTTTGGCGAACATGGCGAATCATCTGGCAGCGCGGCCATTGGCAGCGCGATTTTCAAACGGAAATCGAAACGAGATTGCGCAGGTCGGTCGAACCGGAGATCGAGCATGCGGTGAAATTGCTGGAAGCGGATTTGCGCGGGCTGTGGCCGCAATTGCGCGATATGATTGAAGTCCATCTCGCCGGTGAGCTTGGAGCGCAAGTGCCGAAGGCGGCTCCGGATTTTGCGCGACAGCGCCGTGAACTCTTGCAATCGATCCAGCTCGCGCTGGCCGAACGCGCCTCCGGAAAGAGCGTCGAAGAGCAACTCGCGAAACTTTTCCGCGAAACCTCGGCGCGCTTACGCGTTCCAGCCGGGGTCGCCGCGGCTGGTGGAATTATTGCCGTGATCGCCGCGATGAGCAGCGCCGCGGTTGCCGATGTCACCGGGATCCTGGCGGCATCGGCCCTCGTCATTGGAACGGTGGTGGCGTTAGTGCAGCGAAAGAAAATCATCGAGACCTACCGTGAGCAAATGTCCTCCAAATGTTCCGAACTGCTTAAGACAATCGAGCAGCAGCTCACCCATGCCATCGAACTTTTTTACACGGAAGTTTCGGCCGCCTTCGTTCCGCTGGCTGCGTTTTGCGTTACACAGCGGCAAACGTGCGAACCATTGCTTCGGCGCGCCGAGGAACTGCAGAAGACATTCGAGAAGTTTGCGGCGCAGCTCGGCTAAACCCGCGCAAACTTTATTTCTTTGGCGCTTCGGGCGCTTTCTGGACAACTCGCTGTTCGAGTTGTCGTCTTGCCAAAACGAAATTGTTATTCTCTCCGTAACTTCGCCACGGGCCTGGCGGCACATCACGAACTTCGACAAACTGCCAGTCGGTCACATCGGTCGGTGCCAGCCCGAGATAATCGCGCACGGCCGGAGAAACGTCGAGTCCTGCGCCGTGGTTCAGGTTGGGCTTTGGCCGTTCGTTTTGAAAAACGTATTGAAAGTGGTCGGTTCGAAACGGACCGCAATCCTCCCATTGCGCATAGCAGGTGCGATTGCCCTTGCGAACGGCAATCCAGCGACTTTTGCAGACGGACTGCCCCGGCGCTGTATACGCCTGTTTAAACCAGGGAATAACAAGCGGAGCTTCCGGTTTGAACTGGCCGTGGGTGACGTCGTTGTAGGGCAACGCGAAATAAAATGGGTTCTGCTTTGGAATGAACGCCACCGGGATGTAATTGCGTCGCGCGGACGAATCCGGAGTATCAAAACCACCGTAACTGCTCGTCCAATTTGCGTCCCACGAGCTCTTAAAATTGGGTACCGGATTATTTCCGCCCGCTTGTTCGCCGATCCAGAACACTGTCGTAACGATGTTCGTTTTCCACGGGAACCTGCGCGCGGCGGGACGCGAAGTCGTCGGTACAAACACTTGCGGCTCCACTTTCGCCAACGCCACCTCGCGCAATTTCATGGCGTATTTGGCGAAGTCCGCACTGCTCTCGTAAGGGGATTGGGCGCGCACGCTGAGCGCGGCCAGGACGAAAACGAGGGCAAGGCTTGGTCTCATGGGCTAAGGCCGAATTCTCTCTGTATTCGATGTTCCCGGCTTAGGCAAGGCCTTTCCCCTATGGAAAAACCAGTGCCGCTGGCGGTTACAAATTATAAAGCACTATCCATTCCATTTTCACCCGCGACTCAACTGAGTGTTATGCTTGAATTGTCGATCGTTCGGCTCCGGATAATCCAGCGTGAAATGCAAGCCGCGGCTCTCTTTTCGGCTCAACCCGGAATCAACAATCAACGCGGCTACCGTCGCCAGATTGCGCAGCTCCAACAGGTCCACTGACACTTTGAAGTTCCAATAGAATTCGTGGATCTCGCGCTGGAGGTTTCGCAGCCGGGCGCTCGCCCGCTGCAGACGTTTGTTCGTGCGCACAATTCCGACGTAGTCCCACATGAGACGCCGGATCTCATCCCAGTTGTGATAAATCACGACCAGCTCGTCGACGTCTTGTACATCACCCGGTTCCCATTCGGGCAGAGAGATCTTTCGCGACGCGCCGGAAATCGACTTGTCCTGACTCATGGCTTCACCGGCCCGACGCGCCACCACCAGTCCCTCGAGCAACGAATTGCTGGCCAGGCGGTTTGCTCCATGCAACCCCGTGCATCCCACTTCGCCGATCGCATAAAGCCCGGGCAAACTCGTCAGGCCATTCACATCGGTCTTGATGCCGCCGCACTGGTAATGCGCCGCCGGCACTACCGGGATCGGCTGCTTCGTCATATCGATCCCGAAACGCAGACACGTTTCGTAAATGTGCGGGAAACGTTCCTGAATGAATTCCGGCGATTGCTGCGTGATATCGAGAAAAGCGCATGGCGCGCCCGAGCGTTTGATCTCCGCGTCGATCGCGCGCGCGACAATGTCTCGCGGCGCGAGCGATCCGCGCGGGTCATAACGTTTCATGAAATCTTCGCCGCGCGTGTTGCGCAAAATTCCGCCTTCACCGCGCACCGCTTCCGAAATTAGAAACGACTTCGCCTTGGCATGGAACAAACAGGTGGGATGGAACTGGATGAATTCCATGTTCGCGATCACGGCGCCGGCCCGCCAAGCCATGGCCACGCCATCACCGGTCGCGATGTCCGGATTGGTTGTGTAGAGATAAACTTTCCCGCAGCCGCCCGTCGCGAGGACGATCCGATCGGAGCGGATCGTTTCCACCTCGCCGGTTTTCTCATCCAGAATATAGATGCCGAGACAGCGGTTCTCGGCGGCGAATCCGAGTTTCTCCGACGTGATTAAATCGACTGCCATGTGATTTTCAAAAAGATCGACATGTGATTGGCGAGATAACTCGCGGAGCAGCGTCTCCTCGATTTCCTTTCCCGTAACGTCTTGCACGTGCAAAACACGCCGCTTCGAATGCCCGCCTTCCTTGCCCAGATCGAATTCGCGATGCCCGGAAACCTCCCGCTCATCGAATTGCAATCCAAGATCGACAAGTTCCCGGATTCGCTCCGGACCTTCCGTGATAACTGTGCGGACCACGGCTTCGTCGCACAAACCGGCGCCGGCTTCGAGCGTGTCGCGTACGTGCAGCTCGACCGAGTCTTCATCGCTCGTCACGCATGCGATCCCGCCTTGCGCCCACGCCGTGTTGCTGTCCGCGCCTTTCCGCTTTGTCATGACCGCAACCGAACCGTGCTTGGCCGCTTTCAAAGCAAAGCTCAGTCCGGCAATACCGCTGCCGATGACAACAAAATCGTATTGTTTCATGGCAATCGGATGTTGTCGATCAAGCGCGTCTTCCCGAAGAAAACGGCCAGCGCGAGCAACGAATTTGGCTGCACCGTTTCCAGCTGCTGCAAAGTTTCGGCATCAACAAGATCGACATAATCGACTTGCGCGAGGGGCGCGGCGCTGATCATCTCGCGCACAAGATCGAGAATCTCTTTCGCCGATTTCTTGCCAGATTTTTCCGCTTCGAGCAGGGCTTTTCGCAAAACCGTGGCCTGTTTTCGTTCTTCTTTATTCAGGTATTGGTTGCGCGAACTAAAGGCCACACCATCATCCTCGCGAACAGTCGGCACACCGACGATGTCGATCTTGTAATTAAGATCGCGCACCATCCGGTGGACGATGGCCAGTTGTTGAAAATCCTTTTCGCCAAAGACGGCTGCGTCCGGCGAAAGAATGTTGAAGAGCTTCGCTACCACCGTGCAGACACCGCGAAAATGTCCGGGCCGCGATTTGCCTTCGAGCGTACTCGATAGCGTACTCTCATCGATAAACACTGAACGATCTTTGGAATACATTTCGCCTGGCGCCGGCCGGAACAAAAGATCGACATCGGCATCCCGGCAGAAATCTTCGTCGGCTTTTTCCGGTCGCGGATATTTTTCGTAATCGCTCCCCGGCTCGAACTGAAGGGGATTCACGAAAATGCTCACCGCCACTTCGCCATTCTGTCCGGCGTGCTCGCGCGCCACCCGGATCAATTCGCCGTGCGCTTTGTGCAACGCACCCATCGTCGGCACAAGGACGCGGCGCCTGCCCGCGCGTTGTCCAGATTCAATTCCGTCGACGGTTGTGATGATTCTCATTACCGAAACAAGTATTGAGAGATTCCTCGGTCCGAGCCGGACTGGCAAATCGCTTCGATTAAACAAACGGGTGCAGCGTCACGCGGCATCGAGCCAAATCGCTTGTCGCGCGAAATGGAATTTGCCGTGCCCGAAGTTTTTCCAGCCGGCGCGCTTCGCCAGTTGGCGCATCTCCGCAAACGAAAAAGCCCGTGCCGCCGACGCTCGACCGTCCTCGCGCGTCATCGGTTCGCGAAAGATTAACGCGGTCAAAAGATAAACGCCGACGGTAGCGAGAGGGCCGCGACGCAAATCGGAGACGAGCACGTATTTTCGCGAAAGCTCACGGCAATGGCATAGCAAGCGCACGGCGTCTTCCTCACTGAAATGATGAAGGGCGAGTGAATTAAGGACGATGTCGTAGCGGGCGGGCGGTTGCCATTCGAGAATGTTGGCCTGCAAGAACGAAATCTCCGGGTAATCAACGCTTAATTTTTTCGCGATCTCAAGCGTAGACGCTTGTTGATCGAGCGCATCGATCTGAAGGGCCGCGCCGATCTTGCGCGCAAGATCGACAATCAACCGCGGGATGTCGCCCGAGCCGCTGGCAAGATCGACAACGCGCAGGCGATCGCCCTGCTTGACCCATCGCCGCATGAAGCGAAGCACAACCGCGTAGCTGCCGAAATAACGGTTGAGTTGCCGCAGATTGCGCAAATCGCGCTCCAATTCGGCCGAGACCGGCTGCGGCCGATCCATTAGTTCCGGCCGCGCCGGATCGAATTGTCTCTGCATCGCCTCTTCTGTAGCGGCGGTCTATGACCGTCGCAAAAATCTCTTTCCAATAAGTGCGACGCTCATAGAGCGCCGCTACAAAGAAAGAAACTTCTGCCATTCTCCCGGCAACACCGCCGTCTCGATGTCGCTCGCGATGCGGCCCTCGAATTCGGGATGGAAGATCGTGCTCGTCCCGTAGATCATGATCACATCTTCGGAGCCTTCCACGCGGATGGCGTGGGCCACGCCCGGCGGCACGACGATCCCGACGTTGTTTGGGCCGCGATGATTATCGCCGTCGACAAAGAAACGCATCGTGCGTGTCGGCAATCCGGCCCGGACATCGCGCAAAATCATTTCGGCGCGGCCCTGCACGAAAAATATCACGTCCCATTGCTCCTCGTCATAGCGCCGGAGCGAATAATTTGTCGTCTCGGTCACAAACAGGCGCCTCAACCATTTCTGCGCGGTCGTGCCGGCAGGAATGCTTGGCGGATGAATATGGAAACCTTTGGCGCTGCCGCCAAACATGCGCGCGGTCGCCCATTGCGCAGGCCAAAATCCAATCTTCGCCGGCATTCCTTCATCGCGCCGGACAAATTCGCCGAAAAGCCCGCGATAGCGTTGCGGATAGATTTGCCTCGAAAAAATTTCCACGCCCGGAATCCAGACCTTCTTCGCGTCCGGCTTCCGGCGGTCGAGCCCGGCCAGCTCGCCGGCATCGACTCCGCTTTGCACGAGACGTCGCGCAGGAGGCCCCGTCTTATAATTGCGCGGAGTGAGAGCGCTCTGCGCGGCATCGCTCAACCCAGCCCACAAATTCTTCTTATTCATGTCAAAGCAGGTCAGTTGCCTAACGAGAAATCAGCCCGGGTGCGAGAAAGATTTGGATTGTAGTAAGGATCGCGGGCGAGGACGTCCGCCCAACGCTTACGCATGATCTCGACCGAGTGATTGTCGATCTTGCGCTCGGCCCGGGGAGCATTGCAACAAAGTTTGGCGAACGGCGAGTAAACAATCAGATAACCGGCACGCCGCATTTTTAAGCAAAGATCGACCTCGGCTGATTCCATCGGCAACTCTTCATCGAAGCCGCCGACCTCCTGAAAAACTTCCCGGCGGGTCAAAAGACACGCGCTAGAAACCGCGCTGTAATTGCGAGTGATCTGCAACTGCCGGCAAACGCCCGCGTCTTCCGCCGCCAAACCGCGAAAGGCCGGTTGCGCTTCGCCGTCAGCACCAACAACCACACCGGCGTGTTCGATTGTGTTGTCCGATGAAATCAAGCGCGCGCCGACCGCGCCGACCTCCGGGCGCTGCACATGTTCCGCCATCAAAGTAAGCCAATCGCTCTCGCTCGGTTCAACGCTGCGGTCGAGAAACAGAATCCAGGGACTGTCCGTTTGCTTCGCGGCGACGTTGTATACCGCAGAACGATTCGGCTGGCTGCCAAGATCGACAATCACAGTTTCGAAATTTGGATAGTTGGTTTTTTGCGCAAGCGGCTCGGTCAAATCGCGCCTCGCCGTGATGATGGAAATCTTCTGCGGCACTTCGATGGCGCGCCGCACCCAATAAGCGTGCGTTCGCCAATCGACCGCGACGTGCCCGCGTCCGCCGATTCGTTGCAGATGGCCTTCGATGGCGCGACGACCGGCCTCGAGCGCGCCCGGTTTGCGCCGAATATTGTCCGCCACAGAACGGTCGGTCCGGCGCCAGTGATAGAGAACGCGCGCCACGTGATGGATGCGATCTGTCTTTTCGATCATGCGCAGAAAGAGATCGTAATCCTGCGAACCATTAAATTCGGAACGAAACCCACCAGCTTGATGCGCGAGGCTGCGCCGGAAGGTGGTGAAGTGGCAGATATAATTGTAGGAGAGAAAAAAATCCGGCGACCAATCCGGTTTGAGCATGGGCGAGGCGAAACCCTCTTCCGTCAGTTTGTCTTCGTCCGAATAGATAAGATCGACATCGTCATTCGTCTGTAAAACTTTGGCCGTCTGAAAAACCGCGTCGGGCTCGAGCAGGTCGTCGTGGTCGAGAATTGCCACCCATTCCCCGCGCGCTTGGGCGAGACCGTCGTTCGACGCGACAGAAATCCCCCCGTTCTTCTCGCGGTGAATGATCCGAATGCGCGAATCGCGTCGTTCCAACTCCGACAAGAGATCGACCGTCGCGCTTTCCGTGGAGGCGTCGTCGATCAAAAGCAGTTCCCAATTTTCGTAAACTTGGGCGAGAACGGAAACGACGGCTTGCTCCAGCCACGCTACCGGTGTGTTGAAGACCGGCGTGATAATGCTGATAAGCGGTTGAAACGAAAACGCGCGCGACGCGCGACGCATCTCTTCCAGTTCGCGCGATGTTGGACGATGTCGATCTAACCAAAGCTGGTAATCACTCGCAGCGCTTTTTGAGATCGCACGCCGAGGCAAAATCAATCGCTGGAGCAATCGAAACGGCCCGAGCAAAATCCGCCCCACTTTGCGTTCTGGAGATTTGCGCAGCGCGTGCTGCTCCTTTTTGAGGCGCTTCAGTTCGCGCTGTGCCTCTTTCAGTTTGAGAATCTTTTCCTCGAGCCGCGCGATATGGGCATCGGCGCCGGCCAGTTCGGCGCTGCGCGCGTGCAAAGTGCGTTGCAGTTCGCGCACCTCGCCGCGAAGACGATCCACCGTCGATTCGAGCATCGATGAGTCGTCGCCGGCACTCCCGCTGCGGTTTGAAGCCGTTTGCAACACGGGCACATTATATTAATTGAAGCGCGGCGCAGGCAAATTTACGCTGTCAGGGCCCGGCGCGAGCAGCTTTAGCCGATCCTTCATGCTCGATTTCTGTTCTTATCTTCTCTATCGCGCAAGTTTTGCAGCGGTGGCGGCGCTGCCGATCCGCGTGCTTTTTGCTCTCGGGAACATTACCGGTTTAGGCACCTGGTTGGTGTTTGGAAATTACCGCCGCCTGGCCTTGCGCAATCTCGAGATCGCCTTCGGCCAGGAAAAATCCAAGCGCGAATTGCGTCGGCTGCTGCGCCATCATTTTCAACGCCTTGGCGCAAATCTGTTTTGCAGCCTCAAAATCGCTGTCATGCCGGTCGATCAATTGGCGAAGACAGTCGATATCGAAAACCTGGACGCGGTTCATCGACATTTGCGGCTCGGCCGTCCCGTCGTGCTCGTCTTGAGCCATCTCGGCAATTGGGAGTTAATCTCGCAAATTTTGCCGAGATTCATCGGTTACGTTCGAAATAGCACGATCTATCAAAAACTCGGCAATCGCTTTATTGATGAACATGTGAGAAAATTGCGCGGCCGCGCTGGTGTTGAAATGTTTGATCGCAAGGAGGGCTTTCAGAAAGCGATCGAATTGCTCCGTGGTGGCGGCGCGATCGGCATTCTGAGCGACCAACATGCGGGCGATCACGGTTTGTGGGCGCCGTTTTTCGGCCGACTTGGGTCGACATCCCCTTTGCCGGCTTTATTGGCAAAACGCACAGGCGCCGTCCTTATTCCCATGGCCTTATACACGAACGGTGTTGCGCGCTGGCGGTTGACGGTTGAGCCGGCATTGGAAACGAGAGGCGAATCTGTTGAATCGCTCACCGCCAAGGCCAATGAAATTATCGCACACCAAATTCGCCGGGCACCGGAAGATTGGTTCTGGGTGCACAATCGGTGGAAAACGCCGCGACCGAATTTTCTGCTCGCGCGCTACAAACGCGGCGTGTATTTGCCAGCAACCATTTCGGGCAAAGATTTACAACCTTTTCGCATTTTGATTCGCGCGAGCAATTGGCTCGGCGATTCCGTCATCAGCGTTCCGGCTGTGCGCGCCATCAAGGCGGGCCGACCCGACGCGCACATCACCATTGCCGCGCCGACAAAGGTGGCCGCGATTTGGAAGCTCGTCCCGGAGGTGAACGAAATTGTTTCGCTCCCGCACCGCGGCCTTTTTGCGACCGTG
>Ga0137359_10004916_pt1 | contig 10988 bp, 15 predicted proteins | sample Mad1_40_16metaG_FD_108281 | JGI IMG/M metagenome (GOLD analysis project Ga0137359, IMG submission 108281) | Vadose zone soil microbial communities from Angelo Coast Range Reserve, California, USA - Mad1_40_16 metaG | ecosystem: Environmental > Terrestrial > Soil > Vadose zone | place: USA... | reverse complement strand
GTGTACTGCCAACGGGTGCCCTCTTAGGTGAACACGGCGTCACGGAGAGCTTTACGATTCTCCGTTGTCGGCTTCGCCCAATAGCTCCGAATGGGATTCTATGCATCGCGGAGACGTTCCTCATACGCGTTGCCGTTTTGTGAGACGATCGCTGTCACTCAGTCCGGGTGCTTCATGGCAAGCCTGTAACCTACAGGCGCGCCGTAATCGAAGACATAAAGCGCGTAGCGCTGCAAACGAACTACCTCGGTAAAGGCTTCGATGACCGTCGCAAGATTGTCAAAGGTATATTTAAACTGCGATCGCGGCGGCGATTGCGAAAAGCCGAAGCCAGGAAGATCCGGGGCCACGATGTGGAAACGATCCGCAAGCAACGGGATCAGATTGCGGAACATGTGAGATGAACTCGGGAAGCCGTGGAGCAGCAGTAAACTTGGTTGATTTCGGTCACCGACTTCCCGATAAAAAATTTGATGATCGCCGATGGCGGCAGTGCGGTAGTGGATCACGGCCTCATCTCCTTATGTAGGTTGGATTTTCACTATTTGCCGATTTGCGCGCGGCGGCTGGATCACAAACAATGCGTCAATTCATACGCGGACTTCGTTCCATTGCACGCGTGCCCAGTTATTGGATATCAGCAACATCCAGGAGCAGCCGAGCCTGCGCGCCGACCTTTCGTTTCCTCGAGAAAATGTTGTGCCCATCCCCGCCAACTCTCCGAGATGCGAGGAACGGCGAGCAATCGCTCGACCTCTTCTCGATCTCGAGTGTAAATTCGAAATATGTCTCGAATCGTCAGATCGTGCGCCGGTCTTTCGATGATCCTAATGTCATCTCCAGCGCCGACCGCGCCCTCAACGATGATGCGTAGGTACGTCCCGGGTCGAAGCGCTTCGGTAAATCGGCGCACAAACCCCTGATCGTTCATCCGAACTCCTAGACTCCAGCATGGGATGCGTGGTTCGGATACTTCAAATACGGCGCTGCCGATCGCCCAACGCTCGCCGACGAGCGCGTCGTTCACCGCGACTCCTTCCGTCGTGAGATTTTCTCCAAACTCGCCGTATTGAAGCGATCGGCCGAGTTTTTCTTTCCACCACTGCGTGTCTTCCATAGCGTAGGCATACACCGATTTATCGGGCCCCCCGTGCGCTTTACGATCGGCCTGATCGTCTCCTTCAAGATTGACGCCTCGGGCCGCGACACGGCCAGCAACCGGCGATTTCCAAATCGCGCTTTTGGCCGGTCGACCGTTATAATCAAACTCGCGCGCCCGTCCAACATTGACGGATAGAACTGTCGTGACAGTAGTTGGCATAGACTTCTCCTTTCTCTCAGTTACAGATCTCGATTGATCTCTGTCAAAAACCAGGTTCGCCGCTCGCTCTCGCGATCCAAACCTCGATCAGACCGGCGGCTTATCGGCTAAACTTGCTTGTTGGCTTCCGCGGCGGCAGGAATCGCAATGGCCGCATTGGCTGCCGTGCCAGCCGACGCCGGCGCGCTCGGCTTCCATCCGTCCAGCGACACCCGCGCCGAGCTTGTCAATTGTTCCATCAAACAAGCAAAGCCTGACACTTCTCCATTTGCCGAAATGGGCACACTTGCTTACTTCTTTTCATGCAATCCCTGGCCATCCATCGCCATGAAGAGGTTATTCAAAGACTCAGCCAGCGTGGGATGGGCAAAGATCCCGTCGCGAATAACGGTATAAGGCAACTTCCCCATCATGGCGATCTGCAATACAGTCATCACTTCCCCGCCTTCCATGCCAAGGATCGCGCAACCCAAAATCTGATTTGTCTCTGCATCGACGATCGCCTTCATGAAGCCGCGGGTTTCGCCAAACTCGATGCCCCTGGCCACATTGTCCATCGACAGTTTGGCGACACGAATCGAACGGCCCTGCGCACGCGCCTCTTTTTCCGTCAGCCCCACACGGCCAAGCTGTGGATCCATGAAAATCGTGTACGGCACCAGCCGGCCGTCGATCCTAGCATTGCCGATTTGTAAAAGATTGGCTTGGATGATGCGAAAATCATCATACGAGATGTGAGTGAAGGCGGGACCGGGCTTGATATCGCCGATTGCATAAATGCCCGGCACATTGGTTTCGAGCCGTTCGTTAACTTTCACATAGCCTTTCTCGTCCAGCTCTATGCCGGCAGCGTCAAGATTGAGATGATCCGTGTTAGGCCGCCGACCCGCGGCGATTAAGAGGTGAGAACCCTTGACCGTGACTTCGCTGCCATCACCGCGGACTGTAAGTTGAATCTCGCCGTGTTCGTTTGTCTCAACCCGAGTCGCCGCGGTTTTAAGTCTCACATCGATTCCATCTTCTCTCAGAATTTTATACACCTCTTCGGCCACGTCGCTGTCCTCGCGCGCTAAGAGCTGCTCCCCTCGCTCAATGATGGTGACCTGGCTGCCATACCGGTGAAACATTTGGCCAAACTCAATGGCGATATAGCCGCCGCCCATGATCAGGAGATGTTTCGGCACGGCGTCCAGCTCCATGATCGAAGTCGAATCCAAAGACGGCACGCGACTTACTCCGCCGAGCGGAGGGATGACCGGCTTGGCACCCGTGTTGATGAAGATTTTTTCTGCGCTGAGACGCAGAGCCTCAGTGCCGGCGACTTCAACTTTCACAGTCCTCGCATCGGTGAAACTCGCCTCTCCGCGGATGACATCCAAATTCGCGGTAGCTTCTAAAACTTCCTCCGCGCCGTTTCGAAAGCGCTCGACGACCTTCTGTTTGCGCTCCCTCACCTGAGCCAGATTCACTTTGACGGGACCAGTCTGCACGCCATAATCGCTTGCCCGCCGGGCAAGATAGGCGACACGCGCGCTTGCCGCCATTGCTTTAGTCGGCGTTCAACCGTAATTGACGCAGGTTCCTCCCACATACCTCTCTTCGACGACAGCAGTCTTAAGCCCCGCTCTCGCTAAAACCATCGAGAGGGGTTTTCCTCCCTGGCCGGCGCCGATAACAATCGCGTCATAAGATCGTTCAGCTGCCATTTTTTTCTCCTGCCATTTTTTTCCTTGCCTAAAACAATTCCAAATTCGCGCGAATCTCAATGCATACCGAGAGGTGAAATAATTGACACCTACTCAAACGGCAGTACGCCCGCCGTCAACGGCGAGTTTTGCGCCGTGAATGAAACTGGCACGATCCGTCGCTAAAAAGACAATGGCCTCAGCAATCTCGTCGGCTGTAGCGGGCCGGCGCCTGGGCGGCCAGTTGCTCCAGCCCCCCATTGCGTCGGTGCCTTCCGTGCGCGTGGGTCCAGGGCTCACTGCATTAACGCGAACACCGCTCAGGCCATATTCGGCTGCCCACACTTTGGTCAGCAGATTGATGGCGGCCTTGCTTGAGCCATAGAGACTCATCCCGGGCGCCCCGTAATCGGCAGCCATCGCCGATAGATTGACGATTGCCGCTTTGCCTCTCTTCGCCATCAGCGGAGCAAGTTCTGCGACGAGGAAGTACGGCACCTTGACGTTGAGCGAATACACGCGATCAAACATTTCTTCCGTCGTTTCATGCGTCGGCCCGAACGGGTAGATCCCCGCATTGTTGATCAAAATATCCATATTGCCGTTTCCGATCTCGACCGCTCTTCTGGCTACTTCGCGCGCGCTCGACACGTCTCGAAGTTCAAGAGGAAATAAAATCCGCCTTGCCTCCTGCTAAACGGATTTCCATAACTGTCTTCTCGCCGCGCTTAGAATCGCGGCCTACGACGATGACATGGATGCCAAGCTGGGCCAGTTTATTGGCTGTCGCCCGACCAATCCCGCTCGTTCCTCCTGTAATAAGTGCTGTCGATGAATCCGTAGCCATTTGCATATCCTTTCAAAGTCGTTGCTGCCCGACCAGCTATTTCATAGCTTTTACGACGCTAAGCATCTTGTATTATCTCCGCCAGAAACCACGTGCGCCGCTCGGTCTCGTCGATCCAAACCTCGATCAGACTGGCGGTGGCGACATCGTTGTGGTGGTCGCATACCTCATGGGTGGCGCGCAAAGATCGCGTCAATTGCTGGTTGTCATCGCACAGTTCGCTGATCATCTCGAGCGGAGCAACCGATTCCTTATTGTTATCTTTCAGTCGTTGGTTTTTGCCGATGTCGCTGATGGAACGGATCGTTGTCCCACCGATCTTGCGCGCGCGCTCGGCGATCGTATCGGTCATGGCGAAGATCTGCGTCGCCTGTTCGTCGAGGAGCAGGTGGTAATCGCGAAAGTGCCGACCGCTGATGTGCCAGTGAAAGTTTTTCGTCTTCACGTAAAGCGCGAAGACGTCGGCGAGCAGTCGCCGCAAATTGCTCGATATCTCCTCGACTGCATCCCCGCTAAGATCGGTTCTGGTTGCTGTGTCCTTCGTGGCCATTGTTCTGTTCTCCTTTCAGGTTATGGGTTAATTTTTAATGAAGCGTTATTTCTGCACACCATTTACGCCAACAGGTAAGTCGGCAACCCAGTTCAAGCGTTGGGCTCTTCGGCATCGTGCGCGTGACCGATCGCCTGTCACAGACGACGCTCTAGCTTAGCGCAGCTCAAGATGACCTTCTGTGAATGTACTGACTCCACCGCAGAGAGTGGCACGACGAAGTCCCCCGCATTCTCCACGTAGATCACCAGTTCGGGCCGGCCGTTCGGAGAAACCGCCCGAACCGCGCCGAACTCCTCACCGCCGTCTGAAACAAACGCCTGATATCCTATCTCGATCGTTTCTTGCATTGTTTAGTCCTCCGAAACTCCTTTTACCCAACGTCGATTTCACTCCTATAGACATAGATTCCTCTACCGTGCGAAAGCGTCGCTTGAAGCTCAGCTGAAACGATTCAGGCCTTTGCCAGCGCATGAGCTAGCACTGCCGTGTCGGTGAATGCACGCAGTCGTTGGAGATACCCTTCACGGACTGTCCAGACGTGGGCGAAGGGCACATCAATGGGCACGCCGGCTTTTCGAGTTTTTCCTTCGATACGACCCAGCGCGACGACTTCGTCACCTGCGGCAATGAACTCTTCGGCAACGAAGCGAACGTCAAAAGCTCCATAGAAGCTAGTGAGAAACCGCTCGAGCACGTCCTGGAGCCCCTTGAAATGGCCGCATCCTATCGGCATCCCCTCCGGCAAATCGTATATGACCTGCGGCGCTTGGAGACCTCGCAGTGACGCGCGATGTCCTGGCGCGGTAGCTTCGTAGAAAGCGCGCACGAGCTTCTCATTTTCTTCTTCGTCGACCATTGTCTTCTCCTTGTTCTCTCCAACTTCATGCCAGTCCCGCGGGTGTTACGTCTCCGCTCGAGTCCGATCCCGAGACGCGTTTCAATATTTCCGCAAAAGCTTCGTATGCATAGCGCTCCCCGGCTCAGTCGAGACGATCACGTCATCGCGCTCGGGCCGCGAAACAATCGATGCGCGGCAATCGGATGCGAAATCCCCTTCAACAAGTATTCGGCACGGCTCGCATCGGGAAACGCCGTGCTGATCTGTTTGTAAGCTTCGTCCGTGACCAATATTTCGCCGGTCGCGGCTTTCCCCTGTAGCCGTGAGGCGATGTTGATGCTGTCGCCGACCATCGTGTAATCGCTGCAGTTTGGCGACCCCATGTTGGTTGCGAGCGCCGTCCCCGTCGCGATACCGATGCCCACTCCCAAAAGGAACCCATCGCCCAGCTTTGCGTTGATATGGTCCACGCTCGCCTGTATGCGGACTGCCGCGCCGACAGCGCGAAGCACGTGATCGTCGTGCTTGATGGGGACATTAAACAGCGCCATGATCGCATCGCCCAGTAAATTGTCGACGATCCCGTGATGTTCTCTGATGATTTGCGCACTCGTTTTGAAAAATTCTTCTGTAATGGGCGCCAACTTTTCGATCCCCAGTTCATGAGTCAAGCGCGTATAGCCGCGACAGTCGGCAAAGAGCACCGTGACTTCGGAGAGACGGCCCGTCTCCCAGTGCGACCCTCACCGGTTGCAGAGATTCGGATCCGAAGCGCTTCGCCGCACGCCACGGAGCCACCAGTACCACCCTGCCGGGCCGGTGAATGGGATACCGTCCGCCAGGCATTGGGGCGACAGCGTCGATCCGGAAATTTCGTTGAATGAATTCATCGCGTTCAATACTCCATGAAGGCGTCATGGGGATAGCAATAGAGCCAACGCTCTCCAGCCTCGGCCGAAGCGATCACGGGATGGTTGCTCGCATGCGCGTGCGCGGTCGCGTGGCGGTTCGGCGAGTCATCGCAACAGCGCGTCGCGCCGCATTCCTGGCATATCCGCAGATGGACCCAACGAGCGCCTATTGTCACGCACTCATCGCACTGACGGCGCTTTGCATGTTTGACTGTCGCGATCGCCTCGATATGCGAGCAAGTTCCATCTGCCATGATCGTTCCCTCCTACTCGGACAGCACCTGATGGACGAAGGAAATCGCGATCGAGCCCTCGCCCACTGCCGACGCGACGCGCTTGGTATTGCCGCCCCGGACGTCGCCAACGGCAAACACTCCGGGCAGACTCGTTTCGAGAAGATGGGGAGGCCTGGCGAGTGGCCAGCTTGCGGCAGCCAAATTGTCCTGTGACAGGTCCGGCCCCGTCTTGATGAAACCTTTGGCATCGAGCGCGACACATCCAACGAGCCAGTCTGTGCTAGGAACCGCACCCGTCATGACGAAAACGTGCCGGATATCCTGGGTCTCGATCTTGCCGGTCTGATCGTTCCGCCAGCGCACGCGTTCGAGATGACTACTCCCTTCGAGGGCGACGATTTCAGTGTGGGTTCTGAGGACAATGGCTGGATTCTGTTCGATGCGACGAATTAGATAGCGCGACATGCTTTCGGCCAACCCGCCCCCTCGCACGAGCATGTGCACACGTTTCGCGGTCTGGGCTAGAAACACCGCGGCTTGGCCGGCCGAGTTACCTCCTCCCATCACAACAACCTCTTCACCGCGGCACAACTGCGCTTCCATAAATGTCGCGCCGTAGTACACCCCAACGCCTTTGAACTCCGATAAGTTTTCGATTGTCGGTACTCGGTACTCGGCGCCGGTAGCGATAATGATCGTGCGCGCCGGCACACGCATATTGTCGTCCATCTCAATGGCGTATGGCTTGCGGTCGCACACGAGGCGTTTGGCGCCCGTCGCGATGATCACCTGCGCGCCGAACTTCCGCGCCTGGGTGTAGGCGCGTCCCGCGAGCGCTTGACCCGAGATGCCGGTTGGAAAGCCGAGATAGTTCTCGATCTTCGAACTGGAACCGGCCTGTCCCCCTGGAGAGTTGGTCTCCAACACTAGAACATTCAACCCTTCCGACGCAGCGTACACGGCCGCCGCGAGTCCCGCGGGTCCCGCGCCGACGATGACCACGTCGCGTATCTGGGTCTCGTCGATGGCTTCATTGAAACCGAGGCATCCAGCAATCTGCTGGTTGGTTGGGTTGCGCAGCACCACCTCGCCGCGGCAGATCAGCACGGGCACATCCGCGGCGGTGACCTGAAACCGGTCGAGCAAATCTTGAACGCCAGCGTCACGGTCGAGATCGATGTACGAGTATGGATGACCGTTGCGCGTCAGGAACTCTTTGACGCGGAGTGTTCCAGCGCAATGATTCGAGCCGACAAGCACGACATTTCCAAATCCAAGCGCAATCAACTCCACCCGGCGCAGGATGAAGGCCCGCATGATCAGCTCGCTGAGTTCACTGTCGGTCTGCACGAGCGCCAACAACTGTTCACGATCCAGCTCGATCACTTCGCCGGCCTCACTGGCGCGCGATCGGACGAGCGCTGGGCGGCCTGAAAGCATGTTGACCTCGCCGGTGAACTGACCCGGTCCATGGACCGCGACGAGCGTCGCGGTGTCACCGGATGGCCGGACCACTTCGATCCGACCTGCCGTGACGACGAAAAACGGCACGACGCGCGCTCCCGCCTCGATGAGCACCTCTCCAGGTCGGATCGAACGCAACTTTCCATGCGCGGCGATTCGCTTAATCTGAGCCGGCGTCAGCGTCGGAAACATACGCTCGACGCCCGAGGAAAGCGTCAGAGCAACCGGAAGAGCTGTATCAGTCATGGGCGATGCACCTATTTCTGTCACCGTATTTCGCTCCCTTGAATTAACTTTCTGTCGCTCAATTTAGGTAGCTTGCGGTCAAGCCGTTGAGGACACCGCGGTCACACATGCAATTCAACCTACTGCTTATCCGCGCTTGCCGCCGGAAACGAGGAGCGATTCGCCGGTGACCCAACCCGAATCGTCGGTCGCAAAAAATACGGCGGCCCGCGCGATGTCTTCAGGCTGGGCAATGCGGCCGAGGGGCGTCTCGGCTTCCAACATTTTGCGAAAGTCGCTTTCGGCCAAGCCAGAGGCATGGAGGCCCTCTGTTTCCACCATCCCCGGGTTTAGCGAATTAACTCGTATCTTTCTCGGGCCAAGTTCTTGCGCGAGCGCCACCGTTATGGCGTCCACCGCCGCCTTGCTCGCGCTGTACACAGAGGCGTTCTGCACCGGCATGCGTCCGGCGATGGAGCTCATGTTGATAATCGAGCCTCCTTCAGGTCCCATAAGCTTCACGGCTTCTTGCGTCGCAAGAAGCAGAGCGAGCACATTGAGATTAAAGTGCTTGTGAAACTGCTCCGCGGTAATCGATTCAAGCGGCGCAAACTCGTAAATGCCGGCGTTGTTCACCAACACATCCAGCTTTCCGTAGGCTGCTTTGGTCTCGGCGAATAAACGCTTGATCTCCTCATGCTTTGAGACGTCGGCCTGGACGGCCAGCGCTTTGCCACCCTTCTCCTTAATGCGCCTCACTATCGCCTCTGCGCCCGCTTTGCTGTTGGCGTAATTGACAACCACGGACGCGCCCTCCGCCGCCAGATGCTCAGCGATCGAGGCTCCGATTCCCTTGGAAGCTCCAGTCACGACTGCGACCTTGGCTGTAAGTTTATTCATAGCATTGGCTCTCCTTCGAGTATTTTGAAAGTTTTCTTGGCTTGCACAAATTTCTCAAGCGTCGACTATTACGGATCCAGTATTTACCGCGACCATTCTTCCCCGAACATGTCTCACGTGGTCGTGAGAACGGCGCGGAACCGCGCCTTGCCGCTCATCATGTGTTCGTACGCTTCTGCCGTACGCTCCAACGGAAATACTTCAGTCATGGCGCGCACGCCGGTGAGCTTGCTGAAAGCAAGCGTATCTTGCGAATCGATGGAGTTGCCCGAAGGCCAGCCCAGGATCGAACGCCGTCCCAGGAGTAGCGAAATCCCAGGCACTTGCAGCGGCTCGACCGCCGCGCCCAGGATCACTAATTTTCCGTTGACGCTGAGACCCCCCAAGGTCGCGCTCATCGCGTCACCGCTTGTCACCGTCGCGAGAACAACCTTGGCGCCGCCCAACTTCAGCAGTTCCGCGGCTGGATCTTGCGTTTTGCTATCGATGTAGGACCAGGCACCGAGCTTTCGGGCCAGCGGTTCCTTGTCCATCCCTCGCGCGATGGCAACGGTTTTGAATCCCATCTTCGCGGCGAACTGAATTCCCAGATGACCGAGACCTCCGACGCCGAGTACGGCGACAACATCGCCGGGCCGCGCGCCGCTGTTGCGCAGAGAATTGAAAGTGGTGACTCCCGCGCACATCAACGGTCCCGCGTCCACCGCTGAAAGTCCTTCTGGGATCAGCGCCAATGCGCCGGCAGGAGTGATCACGTATTCGGCGTAACCGCCGTCGTAGGCGATGCCGGGAACTTGAGGCGCGATTTGGCAGGTAACAAAATCGCCGCGCCGGCAAGAATCGCAATAACCGCAGTGTCCGCCGTGCCAGCCGACTCCGACACGTTGGCCTTCCTTCCATCCGGCGACGCCTGCACCGATCGCGTCGACGATTCCGGCGATCTCATGTCCTGGCACACGCGGGTACTGAATACCTGGCCACGTGCCCTCCTTGGTAACGGAGTCACTGTGACAAATGCCGCAAGCCTCAACTTTAATACGCACCGAACCCGCACCAGGTTCGGGGATTTCACGTTCAACAATTTCCAAAGGCCCATTGGCACGAGAGACTTGCACGACACGCATCTTCGACATAATTCCTCCTATCGTATGCTTTCTTAGTCTCGCCTTGATCTAAGCAACGGGTGTAAGTGGTAGCTCCAACAGCTCGGGCCCGAAAATCCTGTAACGCATGCCGTTGTCCCTTACTTCATCCCGAACGTTTCGCTCACGCCTTGAAGAACGCGAGCGGGTCTCACGCTGTCGCCGCTTGCGCCCGTCTGCTCATAATCTGTGGACTCCGCCAGCGTCCGCCAAGTGGCGAGTTCGCTCGCCACCTGAGCGAGTTTTGCTTCGACCCTCGCGAGAGAGTCAGTTCCGAGTTGCACCCGTAACGGAGGCTCCGTGCTCGTGGCGACGGTCACGATCGCGGCGGCGGCCTTGACCGGATCGCCCAGTTGATTGTGATTCGACGTGTCCGCCCACTCTCGAGCGCTGCCACCACTCCCACTGTAGTCGGCAATGACCCGATTCGCCCTGCGCAGCGAACTAGGGTCAAGAAAGTCCGTGCGGAAAGTGCCCGGTTCGATGACAGTCACATGGATCCCGAGCGGCAGCAGTTCGGCGTGGAGCGCTTCGCTGACTCCCTCGACTGCAAACTTCGTAGCGCAGTAGACGCCCCATCCCGACCACGCGCTGAATCCGCCCACCGAGCTCAGGTTCAAGATGCGGCCCGAGCGCCGCTCGCGCATCGAGGGCAAGACCGCGCGCGTCACATTGAGCAGGCCGTCGACATTGACGGCGAAGACCGAGCGGACTTCTTCGGCCGACGCCTCTTCAACTGCACCAAGTAGGCCGCGCCCGGCGTTGTTCACCAGCACATCAATCTGCCCGAAGCGCGCCAACGCCGCGCTGACCGCCGCTTGCGCCTGACGCTCGTCGGTGACATCAAGTTCAACCGTCAGGACTTG
>Ga0137359_10004915_pt1 | contig 10988 bp, 10 predicted proteins | sample Mad1_40_16metaG_FD_108281 | JGI IMG/M metagenome (GOLD analysis project Ga0137359, IMG submission 108281) | Vadose zone soil microbial communities from Angelo Coast Range Reserve, California, USA - Mad1_40_16 metaG | ecosystem: Environmental > Terrestrial > Soil > Vadose zone | place: USA... | reverse complement strand
CGGTTCATCCCCGCGCGCGCGGGGAACACAACGCACAGACCAATGACAGCGTGAACATCGACGGTTCATCCCCGCGCGCGCGGGGAACACAACGCACAGACCAATGACAGCGTGAACATCGACGGTTCATCCCCGCGCGCGCGGGGCACACTCTTAGCAGAAGTAGCTGATTACAATGAGTTTTCACCATGTCAAAGAGCACACCACGATTCCCGGTTTGTTCAGAGAGCCCCTTGGGGAGCTATCGTGCGGGCGCGGGTCGCGGCCTAAAACGCACCAATTTGAAGCCGTCAAAATCGCAAGGTTCGCGGCGGTTCACCCCCACCGTATCGAAATCAAAGCCGGCATCAGTGGCCGAGGCCCAAGCGATGATTGCGTCTCCTTTACCGATGTCCGCCTGAACTTGTTCCCAGATCATTATGCGAGTACGGCGCGAGTAGCTGCCGACATAGACACCGGCCCTTACCTCCAAAAGCAAAACTGCCAGCCGGCCGCGCAGGCGCGGCGGCGCGTTCTCGGCCGCGGGGGGCGAGACCGGGGGTCTGTCGAGCCATCGCCATCACGTCCGCCGTATCAGCATCAGACCGCAGCCATAAGCCTTGCTGGCGCCGAATCCGGACGAGACGGCATGCAGCAGACGTTCCGGGTCGGTCACTTTCAGAACGCCATCGAAATCGATCGTCGAAAATCGCAGCGGTTTCCCGTTCTCGTTCGGCAGGTCGATTTGTGCGTAACCGTCTATGAACAGGTGCTCCGGATAGATTTCGCCGCCGACCTTGGCGATCTGTTGGGAAACCCAGGACGCACCAGCGTCGTAAACAGCGGCCCGTCGTCGAGCGGACCGGGGCACGTCGGCGCTTGCGGCACGCAGCGCGTCCATCACGACGTCATGTTTCTTCGACCGGCCGGTTGCCGCGATGCGACGTCGAACCACCGGATTGGCGCGCAGTCGAAAGGCCAGGCGATCGCCGGTGGAGAGGTTGGGAGCGAATTTCTTGGTCTCCAGATCGAATAGCTGATGCGAGTCTTTTGGCGGGCGCGTCGAAAGGATGAGGAATTCACCAGTCAACCGGCCGGACCCGGCCCGATCCAGCCGCCAGAGGAAATCGCGACGACGATCACGCTCATCAGCGAAAAGAGTCCAGACAAGCGCCTTGGCGCTTAGCGGCGTTAAATGGCCGCCGGAGACCAGCAGAGGAGAAAGGGCCTCGACTGAACCAGTCGCCCGCAGGCGCGCCCGCGAAAGATAGAGAGGAATCATACGAGCCCCTCCGCCCCATCGATGATTCCTACCCGCCTGTCAGCGAATTGCCATCGACTGCGGCTGACCGGCTGGTCGCGACGGATTACGATGCGGTCGGGCTGCGGCGCACCGAAGCCCGTGGCCTCGGCATCAAAGGCCAGCGACTGGCCTTGATCCCGTCGCTGCAAAGGACCCAGCCATTCCTGCATAATCCTATCCGCGTAGGCAGGGTCGGCGTGTAAAGCCTCGATCAGGCCCGGTGCTTCGACAATCCGGGGTGACGTGGGCCACCCGAGCGCTCCGGCCTTCCTCCCCAGATAGAGAATAAACACAGGTTGTGCCAGAGCATCCTTGATACGCTCGAGATCGGCAATTCGACGATCCGCTTCTGGCCGCTCCCAGAGTGCGGCCGTATAAAGGGCGTCGCTACGCCATTCCCGAATCGACAGAATTGTGTTCAGGCCGACCCCTGCTAATTCCTCCCGCCGCGTCGCGAACCGGCGGTCGCGACGGGTTCCCGGTACTTGGGTCGTGTGATAATCGGTGAAGGGCTGACCAGCGGCATCGGTGCGCACCGCGAACCATAGACCATCGTCGAGGCCGCGCTGCGCCGCCTCGTCATCACGATCCAGACCTAACGCCGCCGCCACCAGGCCAAGAATGGCGGACCGCCCGGGTCGATCCCAGCCCATGCGGCGTTCGCCAACAGCGACCTCGCCATGTGCAGAAAAGGGCGCGCAGAGCGTGAACAGTAGGAACCGCATAACCGTCAGGACACCAAGAATCGCAGGATCAATTCCAGTGATCCCTGGTCCTGCGCGACATCCAATATCTCCTGCGCATCTGCTCCCGGCCCATAGGCCTTATCCTGGCTCTGTCGTAACTTCGTCAGGCGATCGATTGATCCGGCCAGATAGTCATTGCCGCCGACTGGATTGAGGAAGGCGGCCACCAGGCTGCGGGGCGCCTGACTCCCGCGTTCGGCCAAGACGTAACTGGCCTTGGCGCGGCTGGCGAAACTGTTCTGCTTGCCGCGTGGCCCCACCGTGGCCATCGCCTCACCTAGCGCCATCAGCGCCGCATCTCGGACAGCGCGGTTGCCACCAAGATTACGCTCAAGAAGGCCGCGATCGACGCAAACATAGAGATAGAACACGCCGGCACCAAATTCGAGAACGCCCAGGAAGCCGGCGCCAGCGTCCTCTCCCGGCTCCTTCAAGTCATCGACGGCCGTATAATAGTCATCCTCAGCAATCGCACGATGGGTGGTGATTGCATGAGCGACCTGGACGGCCGCCTCGCGGTTGAAATCCGGATTGTCGGCCAGCATCCGCCCGAACATGGCAATATCGGCGGCAGTATCCGTTTGCTGCAGCAACTGGCTCGGCTTGGCCTCAATCTTCTCGCCAGCAAGGGCGCGATCTGCCAAAGCCAGGGCCGCCGCCTGTTCCTCCGGTGAAATGAAGGCTAGCTGTTCGATATAGGTTGGACTGTCTTTCTTTCCCTCTTTGCCCTTCTCTTCTTTGATCTTGCCGAAGACCCCGGCAATCTCGCGGGACACGGCAAGCGCTTTCTTCGCCTCCATACCGCGCTCGACGAGATGGGTATGGATATTTTTACCCAGTCTTTGGGTGCGCACACCCAGATGTTGGCTGAGGCGCGCCGCAAAGATGTCGGACTCTCGCCAGGCCCGCTTCAAGCTCTGCGACGAAACACGCAAGCGCGGGGCGCCGCCGAAGATCGCGCTTTTCGGCCGGCCGGTATCATCGCGGTTTAGGTTAGAGGGACCATAGACCGTAAGGAGGTGAAGCTGCACGAAATCGCTCATAACTTAGCTTCCTTGGCTGGTGAAATGTCCGATTCGGCCGGCTGTTGATCACGACCAAGGCCGTAATAGTCAAAGACCCATCTCTTCTGAATCCTGTCGCCCCAGAACAATATGGATGAGGTCAGATCGGCGACATTGCCTTTCTGCCCGAGCAGATGAACCAAGCGGCGCATCTGGTCCAACAGTTCGTCGTCATCGGATTGCATTAGCCGCTTGAACCGGCCGTATTTCAATTTGGCTGTCCGGTCGTCCGCCATCTGCTCGCCGTTCGGGGCATCCGGCCCGGCTGCTCGCGCAATAGGTCGGGTATCGTCTTCACGCACATGAGCGAGGACGGCAGCTAAAATGCAGTTTCGAGTCATCTGGGCGGGGGCCGTTCGCCCAAGTCGGCGGGCGAGATGGATGGTTGCCGGCTCCATCAGCGCTTCGACGACGCTATTCACCCGTCGCAACCTTGCGAAACTCCCGCGGTCACGCTCTTTGTAATAGCGCCACCAATCCGCTGCCGTCTTGCCCAAGTTAATTGCTTCCTTCATGTTGGCCGCACCTCCGCGTTCTTCCCGTCCGCCTTGTGACGCTTCGCCTGCACTTGCGGTGCCACGAGGCCAAGGGCGGCGAACAATGCCTGACCACCCTTGCCGTAGCCCCTGAGTCCAGCAGCTAAATTACGACGGGCCACGGCAATACGTGCCATGTCGCCGGTCGCGATGGCATCAACCGCGGCGACTTCGTCAAACAGGGACAGGGCGTGGCGTTCCAGGACCGCGCGCCAATCAATCCGGATCGGATGATCGGCATTCGGCATATCGGCGTTAAGAGCCGCAAGCTGACCGAGAGCACTGTAAAATGCTACTTCTGTCTCGCGCCACAGGCGTTCGGCCAGAAAAGAAATGTCCCCCTTTGCCTCCGATGGCTGCTCGAATAAGGCCGCTCTGGAAGTACCCAACAGCAATCTCGCGACTTGTTCCGTACCGCTGATGAGCGCCACGGCCAGGACGCGTATGCGGTCACGAGCAGTTCGGTCGTTGCCAAGGATGATCGGCAGGGCGCTTGCCACGAAACCCCGCGGCTTCATGTTGTCCATGTCATAGCCGCAGACCAGCAGGCGCAGGCGATCGGCGCTGCTCAGCCGATTTAGTGCGGTTGTGCATGCCGAGGCGGGCACGCGCATATCGTCCTCGGAGTTGACAACTAGGCCCAGCCAGTGGCGGTATCCGACACCGGTTGGCTGGCCATGGAGCGGTAGCCAGGACTGCCCGCCCTTTGCTCGGTAGTAGGGCGTCAGCGGGTGTCGGAACCCTGCAGTGTAGTTGACGCCATAGTTCTTGGCCCGATACGCAACGACGACGACCGCATCTTTCTGGCCGGTCAGGGCACAGATACGGCCCAGCGACGGCTCGAAGAGCAGGCGAATGCGGCGCGGCATGCCCCAATAGACCTGTAGCCCGTGTACATCCGTCTGGGTCGTCTCGCTGCTCCTTGCCTTCGGGTCGGACGTCCTAGTAGGCGCCGTCCACGGAAAAACATTCTCAGGCTGCTGCGGCAAGTTGCCTGCGGCGTTGCGGCTAGCGATGTCACTTCGGCTTTCCACCGCCAGCCAAAGCCGGTGCCACAACGTCGGCTTTGTCGTGTCTTCGACCAAAGTAGTTAATGGACCGCCGCCGCGTAGGGACACACGATGCCCAACACCCCCCGAAGGCGCATATGCCTGAAGCGTGAACAGTGAAATTGCAGCGGCTGCCCGGCCGAGCACCGTTGCTCGACCGCGCTTCACGAAATGGTCGGTATTGTCTTCGATAGTCTTCTCGCCTGGAGAATCGATCAGCAATCCGGCGATCGCCTTTTCTTTAGCATCGGCCAGATTGTCCTGGTCCTGTAAAAAGCGGTTCCCCCGCCCGTCCAGATCGAAGTTCGATGCAAGACTCGCGAAGGCGGCGGTCAAGGCATCGATACTCGGCGGTTCGCGCCAGAGATCGCGCCAGTCAACGGTGTCTTCCGGCGCCATTGCCGTAGCGAGCAGGCCGATCAGAAACTCTTGCGCCGCCGCATCGAAATCCGGCCGGCCCCAGGCAATGCCCACGATCGGATCATCGGCGATTTTTCCAACAATTTCCGGTGGCGCGATCCAATCGACGCAGCCAGACTGCCGGCGCGCCGGTAACCAAGCTGATCGGATCAAATTGAATGGCTGATCGCTAATGACTGTGAGCACAGATTTCCCCTCAAGAGAGCATCTCACAAAAAACCCAGGGACAATATAAAATTGTTCTGTATGAATCTTTGACGATCAACATTTGTGCGCTGCCTCATGATGGCAGGCAAAAATCCCGGCTTTGCGAAGGTCGATCGTCCGGACTGTTCGCTAGCCGCTACACGGCCGTGGACTGCTGCAGCGAGGCTAGAGTGAGCCCCTGCCTTGGCAAATAGACGACACGTTGAAGCTGGCCCGCCGCATCGCAGACCATGCCCTCGAACGCACTGTCGCCGGTCGGGCGAGTGAGGACCACCAATAGTTTGGAGGTGTCGAAGCGGCCCCATTGCGCTTTGATGTCCCTTGCCCGTGCCTCAAGCTGTTGCGGAATTGCCTCTGTCGCCGCGCGGCGCGAAGAGACCTGAACTTCACTTAGCATCCAGGCTGCAGCAGGCGACCGCGCACGCCCCTCGGCATAAGGCGACAAGCGACCATCCTCGTCGAGAACCGCCAGCCGGAGGGTTGTCCTCGCCACATCTTGCAGGCGTGTTTGCGGCGGAATGTCGTTCTCCCACGGCCCGACGCGGGTATAGCCCGATGCTGGATCGAGCACCCGCCAGTTGGCGTCGCCTCTCTGCGCGGCGTTTCTGCCCACGGCCTCATCCCGTGACGCCTGGAGTGCGGGTGGTATCCTTTCGTATGTCGCCTCGCCATAGACGGCTTCGATCAGTTCGCGAATGCCACCGGGCGTCGAGATCGCGCCGACGCGCTTCAGCGATTCCGCCGTGAGCCACAGGCTACCATGGTCGCGGTAGACCCATTGCGCCCGGGGGAAACTGCGGGCGAACCAAGTCCTATTGGCCGCAGCAATCGGGTCCGGCGAAACGACCAACAATTCCGGCGTACCCGTTCGTTCCCGCCATAGGTGCCTCCACAGCCTCCCGGCCCTTTGGATGATAAGGTCGATCGGGGCCAGATCGGTGACGAGCGCATCAAAATCGATATCCAGGGATTGTTCGATAACCTGGGTGGCAATCAATATCCTGCCGGCACGCCGTTCGGCCTTGCTGGTCTTTCCGAAATTGAGCAGGACCTCGCGTTCAATGGCAAAGCGATCCACAAGCGCCATGCGAGCGTGAAACAGACGGGCATCCAAGCCAGATTCCGACAGTTTCGCGTGTGCCTCGATGGCGTCATCGACCGTGTTGCGAATATAGGCGACCGCCTGACCTGCTTCAGATGCCCGGACCACGGCCTGAAGCGCCGCTTCAGGCTCGCTCAGCAAACGGACCGGCAGATTTCTCGATCGGTCTTGTCTCCCGATTACCGGCGTCACTTTCACCCCAGTGGAACATGCGATGGTAGCCAGCGGATAGCTTCGCGTTGCTGGCGAGGGGTAGGTTTTCCGGAGCCCGCGGCCGAAGCCCGTGATCAGTCTGCTGCGGATCAAATCTGGTAACGTCGCCGAAAGCAGAATGCAGGTGCCACCTTGCGATACTTGCCATTCGATCAACCTTTCCAATTCCTGGGAAACGAAGGCGTCATAAGCGTGGACCTCGTCGAGTATGAGGACCCGGCCCGCCAGACCGAAAATGCGCAGCGCCTGGAACCGGACGGGCAGAATCGACAGAATTGCCTGATCAATTGTGCCGACCCCGATTTCCGCCAGGAACGCCTTGCGCCGGTCATCCATGAGCCAGGCACGGCAATCGGATGTGGCACTCGTTTCCTCGCCGTACCTTTCCTCACGCGTCGCCTCGGCAACGTCCAATGGCCGGAAGTTGTCATGCAGATGGCTTCGCCCATGCACCAGGGCAAGCGAAGGTCTGTCGGCGGAGGCGAAAAGAGTGCGATAGCAGCGGCTCAATCGTTCAAAAAGCGCGTTTGCCGTCGCCATGGTCGGCAGGGCGGTGTAGATACCGCCGGCATCGCCGCGTGCCATCAATCGAGAGGCGAGAATGAGTGCGGATTCGGTCTTTCCGCTTCCGGTTTCGTCTTCAAGCAGGATCAACAGCGGTCCATCCGGGAGCGATGTCGTCATGGCCCAGTGCTGCATAGGGCTCGCCTTCGCCGTTGGCTGATCGAGCAAGTCCGGCAAGGTTACCGGCTGCACCGCAGGCCTAGCAGCAATTAGTCCGGCTTCTCCGAGCGCAGAGCGCGCCTTTTCCCGGGCGCCGCGCCAATAGGTCGTCAGATCAGCCTGCGGGTCGGAATAGGGGAAATGCCGCTGGTTCGATCCCAGCCAGTCACAGGCAATGCCGAACCCGGCAATCACCGTCGAGGCACGCAAGCTCAGACGTTCGGTTGGCAATCTGGTCGGCCAGCCGATCAGTTCGCGCACCAGGCAGCAAAAGTCGGCCGCCGCCGCCAGACCCTCAGGCCAGAACAGGTCCGGAAGACTGCCGTTGAGTAATGTCCGTGGCGGTACACCGTGATGTCCGGTCACCGCTCTCAGGAGTGGGCCGACGACATGAACAGCGTCGCCTGACAGGTTTGGGAACAGATCATCTAAATGATCGCAGAGGAAGGCGTAGCCTCCGTCGTCGTGCGCATAGCGACCCGGCAGATGGTTCGGATTGCCGCTGCACAGTATGGCTTTCGGAAATTGCTCGGGTGCCTTGATCTGGAAGGCGGCGGCGAATTTACCAATGTCATGGACGGCAAGAAGCGGCGGCAGAAGTTTCGACAGATCACCACCATTCAGGCCGAGAAGGCGAGCGAGCCGCGCGGTCAGCGATGAATCGGTTTCGAGCCATATCCGGCCGACGGCGGCAACATCCAACGCATGGCAGGGAAGAGGGTGATAGGGTTCGCGCGCTAGTGAGTCTGGACGCGGCTGCGCCTTGCCCCAGAAGGCCGTAAGATTGATTGCGATGGGGGATGGGCGCTGTTGCATCTATACGGAACAGGCTTTTGCGCCCTTTAGGTAACGTGATCCAGAATGGAAGTTCTCCCACGTTAACACGAGGGGCTCAAGATACGTTATCCGTGCGTGGGGCACGGAGGTTCTCTTCGCTGATCCCCTATCATTGAATTCAGCGGTTAACTAGGCGGCTCGGCCGTCGGCTCGTCCATGACGGTGAGGAGAAGGTCAGCCTTGTCCTGGGGTCTGACCCGGCTGTGGTACTCCAACTCATCAAAAGGGAGATCCCGGAATTTTTCCCTACCCGTCTTATAATCTTCCAGGTCAATGGCGCGGCGCCATATGCGGGAAATCCTAGACACCGACTTCACGTAGACAAAGATATCCGCTTGGCGGTCGATGCGCGTGAGCACATCGCGGAGGCAAATTCCCTCGACTATCACAAGAGCGGATTCGGCAAGAGCAGTCGTAAACTTAGTGGCCAAACGGTCGAGATTGATGCACTGAACATAGGACTCATTCTTAGACCGATCCCGCAGGAAATCGGGGTCGAGCATGGCGAAAGTGAAATTATCATTCTCGATATGATCGCCCTTCAAATCGTGGGCAAGCTGCTTTGAAAGGTGAGTCTTTCCGGCCGCCATGTGGCCCTCGATGCCGACGGTCCGGAATTCTCGCTCGGCGAGTAGCCGCCGCAAGTGTGAAAGCATCGAGGCATAGGAGAAGAACTCGACTGGCATTTTCACTGGGCCTCGTAGTCTAACGACTGATGGCCAAAAAACCGTCATAGCTTGGGGAACCGCCAAATACGTACTTTGAACTCACTTTCAAGGTGTTCCGCCTCCTCGCCAGGAAACTTGACAGCTTCCAGCGCTCGGGCGAAGTCTGTCGTTGCGATACTGCGCGGCACTATCAATATCAAGTAGCGCTCCCGGACGTCTTTCTCTCTCCACAGTCGAAGAGCATCCTTTATGATCGAGCCTTCTCTTGGATGCGCCTTGGCAGTCTTGAGATTGACCAGCATTCGCTGGCCGACTCTATCTGGTACATATTTATCAAAGTCACTGGTCCCATTGATATTCTTGCGAAGATAGTCTGTGCCGATGATCTTAATCTCGCCGATCATCTCCGGAGGGCCATCCGAAGAGAGATCGAATTTGCCTCGCCGCCCGTCCGACGAAGTTATCACGCGATGATTGACCATCAGACTTGTTGGCGCCCGACCCTTGAGGCGAAACAACTCTCCTTGAACCCAGCCCTCTCGGCACGCATGGGCAGGCAATATAGCCGCCAGACGGGGTGCCATCTCTCGAAATGCCCACAGAAAATATTCGCCCCAGGTTGGGAATGGTCGAACTCCGGACTTGAGCATCACAGACTCCTAGAGCGCCGATGAATACAAGATATTTACGGGCGAACGTCTCAGCCTATGGCGTGAAAGCCCAAGCGACATCACCGCTGGCTGGCAATGTCAGTTCCGCGGGGTTTTTGACTATTTTACCGTCGGCAACCCACTCGGGAAGATAAGGATCGTCGCGACGATGACAGAAAACAATACAGATTCCAGTGAACGGCCTCCCATCCTCGCGGGCAGCCTTGCCATAGTCGTCCAGCTTTTTTACGTCGCGCACAAATCCCCCTCCGGTACCATCGGCTTGCCAGAACTTAATCTCTATCGCGACCCGAACATGTTGCTCCCAAATTTTCCACTCGGCGAGGATTTCCGGCCCCATGAGTGCAATGTCAAAGCGTGTGCTTGTGGGGTACTCGGTCTTGACAGGATTGATCCAGAGTTTCTGGCCATTGGCCAATTTGGCCCAGCGCCTGTCGGCCGGTACCCAAGGCAGCAGCGAGTTTGAGAGGTTGTCGAAGAGTCTGGCGAACATCAGTCCCCGTAAATCTGACTCGTAGAGGAAGCTCGCGGGCTCTCTCTTGAAGACACCGACGACATCCTTAATCACGTCACTAATGGCCGCAAGGTAGCGGCCGTCTGTTTCAGTCGGACCGCTTGCCATTAGCTTCGCCTTTCTCGCCTCTCATTATGCACAAACATTGGGGAGGCCATAGGTTGACATTGAGGGGGACCAAGAAAGCACGGGTGCTGTCCGCATTAGGACACATAGAAAATCAAACTAGGGCACGGTCCCCATATGATGTGCCCCAAATCTCCACTATCGGTCAATCAAAAGTTGCGGAAGCGTATCATCTTCCTCGGACTGCCGACAAGATCCCAGGCGCAGTCCACTCGGAGTCTAGACGGCGCCACATGGAGTGGGTCTAACCGCCGGCTTCGATTCGCGAGATATCGCCGCGGACGTTTGCATGCGCGTGGGGATGGAGGGGGGCGAGCCATCGACCGACGAGGTTCATCCGGCGCAAGCCGCAGCCTGACGTCCTCAAGAAAATTGCCCCGCCGGGGTGGACAAATACCCGGCGGGGCAAGGGCGACCAGGGAAAGGATAAACCCGGCCGCGGATTCCTACGATCCTGTGCCGCTTGCGAACGGCGCCAGATCCAGGCGCCTCGATTCTGGCCTCGGCTCACCCGACAAACGAATCAATACGCCAGCAGCTACGGCATCGCCCGCAAGCGCGCGGTGATGCAGATCCGCCAATAACTTGCGCCGGGTTCGGGCCGACAACGGCGACGGCCCGCGCTCGCGCCGGCGGCTGGACATGGCGGGGGTCATCGGAGGTGCCTCGTCAAATCGAGGCGCCGTAGTTCATTCACCAGGTCCGCACCGGGCGACCAGGGTTCGCGCCTGCCTATCTGCGCGGCCAGCTCCTTTATGTTCCCCACCGTGGCGAACAACAGCCTGTCGAGATGGCCGGCATGATCGACCAGGCGCAGCAACAGCTCGTTG
>Ga0137359_10004909_pt1 | contig 10990 bp, 9 predicted proteins | sample Mad1_40_16metaG_FD_108281 | JGI IMG/M metagenome (GOLD analysis project Ga0137359, IMG submission 108281) | Vadose zone soil microbial communities from Angelo Coast Range Reserve, California, USA - Mad1_40_16 metaG | ecosystem: Environmental > Terrestrial > Soil > Vadose zone | place: USA... | reverse complement strand
AGCGATTCGTAAAGCAATCGCCGCTCAGCGTCATCGAGCTTGATCTGACAAGTCCACTCGGACAACCGCTCGTTGACCTGCCGAAGCTTCATCGGGTCATTGACCGATAGCGCTTGTGCCGGGCCCGGCTGAGCCGTCGCCATCAGCTCGAACACCCCGCATTCAATCATCGCCTCGCGGAGGTGATTGTTCAGATGCCGCACGAGTTGCTGCTGCGGATCGATCTGGCCTCCGCAAAGCAGCTCTTCGACGCTCTCGACAACGGGACAAGCTTCTTCGCAGGAGGACGCATCTGGCATGGGAGCTGAGTCGCCTCCCTGAAGCGCGAACAGCAAAAGGCTGATCTCATTGTGCGATAGTTCGATGCCGCCGTTTCCCATAAGCGTCCGGCCGTTCTCATTTAAGTTAGTCGAGCCGAGTGCGCTTTAGCAACAGCGGGGACGGCGAGGCGAGGCGCGCGTGGCGTCCCTCAGCCAGCGATATCGGAGGCAAGTATGTGGATAACCCGAGCACCAACGAAAGTAGTTCTTGTTGCGTTGCGACGCGGCTTTACGCATAATTGGGAGCCCATTGGCTCAAGAACGGGAGGTTCCGACTAAATGTCTTCGAGTTCCTTCCGTGTGATAGTTCTGACAAACCTTACGACAGGCTGCCCGGGCATTACGCGGCATTCGGAACTGGGTTAGCTGAAGCGGGTGCCGTGTGTTTGGAAGAGCAGGGTCACGGAAATAGCGTTAGTTTCTTCGTGAAGGGAGACTATGATGAGAGATTCACATTGGTTAGTCCCATGGTGACGGAACAGATGCGGCGCTGTTGGAACGACTATGATGAGGCTACCGAGCATGGTGCCTATGGCATCGCCTGCCTTTTGATTTTGCTTCTTACCGATTATACGATTATTCGGCGCTCCAGGCGTGGAACTGGGTTCGATTATTGGGTTGGATATATTGACAGGGAGAATGAGAATATTTTTCAGGATAAAGCAAGACTCGAGGTTTCAGGGATGCGTCACGCTAGTGATACTCTTGTTCGGGCAAACGTACGAAAGAAGAAGAGGCAGACAAGGAAATCCGATAGTACGCACCTTCCTGCATATGTAATCGTCATTGAATTCAGCAAGCCGACTGGCGAGGTGGTAAGGCGATGAGTGCTCTACGTGACTTCCATGAACAGGCAATGGAGTTAGCCGACTTAGCTTTCATGGCTAGAGTGAAAGGCAACGCTTCAGAAGCTGCCGAACTATTCTGTAAGGCGTTCGAGCACGAAAGAAGAGCGGCTGAATTGTTATCGAATGATCTCAATGCTGAACCAACTCGTTCAGTTCTACACCGGAGTGCTGCTGCATTAGCTCTTGATTGTGCAGAGTATCGCGCTGCCGAGAAACTGGTTGCAACTGCTCTTAGTGGGGACCCTCCCGAGGAGATTGCCGATGAATTACGAGATTTATTAGAACAAGTTTATTTTGCAAGGCACCTTGATTTGCGCGGTATTGTCCTTGATCCCACCGAATTCCAAGTATCGATTGCCGGAAATGCAGTAGGATTTGGTGTGGCTGAGAGCCGGCGCTTTGTGGACCGAATCAGAGATACAGAGACACTTATCTATAGAACTGCGGAGCGGTGGAAAAACATCCCTTTCAAGGAACACTTCAATAGATCAGTACGCGATAGTATAGGCGTGTTTATGTCGGTTCCTCGCGAAGCGAGCCTCGCTGTCTCCTTTAGAATAGGACGCGCTCGTGAACAATTTCAACTTCTTGATGTCGGATTTCCGGTCGAGCTTATCGATGAGCTGTTTACCTGCCTTCAGCTCTTTGATAATGCGCAAGAGGAACCACTTAAAGAACACATACAAGACGAATCTTACTACCGCAATTTCGTGGGCCTCGCACGTAGAATTGCTCCAGACGGCCAGGACATTAGACAGGTGGGGTTTACTAGCGTGCGGGGTGGCATAGAAAGAAGAGTCGCTTTGACCAAGGCTCGAGACGAGATTGGTCTGGGACTCGAGCCTACGCGATTGACTCGCGATGAGAAAAGACGCAATGAACCCGTCAAAATCACCGGTGAACTAAGATTTGCAGACTCTCTAACAAGTCGGAATGACAGAATTCACCTACTTGATTCAACGAATCGTAAGCACAGCATCATTGTTCCTGAAGGTATGATGAACGACATTGTAAGGCCGCTATGGGGAACAACCGTCGAAGTTAGTGGCGTACCCTATAGAAAGGCAATTAAGCTGGTCACTATTAGAGAGGTAAGCGATTAATCATGACTGATTTTTCACTGCGTTGCTTGAGGCGTTTGTACCCCTCAGCGCATACCACCGAATATCCGCTGGTGGCCCGCGAGGATCCGCTGCTCGGCTTCGGGATTCACCTCGAGCGTCTCCACCCCGTGCTCGAATGTCCCGCCTAACATAATCCCGTCACGACGCGGAAACATGTAGAGTCCCTCGCTCACCATCGCATAGTCTACTTCAGGTTGAGGCAACAACGCCGTGAGCTGACCTTTGACCGGCTCAAGCTCGCGGTCGCCGAACAACTCTCGTGCGCCGAGCCCCGTACAGTTGACGATGACCGATTCCGGCAAGCTTCCAAGCTGACGAGGCTCCGCAAACGCGACACGACGAACCCGGCCGCCGGCTATATAGAAATCGCGAAGCAGCGCGTTCAGATAAACCGAAGGCTCGATGAACATCATGCTGTCGACTTCGACGTGCTTTGCGGGGAACGGGTTTTCGGACGGCGTGAGCTTTCGCGACGCCGGGAACAGATCGCGCAGCATCGCGTAGTCCCAGGACACGCTTCCATCGTCGTCCCCATCGCTGAGATTGTATTGCTCTCGCCAATGGACGCCGTATTCGTCGCCGATCAGCAACTGATACTGGCGATGCGCAATCCGAGCCGCTCGTTCGAACTGCGCGTCCCATGCCGGTGTGCGGCGCGCCGCCTGGATGACGCTGGACGGAAACCAGCTTGCGCCTGAGATGTTGGACGTCGTCTCCGGCGGAAGATCCTTCGCGTAGATCGTCACGTCAAAGCCGCCCCGTTGGAGAGTCCTCGCAGTCGCGAGACCAACGACTCCGCAGCCAATGACCGCGGCAGCGCCGCTCCGCCCGGATTCGCTGACCAGGTCGGCGGCGAGGCGAGCGGTTCCCCAGGAGAGGGTCATTCCACCGCCGCCGTGTCCGTAGTTGTGAACCAGCAGTTTGTCTCCGAGCGATTCGGCTCGCACTATGAAACCCGACGGCCGAAAGGGACGCAAGCCAACAACGGTTCGGATCACTCGATCGCGAGCGACGTTCACCGGCGTGAAGTGACGGGCGTTGCGTCCGATGCCCCCGGGCGGGTCAACAACATAAGGCCGGGCGCGTCGAGTGCAGCCGGGGCCGAGCACGAGGCCGGCAGTCAGCATACCGACTCCACGAAGCGCCTCACGTCGACTCAGACGTCTAATGTCCATAAGCGCCTCCTCCTTCTAAAGCCGCCTCGCCAAAGTGAGGTCACCCGGTTACGAAGGCTTGAATAGCCGCGAGAAGTTCTCAGAAGTCGCGCGACCGATCTCTTGCGCCGTTGTTCCGCGCAGCTCCGCGATCGCTACCGCAGTCTCTACCACGTAAGCCGGTTCGTTGCGACGGCCGCGATAAGGAACGGGCGCGAGAAACGGGCTGTCGGTTTCTATCAACAGCTTTTCGATCGGGAGGCGACGAGCCGTCTCGCGAAGGTCTTCAGCTTTCTTGAACGTGACCACTCCCGAAAACGAAATCAAGAAGCCAAGGTCGACTGCGGCTTCGGCGAAGGCGCGGGTGCCGGTGAAACAATGAATGACTCCGCCGAGTCCCGAGTCTTTCCACTCTTCGTCGAGGATCGCGAGCGTATCGGCTTCCGCTTCGCGAGTGTGAATCGAGATCGGGAGCCTTCTCTCTCGCGCCATTCGCAACTGCCTTTTGAATGCTTCGCGCTGCACCTTACGCGGCGAGTTGTCGTAGTGATAATCCAAACCAATTTCGCCCCACGCGATCACCTTTGGGTGCTGTGAGAGATCCCCGAGCTTTGCGTACAACCGATCGTCGAGCAATCGAGCTTCGTGCGGGTGAACGCCGACTGTCGTGTAGATGAAGCGGTATTCTTCAGCTAGGTGAAACGCGGCCGCGTGCGAGTCTGCGGCTACTTCACCGTCACCCACGCACACGATTATGTCGACTCCGGCGTCAAGCGCGCGCTGAATGACAGCTTCGCGGTCGGCGTCGAACTCGGTTCCCTCAATGTGCGCGTGTGAGTCAATGTACATTTGAAACGGGATGATAACAGCGCTCACGGGCCGACAGAAAGACGGCGGCGGATCTGGATTCTATGTTCGTCTCCTCTGCGTCTTCGCGGAGCTTGGCGTCTTTGCGCGAAACTTGAGCTTGACCACTTGAGGCATCGGTTCGCGCAAAGACGCCAAGGTCCGCAAAGACGCAGGTCGTTTCGCACTTTGTCGCATTCAATCCAAGCCCGGTTTCGTGTATTATGTGGCCGCTATGAACAGACTCAAGCTTACATTTGCGCTCGTCGTCCTGGTCTTGCTTGCTGTACTTGCCGTGAGCGAGCCGCCACCTGGACAGTCTCCGGCACATGCACACGGCGCGAGCACCCGCGTTTACGTCACCAACTCCAAAGGCGATGACGTTACTGTAATCGATCCTGCCACGATGAAAGTCGTCGGCTCGATCAAGGTCGGCGATAACCCGCACGGCCTGATCGCCTCACCCGATCGCCGCACTCTTTATGTCAGCGTCGAGGGGACGGACGAGCTGGTGGCGGTTGATATCGCAACCAATCAGGTCAAGTCGCGAGCTAAGGTTGGGCGCGCTCCGAACGAAGTCTCGATCACCAGCGATGGCCGATTCGTGTTCGTCCCGCTTCGTAACGATAACGCCATCGATGTCGTTGACACGGCGACGATGAAGGCAGTCGACCGAATGAAGGCGCCCGCGATGCCGCACAACACATACGTTTCGGCAAACGGACGGCGCCTCTATCTCGGAACGATGGCCGGTTCCCGGATCACGATATTTGATACGGCTACGCACAAGCAGCTTGCGGAAATCGCGCCGGGAGACTGGGTCAGACCGATCGCGCTTCGCCGGGACGAATCGCTCGCCTACGTTGCGCTCTCCAAGCTGCACGGATTCGCGGTGGTCGACCTCAAACAAGAAAAGACGATTCGCCGAGTCGAGCTGCCGACGCTCCCACAGGGAACCGAGATACCGCCTTATGACACTCTCACGCACGGCCTTGCGCTGACCCCCGATGAGCGCGAGTTGTATGTGACCAGCATGGCCGGCAAGGCGGTTTATGCCTTTTCGGTTCCCGAGTTAAAGCAGCTTGCGAAGATCGACGTGGGCCGCTATCCAAACTGGATCACGATAAATCCGGATGGCCGCCTCGTGTGGGTGAGCAATCAACTCGACGATACGGTTTCGGCAATCGACACGCGCAGCAAAAAGGTTGTGACTACGATTCCTGTCGGCCACGAGCCCAAGCGATTGCTTGCAGTCGATATCAACACGGGCAGCAACGGACGATCTCCCAATCCGCCACAAACTGAATCGAAACACGATCAATGAAATGGTGTGGCTGAACTCAGTCGCCTTAACGCGCGTGCGGCAAGGCTGAACAATGCGCGCCTTGGCGTCTTTGCGTGAGGCAGGAGTTCCGCGAACGACGCCAAGGCGCGAAGCACGCTGGGAAAGAAAACTGCCGATCAATCCGCCTCTGACGCTGCTTCCGAGACGGGCTCCGCGGATGGCTCCTTGAGAGCTCCCCAACCGAACAGGCCGCTCACGATCGGCAGCAATCGATGCCCGGTGATCACGTTTAAGAAGAACAGCTCGTGCTCTTTCTCGACTCGAGCCATCACCAGCAGATTGGCTTCGAACTCTCTCAGTCCCAGCTCCGCCGCATGAGACGCCGCGACCTGGTACTCGATCACGTTTCCACTTTCGAGTCTTCCAGCGAAATACATCGGCAGGAACCAGCCGATCAGGTGACACGCCAGTCCGATCGTGCGCCCGATCACCCACAACTTCGCTTCGAGGAATTTCTGTGGCGCGCTATCCAGGCTTGCAAGCATCTCGCCCACGCGCTTGCGATGGACCCATTCTTCCCGTTCGATCTTTTGAATTGCGGCGCGCTCGTCTGGGTTCTTCACGGATTTCCAGTGGCCGCGATAAGCGAACCCGGCGGCAAGCTCGCCCGAGCAGGCTCCTTGAAGAATGTGAATGAGGTGACTGCGGTGGCCTTGGTGATCCATTCTCCCTCCACGCTAGTGTAACCGCCAAAGGCGTTCGGCGCGAACTGCTGCGCGCATTTGTTTGCCACAGCCTCGAAACTATGCGGATAATGCTAGACGGCTCCGGCGCTCAGACTGAACTCTGCGAAGGCGGCGCGCACATATGTATCTGAAGCCTGCCTTCTAAAGAAAACGCTGCGAGAGTTTAATAGAATATCGTGACCTCATTTCGAAGAGGAGAGCACATAATGAAGACACCATTGCCTGGAATCGGGGAACAATCTGCAAAGCTGAAATCACGCGCAGTTAAGCTGATCGCCATCGCGGCAATCCTCTGCTCAGTTGCCGCAATCGCTCCAGCGCGCGCAACAAAGACAAGCTCGCAGGAGCCTAAGTACGAGATGGGGACGTTTTATTTATGCTTGCTAGTTAAGCCTCCGAACTTCTCAGCTAGCCAGGCCTCCCAACAGCTTTTTCAAAGTCACTTCAATCATTTGAAAGGGCTTTTGGCCAGTGGCAAGGCGGCTATCGCGGGTCCGTTTGGCGACGATACGCGAATAGCCGGCGTGTTTGTGATGAACGCATCGTCGCCTGAGGAAGCTCGCGCATTGGAGGAAGCAGATCCTCTGGTGAAGGAAGGAGGATTTTCGGTTGAAGTGCTGAAGTGGTGGGCGGCTAAGGGCATAATGAAGCCTGTGCAGCCGACGAATATGGCGACGTATTATTTCAGTTTCCTGCGTCGCGGGCCGAAATGGACGGCTGAAAAAACTCCTGAGACGGAAAAGCTCCAAGCTGCCCACATGGCAAACATCAATGCGATGGCAAAGACCGGGAAGCTCGTGATCGCGGGGCCATTTGAAAACGCAGCCGACTACGCGGGTGTATTTGTGTTTAAAGTTGGCTCGCTTGACGAAGCAAAGTCGCTGGCCGAATCGGATCCTGCAGTAAAGGCCGGTCGATTAGTAGCCGAGGTTCATCCCTGGCTCGTGGCGCAGGGTTCGTTGCCTTAGATCGACATTGCCGCTGTCTTCGGGCTGTTTCGCCCACGGCCCGACGGTTTGTTCCCGCCACGAGGTCATCAACGCGGCAGTTCGGCCCGTGGACTCTTCTAACGACTGACGCTTGAGTTACTTGATCGAGACATCGATCGACTTAAGGTGTCCGGAGTAGTCCTTCACGTAGTCTTTCAGCGCGCCGTGGCCCCAGCGGGTATAGAAGTCGTATGCCCCCATTTCTTTGTAAGCCTGATTGAAATCCCAGCCGTACTTGGTCATGCGATAGACAGCGCCCATCACTCCGGTGCGGTGGCGCCCGCCCGCGCAATGCACAAAAAAGCGGCCGGTAGCCGGATCCTTTGCCAGTTTCAGGAACTGGTCTATCTGCTCATCTCGCGGACGGCTGGAATCGCTCATAGGAATGTTGACGTACCGCATTCCGGCGGATTCGGCATCGCGCTTTTCGTAGCTCGTAGGATCATCGCGCAAATCGATAATCGTCTTGACACCCAGCGCGGCGAGGTCCTTGTAATCTCTCTCCTCAGGCTGCGCGCCTCGAAAGAAGCGGTCATCCATCTGACCAAAATTCTTGACTCTTATATTCGGAAAGGCCGTCGTTGAATTCGCGTTTGCCGAGGCGACCGCGATTAGATTGATCGACAACGCAAGCAGGCCCGCCTGCAGGCTTCTTAGTGTGAATCGTCCAGTTTTCATAGTAGCACCCGTTTACCCTTTACCCTCTGTTCGTTCTGTTCTGCTGGATTCCTTGAATAAGGAGCCTCTCGTTGGATTCATTGAGGGCGCTTGACGTTGCCGCGCCCATCCTTTCTCTCAGGTTTTTAGCGCCCTTGTGACAGCGTTTCCGGACAAATCGTTATTCCGACGAGCGGGGTAGACCACCCTTCCTGACCACGAGCATGCGAAGGTGACCAATCCACCCACTGCTGGAGTCTCGAAGGCTTAGAAGTGTAAGACCAGAACCCTGTGGCATGCTCGTGGTCAGGAAGGGTGGCTTGCCCCCGCTCTGTCGCTTGCCCCCGCTCTGTAGCTTGCCCCCGCTCTAATGATAAGAGCCATCAACCAGGCGGGGGTTAAACCACCCTTCCTCACCCCTAGCATGCTGAAGGTATTGAATGAAACGAAGGTAAGGACACCTACTGCCAGACACCGAAATTGGAGGGCCGGCCGTCGTGTGCTAGGGTTGGAGCCAGGTCCAGATGGCTGAACTCTACCACTCATTCCTGGTCTTCTTTACAAGGAAGAACATCGACGCGGTCAAGGAACGTTTGTTACGAATCCGTGACCTCGAGGTCGTTCTTCAGTTATTACTTCGTCGCATCGCAGTTGTTTGGGCTGCTGACGATTTATGTCTTTACGAGGATAGACTGGGACCGAGTCTTTACGGAGAAGCGACTCAGGTGGAGACGCAGGTCGTGAAGCCTGAGTCACGGCTCGACTTTGTGTTTCCGGTTCTGCTCCATCATCTCGACGAAGTTGTCGAACAGGTAAGAAGGGTCGTGCGGGCCGGGCCCCGCTTCGGGGTGATACTGCACGGAGTAAACAGGAAGGCTTCGATGCCGGAGACCTTCTACGGTGTTGTCATTCAAGTTGATGTGCGTTACCTCACAATCGGGAGGCAGCGAGTCGGCGTCAACCGCAAAGCCGTGGTTCTGCGCGGTGATCTCCACGCGTCCGGTGGTCAGGTCTTTCACTGGCTGATTCCCGCCGTGATGGCCGAACGGTAGCTTGTAAGTCCGGCCGCCGAACGCGAGCCCCATAAGTTGATGGCCAAGACAGATTCCGAAGATCGGGTAGCGGCCGATCAGCTTCCTGAGATTAGCAACAACACCGGTCAACGGCTCGGGATCACCCGGACCGTTTGACAGCCACACGCCATCCGGATTGAGCGCCGACACGTCTTCAGCCGAAGTGTGAGCGGGGACTACGGTAACTCGGCAGCCAAGCGCTGCGAGGTTCCGAAGGCTGTTGTGCTTCAAGCCGAAGTCGTAGGCGACGACGTGAAAGCGCGGGTTGGCCCTCGCGTCGCCGTTGGCATTTGGGTGGAGCAGAATCGGTGAGCCGTAAGCTTGTGATTGAGTGTCCGTCCAGGCATAAGGCTCGCTGCAGGTTACTACCGAGGCGAGATCCGAACCGATCATCTCAGGCGCGCTGCGTGCTCGCTCAATCGCGGCCTGTTCGTCAGTCTGCTGGGTCGAAAGGCAACCACGCATCGAGCCACGCTCGCGGATGTGCCTAACAAGCGAGCGCGTGTCGATGTCCGAAATGCCCGGGACGCCCGCTGTCTTCAGATATTGATCGAGAGATCCGCCGGCTCGCCAGTTCGAATGAATGCGCGACAGTTCGCGGACGATGAAGCCTTCAGCAAACACGCGGCGCGATTCCGGGTCTTCGTCGTTGACGCCGTAGTTGCCTATCAACGGATAAGTCATCGTCACGATCTGGCCGCAATAGGAGGGATCGGTGAGGATTTCCTGATAGCCGGTCATCGAGGTATTGAAGACTACTTCGCCAACGACCTCGGCTTCGGCGCCAAAGCCTCGGCCTCGCCAGACTCGCCCGTCTTCTAGTGCCAGGATTGCGTTCAATGATGAATCCTTTCTCAGAATCTACCCCCTGCTTTCAATTTTCGTCCACGCACTCAGCGGTAACGCGCCTACTGACCGCTAGCCACCGCGCCTTGCGACTTCAAGAACGACTGCGCTTCACTCGCCCAATGTTTCTCAGCCCGATACTTGTAAGCGGGCGACGTGCGCACTGCCTCTATGCAAGCTCGCATCTCAGTCGCCGCATCATCATACCTTCCCAATTGATGAAGGGTCAGCCCGTAACGATAACGCCCTTCCGCATCCGAGGGTCGCTGCTCGATGAAGCGCTCGAATGCCACGCGAGCGTCTTCGTACTGGGCGGCTTGAAAGTAGGCATGACCGATCTCGCGCCACACCTCGCTCAGGCTGTGTTCCGGGTTGCGGCTGACCACGGCATCGAAATGATTGATTGCTTCGGCAAGCTTGCCCTCTTCGCGCGCAATGCGGCCGAGTTGATAGTGCGCGTCAGTTTCTTCGGGGTCTATCTCGATCGCGCGCGTGAAGCTCGTCTTCGCTTCTTCGCGCTGGCCTCGTTGCTGGTAGATCAATCCGAGATTGTAGTGTGCCGAGGCGTCAGCGGGATTCAAGGTCGCGGCTTCGAGGTTGCGTTTGAAATCTTCGCGCGCGCGCTGCGAGCTGACGATGTCGCCGAGCAAGTTCCTTAACAGGATGATTACCAGGATCAGCAAGAACGGAGAGGTGAGTATGAAGAGCAGCCTTGGTAAGAGCGGGATTGCAAAGAGCGACAACGAGCCGAGCGCGACGACTCCCGCGGCGCCGCCGTAGCCGACTCGCAGTACGGCGTGCGCGGCGAGCACTATCAGAAAAATGAAGTAAGGTAGCGGCACCAGCTTGAGCGCTTCAAGAGCAGTTGCATTGGGTCCACCCGGCCGAAACAAAAGCATCGCCGGAATCAGCATCATCAAGTGCGCCGCCGCCCAACCATAAAGCACGCAACTCGTCAGCGGGGCGTACTCCTGGCGGAGCAGGACGCTGAAACTCGCTCGCCGATGGATCACGCTGGCAGCCAGCAAGCAGGCGGGAACGAATACGACTATCAGGAATAACACGGGCGAAACGTGGCCGATTATACCCCGACCCACGCGGT
>Ga0137359_10004903_pt1 | contig 11000 bp, 11 predicted proteins | sample Mad1_40_16metaG_FD_108281 | JGI IMG/M metagenome (GOLD analysis project Ga0137359, IMG submission 108281) | Vadose zone soil microbial communities from Angelo Coast Range Reserve, California, USA - Mad1_40_16 metaG | ecosystem: Environmental > Terrestrial > Soil > Vadose zone | place: USA... | reverse complement strand
TGGCCCATACCGGAGATGACGGCCAGCGGCCGGGGCGTCCGGTTACTGGGGTGCACCTGCCGCGGCCGACGATAGCGGGCCCGCCCTTGTGGCGGCCAACAGCAGCAGCACCGCGGCCGGGTCCAGCAGCAGTGCCACGACGAGGATGAACCACCGCAGCGCGACCTCGTCGGCTTGGCCGAGCAGGAAGGCAAGATATCGGACGGGCCCGAGATCGGCGTCGACAGCGTGGCGTTCACTCTCGACGGCGGCCTTCTCGACTTTCAGAGCGGCGAGCGCTTTGCCTTCTTCGATGTACTGGGCGGCGAGCTCAGCGCGCTTGGCCCACCGGCGCTCTTCGTCTTGAGCGCGGAGCTTGGCGGCGGCAGCAAGTGCTGCCGCTTGGGCGTTGATGGCCGCGGCGGTCCGCAGATTGCCGGTCGCAGGCGCCTCGATGGTCCGGACTGCGTCGAGGCCGGTGATTTGCCTGTTTAGGTCGGCGACCATGTGGGCTTGGGCGTCAACCCGGGCCGCGAGGGTGCGTCCTTCGTTTCGATAATCGCGGATGTAGCCGCAGGGCGGCAACTGTTACTCCACTTCGTGCGCGGGCACTGTGTAACGCCGTGAAATGGCCTGGGCGATACTGTCTCGGCTCTCTTTCGGGTCGAGGCGCGTGCTCTGCTCGATTTCAGCTGCTTCACGCGCCAGTTCTTCATTCTTGATGGCTTCGCGGAACCATCGCGAATAATCGCCTGCCTGCCGATGATGTTCCCAGGTGCGATCATCAATTCCGGCCGCCATCTCGATGAACATCGTCAGATTGTGCGCTCGGAGATTGAGCGCGTTGTCCGGGCCGCGGAAGTAGAAGCTGCGGTCCGATCCGAGACGGCCCTCGGCGTATTTGCGGGTGTGTCTTTTATGTTCCTGCTCCGGGCGATCAAGGCGCAGGGGGCGCGCGTCGCCCGCCGCGCTGTAATAGAGGCCTTCGTCGTCGTCGGGCTTTGGCAGGCCAGGCGGAACGGGAGCTCCAATTGCCTTGCAGTACGTTGCAACCACCTCGCCCGCCTTCGACCCCAACGCTAGGATAGTGTCAACGGTGCGGAGCGCCTCGATGGCTACGGCTTCGGGGTGCACCGTAATCAGGATCAGGCCGGGAAGGTGTTTGGGCAGGATTCCAGTGAGTTCATGATGGCCTGCCGGGAGCAGGTGATGTGCCTCGTCGATCAGCAGCCAGTGCGGACGCCCGGTTCGCGCCCGCAGGCTGAGGACCCCCGGCAAGAGTTTTGCAAAGAAAGCAGGCCGCGCACCAATTTCCAGCGCCTGCGTGTTCACTACCGCGTTGGTTGCGGATTCTCGCAAGAGTTTTAGCGCCGCTTCTTTGTTGGGCGGCGTCTTCACATTTCCGACAGAAATTGCGTGATCGAGTTCATCATAGTCGCCTTCCGGATCGAAGACACAAAATTGGAATTGCTTTTCGACCATCCGTTCCGTTAGTGCGGTGGCTAATTTAGACTTGCCGATGCCTGAGCTACCGGAAATCAGCAGGCTTCCCGCATAGGGCACGATCTGGACTTCGTCGCCATTGCGGTCAATTCCAACTCGGATTCCGTGGCGTCCCGTCGGAATGATGCCGGCATCCTTGGCAATGATTTGCTCAATCAGCTCCACGACGCCGCGCCCCCAACATTGCTCAAGCACGATGTCAACCGTGTTCATGAGGGCGGGCGTTGCGTTTCCGACAGCCGCGGAGCAACCGCAGGCTTCGAGGAAGGCAAAGTCGTTCTCGGCGTCCCCGACGCCAATCACGTTGTGAGGCGACAGCTCGACCTCCGCGAGGGCAACCTTCAGGCCAGTTGCCTTATTGATGCCCGACGGAAGCACCATGACGGCACCCTTGTTGAATATGATCTGATATTCAAGACCAAGCTCTCGGATGGTCTCCAGCACAGTCGTTTCATGCGGACACCATGTTGCAACGATGCTTTCGCCGACCGAGAGCGGCTTCACCTTTTTTTCCTTCAAGGCTCTGATGAGATTGGCCGGAGCCTTATCAGCGATAAGGTGCTGACGCTTGGTGCCCGGATCGTAGACCACAGCTCCGTTCTCCGCGACAACGCGGGCAAACAGGTCGAGGTTGGCGTCTCCGAGAGTGCGCAATTCGCGTCCGGTCACCAGGATCGGTCGCCGTCCCGTCTCCTTCAGGCGCTTGAGCGAGTCGTAAGTTGAATCGTCCACGCGGCCGTCATGCGCGATCGTTCCATCAAAATCGACAGCCAAGGCCAGAAAGTACAACAGGCACCTCTTGGATGTGGCGAGATGTCTCGCCCGCTTTGTGGGCACGCAAAGGCAATCGCTGGATTGCTTCAGGTTCCCCGAGGGGAACCAACTGTAAGTCAAGAAAGTTCCAGGGGCCCCCGGAGCGCGTTGCGGCAAGGAGGAGCAGCACGGCCGTGGGATCGAGCAGCAGCGCCACGACAAGAACGAACCAGCGCATCACGCTATCGTCGGGCTGACCGAGCAGCATTGCCAGATACCGAACCGGGCCAAGATCGGCCTCGATCGTCCGCCGCTCACCCTCAATACGCGCCTTCTCGACTTGCAGGTCGGCAAGAGCCTTGGCCTCGGTGATCCGCTGGGCAACCAGTTCCCCCCGGTTGCGACGCTGGTCAGTGGCCAACTGCATCGCCCCGGTGGTTCGGCCGCGCGCCGTGGCGGTTTCTACCGCCTTGTCGATTTGGCCAAGGCGCCGGTCCAGGTCCGTCACGATCCCCGCCTGAACCGCTATGCGCGCCTCGATATCGGCCGCCCGGCCGGCAACCGCCGTCTCCCCAGCGACGGCGCTGGCGATGTGAGCCCGTGCGAGGAAGCCGTAGGCACCCACCGCATTCAAGGCCATCAGGATGGCGACCAGGGCGACGAGCCCAGCCTTCAACCGGCGTGACGCTGTACCGCCATGGCGGCCAAGCCACGCTACCGCGGACAGCTTACCGCCCTCTAAGGCGGTGCCCATGCCGACCACCGGCCAGAACGCGCCGGCAAAGGCGGCCGTCATGCCAAAGATGCTGAAGCCGGATGCCGTGGCGGGCGCTAGAGCTGCGGCGAACGTCGAAACCGTGACGCCCGGTTTTGTGCTTGGCTTCTCCTTGGGCCGGCGGCCGGCATCGTCGACATAGCTGACAGCCTTATCGAGGCGCGGCGATCGCGAGGTCGCGCTGCAACTTGGTCCTGCAAGCGGTGCCTAGCGTTATGCTTGATCGCCCACTAAATCAGCTTCCGCCGACAGCGATTCTTTGGCGGCTTCGACAGCCTCGGACTTTGCGGTGAACAGATCAGCAAGATACCTGTGGTATGTTGTCCTGAGGTGCGCGAGGGACAAATCTCGGTCGGGCGCGTAGTTAAGCTTTTCGGCAAAGAACCGCAGCCGTGATCTGCAATCGTTCACAATCTGACTCCACGTCTTCACCCAAATCGTGATGCGTTGCTCTTCGTCCTGAAACAGGATGCCCCGAGCGCGGTCCTTCTGGACTACTTTGCGAGCGACGATCTGATCTACGTCCGATGAAACGGCCCAGAATACCCATTTTGCCGGGACGGCGCGGAACCGCTCGTCGTCGGCGACAGCAAAGGCGTAACTTTCGATCTGCGCAGCGGCGTCAGAGTCAATTTTCACGTCCGGTCGCTTTAGCTCAACAACAAGGTGCTCGCGATTCTCAGAACCCGCCAGCTGAATGTTGCGGGAGAACATCAAATCGACGATGCCTCGACGGCCATCGGCGCGCTTCACGGGCTCGTCGATCTCGACCTCGCGATTGCGGGCTGCAATGTGCTTCTTGAGTACCTCGGTGAGCGACTGGTCATCCACCGACAAATGATATTGCTCGCCGAATATCCATGCGTTTTCAGCGACAATTCGGTGAAGCTGGGTGCGCTCACGGACAGCATGTTTGAATTCCGCATCAAATACAAGGGTTTCAAGACCCTGCAAGAATTCTAGGCGGTCGGTGATGATTTTGGACGCGCTGATGATGTGCGCGAGGGTAGTGCGGTCGAGAAGTTCGGCCAATTCCTGCCGCTTCTCGACGGGCAAGTCGAGCACCTCAATCAGGATTTTCGACAGATCAGCTGGGGCATGTTGAACAGCGTGGCGCAAAAGATGCAATTGTAGCCGCTTGCTCTTTTCGTCCAACTCCTGAAAACTTGGAAGGAAATGATTGACGTTGAGAGCCAACACGTTGAAGACTTGTCGCTCGGCTTCCTCAATCGCGGTCGTGGGTTGCCCCTGATACGGGTAAACGTTTTCGCGCTGCCATTCTTCAACAAGGCCGGCGGCCTTCTCCGATGCGCGTCGGCGGAAGTGATCGCGCATCGTATCCTTGGCGGCGATCAGCGCCTTGCTGGTCGGAGTATCGAGGTTAGCTATTTCCAAGCGATTTTCCGCCACGAGCTTGGCGAAGTAGTCTGATTTTAGGTAGGCCGTGAAGCTGAAGCCGGGAGCTTGAATGCCCGGCGTCGCGTCGTCGAGCGGAAAGCCACTACCGTCGCAAAAATACATGCGGCGCTCGCTCGGCATCCGCCATTCGACGATCTCAAGTGACACCTCGAAGGGATCGCCGTCATTGGAGCTGATCGCAGGAAGGGGATATACCCAGGAATCGTCCTCAACGGAGTGAGGATCGACGAGCGTGCCTGCGTAGTAGATACACCCGCTGCTTTCGCGCGAGGCCCGCGCGCCTCTTGCACTCGGATGATCTGCGGCCTGACAACCGAGGAGATCGCCAGGGCCTTCCTCCTGCCGACAGCGACGATCGCTCAGCGGATCGTGCGCGCGAAGCGGATCCTTTCTGAATCGGGGCTAGCCTACGAGACCCGCGCGGCGAGGAACTCTCGAAACGGCTCTTCTCGGTGCTGGAGGTCGTCTACCTCATCTTCAACGAAGGTTACACCGCGGCGCGCGGCGAGGACTGGTTACGCCCCCAGCTCTGCAAATGAAGCGCGTCGCATGGGCCGCGTGCTCACCGCCATCGCATCGCATGAGCCGGAAGCCCACGGACTGCTCGCCTTGATGGAGCTGAACTCCTCGCGGGCAGCGGCCCGTACCGACGAAGCAGGCGAGCCCATTCTTATGTTGGACCAGAACCGCGCACTCTGGGACCAGATCCAGATTCGGCGGGGGATGCAGGCGCTCGGCCGAGCGCGGGAGCTGGGCGGACAGTCGCCCTCCAGGCAGCCGTCATCGCCTGCCACGCCCAGGCGAGAACGGCGAGTGATACCGACTGGTCACACATCGCCGGACTCTACGCGGAACTTGCGGCGGTCGTGCGCTCACCAATCATCGAACTCAACCGCGCGGTTGCCATCGGCATGGCGGAGGGACCCGAGTTGGGGCTTGCGATCGTGGATCGCCTTGTGCACGAGCCTACGCTGAAAGGCTATCACCTGCTACCGAGCGTTCGAGGCGACCTGCTCCATAAGCTCGGCCGCTACGAAGAGGCGCGCGCGGCGTTCGAAGCAGCCGCAGCGCTGGCGGGCAGGCGCGAACACGATCTGTTGAGGCGACGCGCCGCCGAGACGGCCGACGCAGCGATGTCATCATGATCCGGTGCGCGCCCAGATAAGGGAAATGGTCGACCACGCCTGGATCGATTGTCGATGAACATCCGATGTTGGCCCTTCACGACGTTCCGGCGGGGGTTGCAACGTCGGCTTGCGGTCGGAGCTGACGTTTGGGTTTCTTAATTCCGTCGCATCGCGATCAGCTTCGCGGCGTCCTGTTTGAATTCCTTGGCCGCTTTCTCGATAGCGGCGCGGTCGTCGGCCGCCTCGACTTCGCCGAGCCATTTCGCCTTGGCGACAGCGCGACAAGGCTCCCCGGCACGGCGTGCCGGAGAGCGATTGGCGGGCCATCGTTTGTCGTGTTCGTCGCTCAGTTAGAACCGACGGCCGTGGCCAAATTCCCCGAAGCGGCGGTGGCCAAATTCACGTCCGAACCCGAAGCGGCGGTGGCCGAATTCCCCGAAGCGGCGGTGGCCAAATCCGCGGCCGTGGAACCCGAAGACACGGGGTCCGGGTCCGAAGCGAATGCCGTGACCGCCAAAGTGTCCTCTGCCGAAGCCACCTCCGCCAAAGTGCGCCCCGCCAAAGCCGCCCCTGCCGAAGCCGCCTCCGCCGTGACCGAAGCCACCTCCACCGCGAAAGGCCGACGCACTTAACGTCGAGCCGGCCGTAGCGATCGCCGCGGCGACCAAACCTATCGCTATCTTGCGTATCATGATGCGCCTCCATTTGTTAGGAGATGCACCCCAGCCTTTAAGTATGAAACCCAGCAGTTCCTATTGAGTTGCAGGGTGCGGCAGTGTCGCTCGGTGTCCCGGCTTCGGAAGCCGAGGACCAAAGATCGAAATAGACCGCATCGCCGTCGGTGAGTTTGGCAGAGAGGATTGCACCTGGCCGAGCGCCGCGATCAGCAGCTATCTCGCCGGCGTGTCACCTCACCCTTTCGTTTGGTGCTCATACGCCGGCGGCCGGCACGAAACAGCGAATGAAAATGCCAGTCTGATCTTCGTCATCAATAACGACCGCATTCCACCACACGATTGCTTCACCGACCGGATTGCCGGAGTTGCGACACGGCGCCCACATCGGCCGCAGCGCCATCCTTCACGTCAGCGGACGGCGCAAGCATGATGGATTCAACGCCGGGGATCGCAAATTAACTTTAGAAACGAAAAGGCCGCGACCGAGGCTATTCATGACCAGTTCAATGAGTTTTTTGATCGGCAGCATCCGTCGCCTCGAGCCAACATCGTGAGACTTTCCCTCATCGCCGCCATGCTGATCGCGCTATCAGCGCCAGCCCATGCAGAATGTCTGTCCTCGGCTAAAGCGGTGTGGTCCGCACATCCAGGATCACATGCGACGTGGCGGTTGCGGCTGCCGGGACACATAGGCGAGAAGTGCTGGTTTCTTGGAAGCAAAAGCAAGGTGATGGACGCTGACGCCTCAAGAGGCGCCGGTCATGAGATCAGGCCAGTGAGTGCGACAGCCGTTCCTATCCCGCGTCCGCGTTCTCAAGGCGCTCCGGCCGATACCGAGCGCGGGCCGTTGTCGATCCTCATATGGGGCAGGGCTGATGCAGATCGATCCGACGTGGGGAGAGATATTCGCGGGGCGGGAGCGTGGTGCCAAGTGATGCCAATCTCTAGTCGCCCGCGACGTGACGCTCCCTCACGAAGGAAGCCGCTGGCACCATCGGTTCCCCGCCGTGCGGCAGGGACGAATGCAGCGAAGCGGTGACGGCTCGGAGGTCATAAGCCCAATGAACGGCTTTCGGCCCAGGAACGCATCGATGTTGCCGACGTTGGACTTTAGCGTGGCTTTGGGGAACCTATCAACCCCAAGGGGAGTGTTCATAAACTAGATGGCGTTGCACGCGAACGCGAGGGGCAACTTGGGTGCGTGCCCGGTCAGGAGGATTACATGTTTCTCCCGCGGATTGGCCGTTCCCGCGCGGCCCGCAGCGCGGTCATCAGCGGGATAGAGTGAAACCATGTCCAATAAAACCGGTATTCGCAAGAAAATAAATGGCGGCGTCAGCATCGCGAGCATTCTCTCTTGCTTGTACTGCGGTTCGACCGCGGCAATTGCTGGGAATTTCGTCGAACCTCCGGTTTTTGCCAGCGCGAATGGGGTGCTCGCTCTCTTGATGATCGCCAAACCTGCGCCTATTCCCAGTATTTCGTTTTCGCCGCCCGACGCCGGCGCCATTATTCATCCGACCGGATGGGTTTATGAAATTTGTCCGCTGCTGACCGCGAATGCCAATCAGTGCCCGTCGGGCACCGCTACGGTCGCGGCCTATGGGGGAGCCCGACTGGCGCTGCAACGGGGCGACACGCTGAAAATTCGGCTTGTAAACAAGTTGCCTGCATTGGATCCTATCAAGGTCACCCATTCGAAGGATCCCGGTGGAGCCAACCTGCCCCGCAATCCGACGAATCTGCATACGCACGGCCTTCTGGTCGAGGCGCGTGCGCCGACGCTCACGGAGCCGACCTTCGGTGACTACATCTTCGTGCAGAATTTCAATTCTGCCAACGGTGCGCCGATTCCGCAGACGACACACGAGCACGGGTCCATTAAGATGGATGTCGTCGATTACAGGATCGACATCCCGGCGAATCATCCTTCGGGCCTGTTCTGGTTCCATCCGCACGTCCATGGCCTCACGCTCAACCAGGTGTCGAGCGGCATGGCTGGCATCATCACGATCGGCAGCGCCGGCGACTACGCTCACAACGACACAGACAACATGCCGTTTCCTGAGAGCAACATCCGTCACTTAACCCTGAAGGATATCCAAGTCCTTGCTGCGCAGCAAAACCTACAATTCGAGAACGGTACTGCGGATGTCGTGAATGGTGAGGTGCGGAACCAGGAGGACCCGAACTTCTGCACGCAATTTCCCGCTGATGCCTCCGAGGTGCGCCAAGGCTCTTGCCCAGGGGCCAACAACGCCCCCGACGGCAACGACTATACCGGTGGAAAATGGTATTTCACGGTCAGCGGTCAGCAATATCCCACCGCACGAATGACGAATCCAGACGGCGAGATATGGCGCCTGACCAACGCGTCGGGCAGCGTTTCATATGATCTGCATCTGATCAACGACGCCACGGGCGCGTCGATGATCATGCAGCTCATTTCGGTGGACGGCGTTAGTGTCCATCTGCCCCAGAACACACCCACCGGAGCCGCCGTCACCATGGCCGGCAGCCGATTCAAGATGGTCCCCTGCGCTCCGGCGCCGGCCGTGGGTTCGTCGCTTCCAATCTGCATCGACGAACTCGTCATGATGCCGAGTTCTCGGGCCGAACTGTTTGTCACCTATCGCGATGCGACCGGCCGTATTGTAGCACCTCCATCCAGTGCGACCGGCACCTTCAAGACGGTCGGCCTCACTATGGGGAGCGGCGACACCTGGCCGACGATCGACCTTGCCAAGGTGCAGTTTGCCCAAATCGCTCCACGCGGGCGGATCGCGTCGGCGATCAATGTGGTGGGCGATGCGTTTGCGGGATTCCAGTCAAATGGCATTTTCTCCGCCCCAGTAGCCAACGCGAAAGCGGCGCCGGTGCCGGCCGGCTGCGCGGCCCTTCCGCCAGGACACAAGCGACGAATCTTCTTTGGCCTGGAGGATCTCACAAGCGACAGCTCTTTCGCTCTAGGCTACGAGGAAATCGACGCCAACGGCACTCCTGTGCCCGGAACGCAGCGGCCGGTCACACGCTTCGATCCTGCGCAGAACACGATCTGCCTGCCGCTCGGACAAGGTCAGACGCCGGTGCATGAAACCTGGGAATTAGTGCAATTGTCCACGGAGAACCACAACTTCCATATTCACCAATCCAGGTTCCGCAGGGTGGTGGCGTCGGCTCCCGCAAACTCGATTCTCGCCCCGACAATCAATCCGGCGGTTGGCGGTGGCATTCTCCAGGATAATCTTCCCTTGGGAGTGGCGGTGCCTGATGCGACCATCTTGGATCAGGTGATGAACAACCAAAGCAGAGTCTGCTCGGTCCATCAGTGGCGAAGCGGCCACTGCGCTTCGACGCCTTTCCTCGTCGACATTGCGTTCCCGGATCTTGGCGAGTTCGTCTACCATTGTCACATCATGGAGCACGAGGACGGAGGGATGATGGCGAAGATCCAGGTAGTGCCGTCGCCGTTTTGACCCGGATCAATGTGGCAGGTCGCGATCAGCGATGCCACACCTGCTGCCGCCCTACGATTCGGGCGATATCCTTTGTGCTCATCTAGAGGGTACAGCAGTTGTAGCTTTGACACGTACTCCCAGTGCATGGAGACAGCGCGCGGCCTCAGCGGCCATTGCTCTCAAAACCCAGCTTATGGGTACGTCAGGCGCCCCTGATTGATTGACGATCGGGTAACGGTTTGGAGGCCAGTTTCCCCCGGGCCCTGCGGCGGCTACAGCGCGAGAGCAAGCCGTCACCCTTCGTCTTTGTCAGCGAGCGTGGCACGCCGTTCACGACCGCGGGCTTTGCCAGGATGATCGAGCGGGCGGCTCGAAGGTGTCTCGGCCTTGAGCTGAAGGCTCACCCGCACATGCTTCGCCACGCCTGCGGTTATGCCCTCGCCAACAAGGGGCACGACACCAGGGCGATTCAGGATGGCTCGGTCATCGCTCGATCACGAGCACGGCAGTCTATACGGCCTTGGCGCCGAACAGGTTTAGGGATTTCTGGCGGGAGTGAGCGGGATGTCACTGGATGGTGACCGGCGACGAGGAACGCACTGCAGCGGGCGGCGTTGGGATCCTGGCGTGAGGTTAGCAAAAGTCTGCCTGGCCTCGCCTCTCTGCCCAGTGCCGTCATGACAGCAGTTCGTCACATTCTCGATCAGAAGGGTCATCAGATATGGTCCGTCCATCCTGGCGACACGGTGTACGACGCGATCAAGATGATGGCCGACAAGGACGTCGGCGCGTTGCTGGTGCTCGACGGCAACAAGATCGTCGGCATCTTTACCGAGCGGGACTACGCCCGCAACGTGTTTTTGAAGGGTCGCGCATCGCCACAGACGCTGGTTGGCGAAATCATGGTGCGCGATGTTGTATGCGTTAAGCCTGACAAATCGATCGAGGAAGGCATGGCACTCATGAGCGCCAAGCGCGTGCGCCACCTGCCGGTGATCAACGATGGTGAGCTTCTCGGCATCGTCTCGATCGGTCATCTGGTCAAGAGCCTCATCAGCGACCGGGAGTTCGTTATCGAGCAGTTGGAGCATTACATCCGAGGGGCGGAGCGATGAGGAGAAAGTGGCTCGGCCATCGCTCGATCACGAGCACGGCGGTTTACACGGCGCTGGCGCCGAACCGGTTCAAGGATTTCTGGCGGGAATAAGCTGGATCGGTGCCTGCGGCGACCGCAGAACGGGCTTGGACACCGTGGCAGGGGCCGGTCGCGGCGGAAGCGTTGAGATCCTGTGAAGAAGGTACTGTTCGA
>Ga0137359_10004902_pt1 | contig 11001 bp, 10 predicted proteins | sample Mad1_40_16metaG_FD_108281 | JGI IMG/M metagenome (GOLD analysis project Ga0137359, IMG submission 108281) | Vadose zone soil microbial communities from Angelo Coast Range Reserve, California, USA - Mad1_40_16 metaG | ecosystem: Environmental > Terrestrial > Soil > Vadose zone | place: USA... | reverse complement strand
AACCCGTTTTCGCCGATGTCGTCCAGGCGACCCAGAAACGGACTGATAAACGAAGCGCCGGCCTTCGCGGCGACAATCGCCTGTGCCGCCGAAAAACACAAGGTGACGTTGACCTTAATGCCTTCGTTTGATAATTGCCTTGTCGCTTTTAATCCTTCTCGTGTTAGCGGACACTTGACCACTACATTAGGAGCAATCTTCGAATAGTCTCGCCCCTCGCGCAGCATGCCTTCCGTGTCCTGACTGGTCACCTCGGCAGAGACAGGTCCTTGCACTATCTCGCAGATTGCCGCGATGTGTTGTTTGAAGTCGACTCCTCCCTCTTTGGCAATCAGTGATGGATTGGTTGTGACCCCATCGGCAATTCCTAATGCGGCGCCTTCGCGAATTTCGTTTAGGTTCGCTGTGTCAAGAAAGAATTTCATAACAACCTCCTGGCTATATATCGCCGTGAACTTCCAATTTCGTTAAGAGACTTCGGCAATTGTCGGATCATAAACCTGGTTCCGCAAGATGCCGATCCCTGTTACTTCAACTTCAACCACGTCTCCGTGTTTCATGCGAGAAACTCCGGCGGGCGTTCCTGTCGCGATAAGATCGCCCGGGTTAAGAGTCATAATCCAGGATATATACCTTATTAGATATGAGACTGAAAACGCCATGTCAGAAGTCTGACCTTGCTGTTTGATCTCACCGTTCAGACGTGTAGTAACCTCCACCTTCTCCGGATCTATATCGGTAACTATCCACGGCCCGACTGGACAGAACGTGTCAAACGATTTTGCTCTGGTGAATTGGACGTCCTTGCGCTGCAGATCGCGTGCAGTCACATCGTTAATGCAGGTATAGCCCAAGACATAACTCAAAGGATCTTCCTTGTCTGACAATTGTCGAGCTTGGCGTCCGATCACCACGCCCAGCTCACCTTCGTGTTCTACTTGCTGTGAAACTCGGGGCAGCTCGATGCGATCACCATTGGCAATCAAAGCCGATGGAGCTTTCAAAAAAAGCAGTGGTTCATCCGGCATCTTATTTCCCAGCTCAGCGGCATGCTCAAGATAGTTTCGTCCCACGCAAACCACTTTCGAAGGATTGACCGGCGCAAGAAACTTCACTTCTTCAATCGGTATCGCATTGCTCTCAGCTGGTGACGGATCAAAGTAATCACCCTTCGGGAAAGGAAAAACACTTGTTCCCTTAATTGCCGCATATCGCGGTTGATCGAGGCTCGCATGTGTGATACGACAAAACTTCATAGCGTTGCTATGGTACGGTTTCAGACACGACTTCCGACGGATCACTCACATTGCCCACGTGGTCCACTGCGGTCAGATAGTAGTAATACTTTTTCCCCGATTCTACTTTCTCATCCTGGTAAGTCGTGCGCGTCAAGAGTGCTGAATTCAGCTTTGTCCAGCTTTCCTTCGACAGATTAGGATCTGTCGTGCGATAGATGTTGTAGCCTGCGATGTCTGGTTCGAGATTAGCAGGAAAGAAAATGGAAATGCGACCAAACCCCGACACAATGCTTAGTTTCGTCGGTGCTGCCGGCTTAAAGATATCGCGCGGTGAAACAGAGAGTGAGTTCGAATTCAGACTCTCAACCTGCGCGCCTTCCGTTCCGAGCGATACTGCGCGAACGATGTACCGGTATGTATTGCCAAACTTAAAGTTCTTGTCGACATATTCAGTGGCGGAAACAGGGACGGAATTGATAGGCGTCTGACTGGTTTCCTTTTGAGCTTCGTCCATGCGATAGACGTTATATCCCAGCAGGTTGACTGGGGTGGATCCATCAATATTTGCTGCGGGTGGCTGCCATGAGATGGTGATTGCGTCTTCACTAATCTCCTTTCCTGTCGTTACAAGAGTGGGCGGCAGAGCGATGCGCGCCGCCGGTTCGATGAGAAGAAAATTCGAAAATGCCGCGCGTTGGCCGGAAGCATTCACGTAGCGAACGGCATAGCGGAGACGAGTTGGCTCACCTGCGAGCTCGAGAGTATCCGCGTAGCTTAGGGTCTCGCCGGCATTCTTAATCTGCTCGGAGGTGACCGAGCCGACGAGCGTCGACCGCGCGGCAAATTCCTCCTCAGTAAGAGGTAAGGGAGTACCCGGCTTCTCCGCCAGTCGATATACATCGATGCGCCTGATACTTTGCACGCTGCTATCGGGAGCATTGCGTTGTGGTGCGGGCCAACTCAATATCACTCGATTACCCTGTTGTGCGCCTGATAACAATTCCGTGCGCTGCTGCACTCGCTCAACGGGTGGCAACGGCGGACGACGTTTGCCACATCCTGCGGAAACCACTACGGCCGTGAGGCACACGGCTGCGAGAAAATAAGTTCCTTTATTTGCTGGAGGGCGCGACCGAAATGAGCGGGATAAAAGGCCCGGTGAACGCTGAACGGCACTCGGGTTAGCGTCACAATTGAGAATTTTCACAGAATGTACCGGCTAAGGTCCTGATCCTTTACAGTCTCTGAAAGCATATTTTCAACATACGCGGCATCAATGCGTTGGAGTTTTGGTTCCAGGTCCGGACCCTCGAAGCTTATTTCTTCCAGTAGCTTCTCCATGATTGTTTGCAGTCTGCGCGCGCCGATGTCCTCGGTTTGTTGATTAACCTGGGCAGCAAAGTTGGCGATGGAGTCGATCGCATCGTCGCTAAATTCAATGGTGACACCCTCGGTGTCCATCATTGCCTGATACTGCTTGATCAGAGCGTTTCGCGGCTCGGTCAGGATGCGTTTGAAATCTTCAATCGTCAGCGACTCCAGCTCAACGCGGATGGGAAAACGGCCTTGCAATTCCGGAATCAGATCTGAAGGCTTCGAGACATGAAACGCTCCGGCTGCCACGAAAAGAATATGATCAGTGCGGACCATGCCGTAGCGACTGTTGACCGTTGTCCCTTCGACTATTGGAAGAATGTCGCGCTGGACTCCTTCACGCGAAACGTCTGGCCCATGGCCTGACTCCCGACCAGCGATCTTGTCGATTTCATCGAGAAAGATAATGCCCGAGTTTTCGACCCGCTCGATAGCCGCGCGCGCCACCTGGTCCATATCGATGAGTCGCTCTTCCTCCTCCTGCATGAGATATTCCATCGCCTCATCTACGCGCATCTTTCGACGTTTGGTTCGTCCCTGAAACAGGTTGCCCAACATGTCTTTCATGTTGATACCCATCTCTTCGACGCCCTGCGGTCCGGCCAACTCAATTACAGGAAAATTCTTTTCCCTTACTTCCATCTCGACAAGGCGGTTATCGAGCTTTCCGCTACGCAGTTGGGTGCGCAGTTTTTCTCGCGTGCGTTGGGACTGCTCGTCGCGTGCGGGTCCTTCCAGATCGGTGACGTTCTCTTCGGTAGTTTCAGCATCGAAATCGTAGAAATTGGATGCGGAACGAGGGGGCGGAAGCAAAATGTCGAGTATTCTTTCCTCAACGTTTAGCTCTGCTTTCTCGGCAATCTCTTCACTTTTTTCCTGGCGCGTCATCTCCACGGAGATTTCAGTCAAATCCCGAATCATGCTTTCAACGTCGCGGCCGACGTAACCTACCTCGGTAAACTTCGACGCCTCGACTTTGAGAAAGGGTGAGTTTGACATGCGCGCGAGACGACGAGCGATTTCTGTTTTTCCCACACCGGTCGAGCCGATCATGATTATGTTCTTCGGCATCACGTCCACTGCCATCTCAGGCGGAAGCTTCTGCCGGCGCACACGATTCCGCAGCGCGATTGCAACCGCGCGCTTGGCATTGCGCTGTCCTACGACATGCTTGTCAAGCTCGGCCACGATCTGGCGAGGAGACATCTCGTCCAGTCGAGCTTCTTCATCAACTTCTCCGTTCAAGTAAATAACCATTGGTGTTGCTCAAAAATAAGTAGGATCCGCTTTCCGGTAGGCAATCCTTTAAAACAGAATTACAGTTCCTCGACTACGATGTTTTGATTTGAATAGATACAGATTTCGCCAGCGATGCTCAGGGCCTCGACGGCTATGTCCCGCGCTGACAGGTCGGTATGTTTCAGGAGGGCACGTGCTGCCGCCAAAGCATAAGAGCCGCCGGAACCGATTGCCAGCACGCCTTCGTCAGGCGCTATAACGTCACCATTGCCGGACAAAAGGAATGAACTCTTGTTGTCAGCGACTACGAGCAAGGCCTCCAGATGTCGGAGCATTTTATCTGTGCGCCATTCCTTGCTGAGCTCGATTGCAGCTCGCTCAAGATTACCGTGATACTGCTCAAGTTTGCTTTCGAAGCGGGTTAACAAAGCAAACGCGTCACCGGTTGCGCCGGCAAAGCCTGCGAGGATGCGATCGTTGTAGAGGCGGCGAACCTTCTTCGCGCTGGCTTTCATGACTGTCTCACCAAGCGTTACCTGGCCGTCGCCTGCAAGCGCTACATGCGCATCCTTTCGCACCAGCAGGACAGTCGTGCTGCGCACTCTAGTAGTGTCTTTCGGCATGTTTTTCAAAGAAGCACTATAGGAATTCGTTCGAATGTAAGTCAAGGCACCGCTCAAGTGGGTTGTGGTTTTGTCAAAGAGTTGACGTCTGTGGTTCCATTTGCGACTTACCTTTACAAGGAAACGCGGAAGCCGGCTGACTGCAACCGGTACGGAAACGCAGACTCAGACGATTTGGGTTATGATAGCTTTTTCGAATAATGTTACCTGCGGCGGACTGAAATATGGAAAATAGACCACGCATCGGCATCACGATGCGGATAGAGTTCCCGACTGAGCGCTTTTACCTTTCGCGACACTATAGCGAGGCGATCGAAGCGGCGGGTGGTGTGCCGGTACACATCAGTCTTATTCCCGACGAGGACTATATTCGTGCTGTGGTTGCGGGCCTCGACGGTGTTTTGCTACCCGGCAGTGATTCTGACGTCGATCCGCTCCGATATGGTCAACAGCCCCATCAGGCGTTGGGAGCAGTGCAAGCAATCAAGGACGAAACCGATCTGCTGGTTCTCGCAGCAGCCGAGCAACAGGGAATTCCCATTTTCGCGATCTGTTTCGGTATGCAGGTGCTGAATGTTTATCGAGGCGGCACCCTCATCCAGGATATTGCGGCACAGTGGCCGAGCGCTATCAAGCATGAACAGGGTGCTCCCCGTGATCGACCTTCGCACAGTGTGAAACTGCTCGCTGAAAGCAAGCTCGCACGACTTGCCACTGGCGGCGAACTCCTTGTCAATAGCCACCATCATCAAGCCATCGATGTTATTGGTCGTGATTTAGTCGCCACCGCATGGGCATCTGATGGTGTTGTAGAAGCTATGGAAGATCCGAGGTCAGATCGCTTCGTAGTTGCTGTCCAATGGCACCCGGAACTCGGCTGGAAGGACGACACTTTCTCTCAAAAACTATTCAGGCGTTTTGTTAATCAGACGCGAAGCAACGTGCCGGACCCTGCGGGTAACGATTTAATCTCATTGTCGACGTCGAGCTAGCCTTCGGTTGTGAAAGATCGAGAGGGGAGAGAAGCAATCGTTGGAAATAGACTCGGCTCGGCACCAACCGAGCGAGGAGTACATCGGCTTGATCGGAAACTGAACGTCGAAGTGTTTTGATAGGAATCTTCAGGTAAAACTTTAACTCGAGGCTAGGGATTAACTCGAGTGCTAGGGAGGAAAATGACGAAGGGGCAAACGGTTGTGTTAGGACTTGAGAAGTTACTTCAAGGTGGCACGTCTTTTCGTGGGGCTCGGCTGGGATTAGTCTGCAATCAGGCTTCAGTAGACCATAACTATCAACACGCGGCCGACCTTCTACATCAGCATCCCGAGCTTGACCTTCGGGCGCTCTTCGGACCCCAGCATGGAATCCGCGGAGATGTTCAGGACAACATGATTGAGACTGAACACGGTATTGACCGCAAGACCGGACTTCCGGTTCATTCGTTGTACAGCGAAACAAGGGAACCAACTGAAGCAATGTTGCGGGACATCGACGTCGTGGTGTTTGACATGCAGGACGTGGGATGTCGAATCTATACTTTTGTCTATACGCTCGCAAACTGCATGCGCGCGGCGAAGAAGTGGGGGAAGCGTGTTGTTGTGTGCGACCGGCCAAACCCAATTTCAGGTGCGGTCATATCGGGAAATGTGCTTGAACCCGAGTATGCCTCCTTCGTCGGACAGTTTCCGATTCCTACCAGGCATGGGATGACGGTGGCTGAATTAGCCCGCATGTTCAAGGATCACTTTAACATTGGATGCGAGTTGGAAGTGGTATCTATGGATGTCTGGCGGCGGGAGTACTGGCATGACGAGACTGACGCACCGTGGGTGATGCCTTCACCAAACATGCCGACCTTGAATTCTGCCACTGTCTTTCCGGGCACTGTACACTTCGAGGGAACTCAGCTGTCGGAAGGTAGGGGAACGACCCGTCCGTTCGAATTGATTGGCGCGCCTTACATCGATCCAGACGCTTATGCGGCAAACCTGAACGCGCTTGGCTTTCCAGGAGTGTTCTTTAGAAGCTGCGGTTTTCAGCCTACTTTCCAAAAACATTCCGGTGTGAGTTGTGGCGGAGTACAGATACATGTAAAGGATAGGAAATCGTTTGAGCCCGTGATCACCGGTGTGGCGTTGGTGAAGCTTGCTTACGACATGTATCCTGATCAGTTCAGGTGGAAGGATCCGCCGTATGAATACGTTTACGACCAGAATCCATTTGATGTTATCAGTGGGACCAACAAGATCAGAGAGGCGATAGAGCAGGGAAGCCAACTGCAGGAGATCGAGGCGAGCTGGAAAGTGGGGCTCGCAGAATTTCGGACCTTACGAGAAGGATACTTAATGTATCAGTGAAGAGACTGAGACTACACGCTTAAGGTGAGGTATTAGGAGTCGTGACGCCGACCCCTAAAGTTTAGATTTAAGATCGGGGTTTGACGAAGACTTTGAAACAAGAGAGATGAAAAATCTGTCCGGCAACTTAGAGCATCCTTGTCGACTCGAAACTAAAATAGTAGTTACGTCATTTTGGAAAATCGATTGTTCCTTGTTAAGGTAAAACTTTAAACCACCATCGACTAGCTTTAATGGAAACGTGTAGATAATGGAGGGGCGGAATTTGAGCAGGATCGAGAAGAGAGTTGAAGCCAGAGAACCAACACCAGCGCGGGCCTGGCTGGTGGGCGTCGCTGCTTGGTTCTTTCCCGGTGCGGGCCACTTGATGCAACGAAAATGGGGTAGGGCGGCCGTGATGGGTGGATCGGTTTGGCTTTGCTTTATATTGGGACTCGCGATGGGTGGACATATGTTTGACCTTTCGACTGGGCAGGGATCGTCCGCGCTCTTGCAAGTACCGCCAATGGTCGCGAACTTCGGGACAGGCGTCTTGTATATTGTCTGTTGGCTCATGGGTGTTGGCTTTGCTGATGATCCTCAGCAGGCTGCTCGAGCAACATTTGAATACGGCAACACCTTTCTTTTGATTGCGGGTTTGCTCAATTATCTGACAATGCTTGACGCTTTTGATATTGCTGCTGGGAGGAAACCTTGAGACATTTCCTGGTGATGACCGTATTCGCGATACTAGCCTCAGCGGTTTTCGGAGCAGTGGCAAAGGACACAAGTAAAGAACGCCTGGTTTACGGTATTAAGGTATTTGCTGAATTCATGCTGATCGGCCTGGTGCTTGGCTGGGTGCTCTATTTCATTCCCACGTAATTCTTTTAAGATACGAATCCCAAAAGATGGCGCTGTTTGAGACTGAGGCATTAATTCTGCGCACTTACAATCTGGCGGAAGCTGACAAGATTGTGGTTTGTCTAGGCCGCTCGTCAGGTCTGATTCGAGGCGTTGCAAAGGGTTGCAGAAAACTAAAGAATCGTTTCGGCGCAGCCTTAGAACCTTTCACTCTGATCCAACTCAGCTACTATCAGAAGGAACATCAGGAGTTGGTTTCACTGCGCCAGACTGAAATCTTAAGATCTCACTTTAACCTTTCCTCCGACGCCACAATACTTACGGGTCTGGCGTATATGGGCGACTTGCTCATAGAGTTTTCACCACCTCATCAAGCCAACGACACACTCTATAGAATGGCAACGGCATGTCTTGAAGCCATCGCCCAATCGCCAGTCGATCTTCAATCCGTCTTGCGCTATTTTGAGGTGTGGTTACTGAAGATTGAGGGCTTCCTTCCGGATCTGCGCAGGTGTGCGGAGTGCCATCGCGCGTTCGATAGTGAGGAGACCGTCTTCATGGGGTCTGATCTCGCGCTTCGTTGCCGATCCTGCAGCCAGGGGGGTAATGCTTTATCAAGACGGCTGCATGCGCAGCTGAGGGCTACTGAAAAACTGTCTCCCGCCAAATTTGCTGAGAAGTCACATGAGGTTTCGTCACAAATCAAAAAGGAGATGGCCGAACTAACACATCAGATTATCGGTCGTTCGCTCGAACGCTTGCCAAGAATTCGACCCACGTTTGTGCAATAGCATCTGAAATCACGTTGAGGCCAGGAGAGTTAATGCGGGTTACCTTTGGATTCAGAAGAATGCTCGTGCCCAGGTACATCATAGGGGCAACTCTGCCTTATGTTTTACTTTCACTGTTGATGCTCACGGCCGTGCTCTTCGCACAGCAGGCAGAACGTTTTGCAGAGGTTATTCTATATGCGGACTTACCCGTCTCGCTCATGGGTGGTGTGGGTGCGGCACTTCTACCTGGGGTCTTGGTCTTTACAATTCCAATGGCCACGCTCGCGGGGATTGTCATTGGTTTTTCTCGCATGGGCACAGACAGTGAGATTGTGGCTATGCGCGCCGCCGGAATTGGCGCTTGGACCATGTTGTGGCCGGTCTTGTTACTGGGCCTGGCTTTGACCTGCGCGACGGCATACATACACATGCGTGAAGCCCCGCAGGCGGCTCGAGATCTTGAGCGTGTTGCGTTACAAGGGGCTCTCGCAAAGCTCGATTCTCCTGTAGATCCTCGCACTTTCAGCACGCTCCCACGATACGTCATCTACGTGAGAGATGGAGATAAAGCGCAGGGGATATGGGGACGGGTGTTTATTTCTACTCAACTGGACGACAACTCTACTGAAATCCTGACGTCTCGTTTTGGTCGAATCGATTCCTCAGGGAGTCAATCGGAGTTGGTGCTTACGGATGTACTGGCAACGAAATATCCTTCAGCGGATTCGGTCGATCAGAAGTCCTACGTGGTGGAGCGGTCAGATCAGTTGAGAATCGTCATCAATACAGGCCGGGCCGACCTAATGAAGCGCCTAAACCAAAAAGACAACGATGCAGATTCAATGGAATGGGCTGAACTAAAGAGGCAGGCTGCAGTCGGGAACGAAAGTGAGAGAAGGGAAGCGCAACGAATACTCTATCGCAGGATTGCACTTTCGATATCCCCTCTCGTCTTCGCTCTTTTGGCTGGAGTGCTCGGACTGCGTGTCAGGCGAGGTGGCCGCAGCATCGGCATCCTACTTTCGCTGGCTGTCGTAATTGTTTACTACTTAATCTCACTGCTCGGGGAATCTCTCGCGCGAGTAGGCACTCTTTCGCCTTTTGTAGGGGAATGGATGGCCACAGCTCTTATCCTGCTGCTGAGCCTGACATTGCTGTTCATCAACCGGCTGCCCCTCTTCTCCCGGCGCTCACGACATAGGGATACGACAACGAAAGAAATCTCAAGAGCCCCGACTCGAATCAGCCAAATGCACACGCTTGCTGTTGGAACTTGGGGATTTCCCAGTCTAATGGATCTCACGCTTTTTCGGTCACTTGCACTCAGTTTTCTGATTGGCTTCGTCGCGCTTGCTGCTGTCTTCAACATTTTTACGCTTTTCGAGCTATGGCGATCTATTGCCATTAATCACGCCGGCGCCGCCCTGGTGGCAAAGTATCTATTATTTCTTTTGCCGCTGATTACAGTCGAATTATTCCCATCCGCCATGCTGATCTCAGTGCTTATTACTTATGCCCTGCTGGCAAGACGGCGTGAAGCAATAGCTTGGTGGGCTTCGGGACAGAGTGTCTATCGTTTAATGTTGCCCGGATTGCTCTTTGCACTAGCCATCGGATGTTGTTCTTGGCTGGTCCAGGAACAGTTGATGCCCTCATCTAATCTAAAACAGGACGCACTTCGCGCCAGGATTAAAGGAGGTGAGGCTCGCGCAATTACTGGCACTGGTCTTCAGTGGTTGGCTTCCACTGAAAACCATCGTCTCTACTCATATGAGTTCGACGAAGAACATCTGGCGCTCGTCGATCCTACGGTCTATGAGCTGGATGCCGATGGAGTACACCTGAGCAAAGTGATAAAGGGTAAACGCGGTGTATGGACCGACCCTTCTCATCTGAAGATTAGCGACGCGGAAACACTGGCGCTGCGTGGAATGGAAGTCGAACGTGAGGCTGACGCCGAAAAAATGGTTGCGGCGATAGAGCCTCCCGAGATTTTTAGACCAACCATCGACAAGCCTTCGCAGTTAAGCGCAAGCGGCTTAAGCAACTATTTAAAAGCAGCAAAACAACGGGGAATCGACGTCTCAGCACTGGCAGTCGCCCTGCAAAGAAAATATGCGGGGCCTTTCAGCGTGATCATTATGGCCTTCATAGGAATGCCACTGGCGGTGTCGTTTGGCCGCCGGGGAACGATTATCGCGCTTTGCGCTGCAGTAGCCTTAAGTGTGATTTACTGGGCGGTAGGAGGCGGGTTTCAGCAGTTGGGAAACCACGGACTGCTCAGACCGTCAGTCGCGGGTTGGTCTCCGCTAATCATCTTTGCGGCGGCAGGTACCTATTTTCTTTCGCGAGTGCGCACCTGACTGACTTAAGTACCGGTTTCCCAACTCGAAATGTATTCGATCTGTTCGGCAGTTAAGGTATCGATTGAGATCCCCAACGCTTGCAATTTGAGGCTCGCTATTTCTGTATCGACTTCCGGCGGTAGCAGGTGGACTCCAGGCGCGAGTTTTCCCTTGTTCTTTACCAGGTATTCAACCGACAACGCCTGGTT
>Ga0137359_10004901_pt1 | contig 11003 bp, 7 predicted proteins | sample Mad1_40_16metaG_FD_108281 | JGI IMG/M metagenome (GOLD analysis project Ga0137359, IMG submission 108281) | Vadose zone soil microbial communities from Angelo Coast Range Reserve, California, USA - Mad1_40_16 metaG | ecosystem: Environmental > Terrestrial > Soil > Vadose zone | place: USA... | reverse complement strand
CAGCTCCAAAAGAATCGAGCGCGCGGCGCATGATTACGCGCTGCTGTTGATCTTGCAGGTGGGCGACGTTGGACCGCGAGATCATATGCGCATGCAATTCGAACCAGCGCACCAATGCATCGCGCTCGCCAAATTCCAGCTCGCCGGTTTCGGGCAAACAGTGGACGCCCGCGCGCAATCGATATGGATCTTCCTTGCGGCTGCGTGAAAAAAGTCCGACGCGACTCACCCCGGCTGCATCCGCCAATGCTTCGACCACTGCCGCCACCAGCATGTCGATATTGTCCATCTGCCGCAAAACTCGCGGGAATCGCAACAATGGAAAGGCTCGTGTCGCGTCCATCGCTTCGCCGGTCGCTTCACGCGTCGGCGCCACTTCCTGCGTGATTGTCGATCTTTCGCGCAAATCGCGGTTTTCCTGCCAGACCTTCAGATAATCAAACGCGCGTCCGAGCAGCGCTTGGAATCGGCGCCGCTCCAGCTGGAGTTCTTCGGCCGCATAAATTCCAAACTGTCCCGCTTCGCGCAACGTTTCGGAGGAAGGAACGCCGAAGGCGATGACCAATACATCGGGCTGTTCGTTCTGGACCTGATTGATTAAGTCGCGGGACTCCTTTGCCCGAAGGTCGATCATCAGGACGCACGGGCCGGCTTGTTGCAGAACGGGATCGAGGCGGTCGGGGTCGCTCACGTGCCGCAGTTGCGACATCGTGCGCAAATAGGCGCGCGCGCGCCGAACGAGCTCGGCATCCTGAGTGTAAATGACGCTGACCGGCGCGGGCATCATGCTGCGGCCACCTTGCTTTCAGACCGCACCAGTGGAAGCAAAATGTGAAACGCTGTGCCCTTTTCCAGTTCGCTCTCTACTTCAATCTGCCCACCGTGCTCTTGAATGATTCCGTGCACCACCGACAATCCCAGTCCGGTGCCGTAATCTTTAGTGGTGAAAAACGGATCGAAGACGTGCGGCAGATCTTCGGCGCGAATTCCCTCACCACTGTCGCGAATTGTGATCCGCAATGCTTCGTTGCCTTGTCCATGGCCGTTGCGCTGACCGTTTTCGCGTCGCGCGCCGACCAGTTGCTCATCGGTGAGGATCCCGGTTGTCACGGTCAACTCGCCCTGCGTTTTCATCGCGTCCATCGCGTTCAAAAAGAAATTGAGAAAGACCTGCTCGAGCTGATCGGCGTCGCCGTGGATCGTGTCCACGTCCGCCTGCCACAAGCGAGTCAGCTTGATGTCTTTTTGATAAAGTCTGTGTCCGACCAAAGTGAGCGCCTTTTCCAAAATCTCGTGCGCGTGGAGCGGTTTTAGGATCGGCTTGGCAGGGCGGGCAAAGCGAAGCAATTGATTTACAAGTGAATCGATTCGATCGATCTCGTGTCCGATCAAATTCGAAAACGTGTCGCGAAAATCGGAATCCTGATAACGCTCGGGCAACAACTGGGCGAACGTCTTTAGCGACACAAGCGGGTTTTTGATTTCGTGCGCCATTCCGGCCGAAAGCGTTCCCAGACTGGCCAATCGATCGCTTCGGCGAATCTGGTGCTCGAGTCGCTTGATCGCAGTGATGTCGGTGAGCACCATGAGCGCGCCCAGGACTTCTCGATCTTGTCCGTGGAAAATCGATGTGCTCGCGCGAATGATCACATCGTTTTTGCCTACATGAAGTCTGAGCTCGCGGTCTTCCTGCCGTTCGCCGGTGCGCAAAGTGGCAACCAATGGGTCTGAGAGTTCCGGCGGCAGAACGCCCAATGAACCGTCGAGCAATTCTTGCGGATTCAGGCCGGTGATTTGCCCGGCTTCGTTGTTGAAAACCGTAATCCGGTCATCCGTTCCGGCGGCAATCACGCCGCTGGTGAGATTCTCGAGCAACGTTTCATTATAGATCTTCGCATTCTGGACTTCGGTAAATAGCTCGGCGTTCTCGATCGCGACTGCGAGTTGTCTGCACAAGACTTGCAATGCCCCTTGCTCGGCCGCGCCATACATGCGGCCTGATTTGCGCGTGCCCAATAACAAGACGCCGGCCAGGTGATCGCGCGAGAAAATTCCCATCGCCAGCGCGATTTGAAGCGAATCTAATTGCCGCATCACCCGCTGAAGTTGCGTTGTGGGCCGCGCGCGCCGCAGCTCGTCCAGGACAATGGGTTCATGATTCGCTTCCAGCTGGGTGATCGTGGCCTGGTCGCGCGTTAGCTCCAGACAGAAGCGCGCGCCCAGTTCGACAACCGGGTATCGCTGCAGAAATGCCTGCTTGTCCGCCAGCAGAATGTAAACGCGATCGGTGCCGACTGCTTCGGCCACCGTATTCGCGAAGCTATCGAGCAGTTCGCGCAACGTCGTTACCGAGGCCAGGATCTTTGTCGCTTTGCTAACCGTTGCCCGAAAATCAAGGCTGTGTGAACCGATGAAGAGGCGTTCCGCCAAACGTTGTGAAATTCCGCGCGCAGGCGCCATCGCGAACGCGATGACAATTGCCGCAGTGATGTGTGCAATCGTATGACCGTTAGCTACCGACGAGTGCAGAACGGTCGCTACCAACCACCAGACCAGCGCGTAGAGCGCAAGCAGATACGTTGCAAGCAACGCGTAGGAAATGAATCGTCGGAACAAGATTCCGACATCCATGACTTTTCTTGTGACAACCCCGTAAGCGACGATCGCACTGAAGAGAACGACCCGAAATGGCGCCAACCAGACGGAACGCGACGGATCGAAAAACGACTTGAGTAGAAGAGCGAGCGGCAACGCACTGACAAGTGCCACGATTCCCGCGATCAAAATATAGGCGAGCTCATTGCGTTCGCTGCCCTTTGTCCGGCGGAGATCTCGCCAGGTGGATGCGATGAGAACAACGATCCCGATTCCAAAGAAAGCGAAGTAGGCATAAACGCCGGGTCGCGCGTACACAGGCATGGGCAAGTCGCGACCGAGGTGGGCCGGCATTTGCGCCGTCTGTAGAAAGAATTTCGTTTGGCAGAAGCAGACAATTCCAACCGTTACAAGCAACCACCAGCGGGAGCGGCTGAGGATGTTACTCCATTCCTTTTGCCGCTCTGAAATGGAAAGCCGCAGGAGATTGAATGCCGCGAAAAGGATAGCCCCCGCCGCCGAAGCCTCACGGATGGCCAGCTCCGCGACCGGCTCCGCTCTTGCGGTGAACGCCAGCAGCAGACTTCCGATCCACCCACAGATTGCGAGTGAAAGGATGAAAAAGCATTGATTCGACCGGCGTTTGGGGTGAGCGAAGAAAACCGTCAGGCCCAGGACGACCTGGATCGCCATCGCCAGTAAAGTAGAAATAGCCGCGCCGCTCATTTTCCGTTGCGAATTCGATCGAGGATGAAACTGCTCGCGCTTCCGCCAATTCCGCGAACGTTTACCAATGCGCAGTCCAGTTTTGTCCTTCGCGGACGATTCGGAACAAAGTCCAAATCGCATTCCGGATCGCTCACTTCGTAGTTCGCAGTCGGAGGCGCGATCTGGTCACGAAATGCGAGCGCGCAGGCTGCCACTTGAAACGGGCCACCGGCCGCGAGCGGATTTCCGGTAACGCCTTTGATTGAACTAACCGGGATCGTATAAGCGCGCTCTCCAAACACGCTCTTAATAGATTGCACTTCCACTACATCCAGAACCGGATGACTTGGGCCGTACGCGGAAATGTAATCGATGTCGTTCTCGGTCCGGCACGCGTTTGCCAGCGCGATTTTCATCGACTCGGCCAATCCCGAGCCCGGTCGTGTTACATCGAGGTCGCGCTGTTTTCCATATCCGCTGAGCTCAAGATAAATTCGTGCGTTGCGCGCTTCGGCTCGCTCAAGATTTTCGAGTATGAAGACGCCGGCGCCTTCAGAGATCACTCCTGAATCGCGTTCGAGATCAAAAGGACGACTCGCCTTTTCCGGCTCGCCATTTCGAGTGGAACTGAGACCGCTCGCGATAAAGCTTGCCATTGTTAGTGGCGTAATCGGCGCGTCGGCGCCCCCCGCAATGGCGATTTCGGCCGCGCCAGATCTGATTAACGCCGCGGCATCCGCCAATGCATCCAAACCTGAAGGACACGCCGAGGAAACTGTCGCGGCGTGGGCGGCAGTTCCGATTCGGTCAGCAATCGTATTTGCCGCCGCCTGCGGAATTGACGCCGACGAAGATGTTGTCGGAACACGGTTGGGGCCTTTTTCCTGGAGCGCGTTGTAAACGCTTTCAATTACGTCGATCGCACTTGTGCTGATTCCAATTACGACCGGCACCGGGCCTGGCAAATTCAGATTGTTTGGGTCCAGGCCGGCATCTTGCAGAGCCATCATCGTCGCCGCGTACGCAAGCTGGGTGTGCCGCGCCATGCGTTTTGGTTTCAGCTCCGCCTCAATGTAATCGTCCGGATTGAAATTTTTTACTTCCCCTGCAATTCGGCTTTTGAACCCTTTTGCATTGAAGAGAGTTATCGGACCGATCCCGCTCTCGCCGGCAAGAATTGATTTCCAGAAGGGCTCTATGCCGGTCCCGTTCGGCGCCAGAATACCCATTCCGGTGATGACGACCCGATTTCGGTTCATTGCTTTTCGCGCCCTTGTGCGCGCAAACGAGTCGTGAAGATAATACGGCTGATCCCCGCCGCGAACTTTGGCCGGTTGGCGGTTAAGTGGTTATCGATCTTATCCGGCACGGACGAATCACCCGGGATTGTAGACGCTAGATTGAGTCCAGTCATTATATTTTTTACGGCCTAACGGCAGCTCAGTTATTCACCAAAGGCGCGAACTTATTCACAAGTTGCACCTTGCGTGCCATCGGTTTCTGCTTAACCGTTCGCCGACTGGATGAATTTGCGCCGGTTTTTTTTGAATCCTCACGCCTTCCGCGGCATGCCCCTAGCTTCTCTTTCGCCCGACGCATTATGACCGCCGCGACCGAACTCCCCCAAATCCTTGTCATTGATGACGAAATGGGGCCGCGCGAAAGCTTGCGAATGCTCCTGAAGCCTAACTATCAGGTGCACACTGCGGACTGCGTCGCAGCGGGGATCAAACTTCTCCGGGAAAAGAATCCCGATACCATTGTCATGGACATCCGGATGCCCGGCGTCAGCGGAATCGAAGGTCTCCGCCAAATCCGCGAAATCGATCCACACTTGTCCGTCATCATGCTCACTGGTTTTGGCGCCCTCGAAACGGCGAAAGAAGCGCTCCGGCTCGGCGCCAATGATTACATCAGCAAACCTTTTGACGCTCACGAAATGCAGCAGGTCATCGATCGAAATGTCGAACGCACTCGTGCGCACCGCACCAGCGAGCATGCTGCTTCCGAAATTAAAGAACTCAACAATCGTCTCCTTCAGCAATTGGCGCAGAAAGAACGTCTCGCGTCGCTCGGACAGGCCTCCGCCGAATTTGTGCACGATCTCGGCAATCCGCTGACCATCGTGTGGGGTTATGTTCAGTTGCTGGCCAAGCGCCTCGAGAAATCCGAAGGCGCGAACGGTACCGAGCAGGACGCCGCTTCGGTGAAGGAATTAAATATTATCGAACAAAACGTTCGGCTTTGCCGAGAACTGCTCACGATGTGGCAAAGTTACGGCAACGTCGAAGGTTCGCCGCCCAAGGAGATTTCAGTGTCCGGAATTGTTCGCGAAGTCTTGAAAGGAATTGCTCCTATGGCCACCGAGAGTGGTGTGGAACTCGCGGCCAGCATTTGCGAAGACCCCTGCACACTTATTGGCGACGCGTTGCAAATTAACCGAGCGATCCAAAACGTAGTCATGAATGCGGTCCAGGCAGCGGCCGAGAAGAAAGGGAAAGTCACCGTCGTTTGCGCCCAGAAAGATTTCTATGTCGATCTTCGGATCGAAGACACCGGCGCTGGAATTCAGCCGGCCCAGCTTCCCAGAATTTTCGACCCTTATTTCACAACCAAGCAAGCCAAGAGCGGCACCGGTCTCGGTCTCTATATTACTAAGAAGGTGGTGGAGGATCACAACGGCTCGATCAAAGTCGACAGCACGCCCGGCGCCGGAACGGTTTTCACCATTCGTCTTCCGCTCTCACCAAATTAGATTCTAGCCGCGGCGCACGGTCGCCGTGAAAACCGCCAGCCCGACTACGGCTGCGAGTTTCACTTGTCAGTCTCCCCGCGTTTGGTTTTGCTGAACGCGTGCCGTATCGCGTCGCACCAAATTTCCTGATTCGTCTGGCCGGCGCGCCTTTCGACATTCTCGAACGCCTCGCCACAATCGAAACCGCCAAAGCGGCGCGCGATCAAAAGGACGCTGCGGCGACGCTGGGGCATGAGCTCGAAACCGTGCGAAAATTCCTCCACGCTTCCGCGCGCGAATTGTTGCCCCGTTACTTAATCTTCAGTGCTGAAGGAATGCGCGAGCGCATCGCAAGTCTGTTGGAGAACGACGGCGATTCTCTTCCGGCGCGAAACTCGCGAATGCGCGAACGCGAGCGTCACCTTTTACTTTATCTCCAGCGGATCGCGGCAAAGAACGACACTTTCAGCGAATTCGGACCTTCGTCTTGGGGAAAGATTGCCGATCATTCTTCCGGCGTTTCGTTCAAGCCCGAGCTCGGTATCGCGAAGCGTGAAGGATTTCTCGAACGTTGGGTTGCTCACGCGGTCGCCGCGGTGATCAACTCGGATCCGGAAAATTCCAATTCGAGGATTTCAGTTCCCGCGCTTGAACCGCACGCGGTCGAAGTTTTGCGCGACGATGTCGAGAGCTGGTTGCCGAGCGCCACGCGCGACAAGTGGTTGTCGATCTTCCAGGCGCTGCTTGAGTTTCGCGACAAATTCATCGCCACAACCAAAGTTGCGGATCGACAATCAATTCTCGCGCAAACTGAAACCTGTCTCCAATCCGCCGGCGCTGTGTCGAAGCAGGCGGACCGCTTTCTCTACGCCGCGAGCAATCCGATCGGCGAAGAATGTTTTCGCGAATCTCATTTCGAGATTAGTGAGCGCTTGATCGATGAAGTCGCGGTTCAGGCGGAGCCGTGGATCGATCTCTGGCGCGATAGTTACGCATTTATTGCGTCACGCGTCTCGGGGACGTTGCGCGGGATCATGGAAAAAGCCGGCGCGAAAACTGGCGGTATGCCGCTGCCGGCGTTTCTCGAGGCGTGCGAAACGGCAAAACTTCCGTTGACCGGACCGGGTCTGGTCGCGCCTGCGGTCATGGCTTTTCAGGAGGTGAAAGCCGCCTTTCGGCAACGCTTGCAACCGCACGTCGATCTTAACCAATACGAGCTTACGCTCGAAGATTGTCACGTCATGCGCGACAATTTCGATTATCCAAAGTTCGACGAATACACTTATCCGTCAGCCGACCTTCAACTCGCCGCGACTTCGACTACAGCGATCGCGCGGGGCGATTATCAATGGATCCTGGCCGAACTGCATCCGCCGATCGCGATGCTGCATCATTGCATGTTTTGGAGTTGTCCCGAAAAAGAAGCGCTCGGTCGCGCGCTCGCGAGTACAACCTTCGGTCGGCCAAATTTTCACTTCGGTTTTTTCGCCGCGGACTTTACCGCGCACACCACCGTCCGTTTATTCGATGCAATGCCGGAGCTGTCTACCTTCGTCGCACCGCAACGCGCGAACCCGAAATGGAAAAAGGTTTCGCCTGCCGCCGCCGAAGTTTACGTCGACGCAAAAACCGGCGACGTCGCAGTTCGGAAGATCGACAATCAAGAGCATCTCGGATCGTTTGCGCGCGCGTGGCTCATTCCGCTCGGGTTTCATCCGTTTCAATTTGGTCTCGCGCCTCACACGCCACGTTTGTGTTGCGGAAAAGTGATTGTGCAACGGCAAAGCTGGACGGTGAACGCGGAAGATTTGATTCCCGGAAATTACGCCGGTGTTTCGAGTCAGCTGGTTAGGGCCGTCGAAAAATTGCGCGCCGAAAAAAACCTGCCCCGTTTCGTTTATATTCGGCCGACCGAACAGGCGCTGCGCCGAAGCGGCGCTGAAGGTCGCGACAAAGACACGAAACCGGTCTTTGTCGATCTTGAGAGTTACTTATTTTTGGAAATTTTTCATCGCTGGTTGATGAAAGCCGGCGAAATCGAAGTGACCGAGATGCTTCCCGATCCAGAACATTTGTTTTGGAAAGAAGCGGATGGACGCCACAGTTTTGAGCTGCGCACATTGATAGTTCCGCGTTCATGAAAATCATTGCGATCGCAAATCAAAAAGGCGGAGTCGGCAAAACCACGACCGCGGTGAACCTCGGCGTGGCCCTGGCGGAAAAAAAACTGCGCGTGCTTCTGATTGATCTCGATCCGCAGGCCAATGCGACTAGTGCGCTCGGCATGCAGGAAGTAGAAGGCGAAAGCATTTACGAATCGCTGCTCGGCGGCGTGTCGATCGCGAACAAGATTCTGCCGACACGGCTCGATAACATGTTCATTATCCCTGCCGATCTCGACCTTGCCGGCGCGGAAGTTGAGATTGCGCGCATGCCGGATCATCTCACGCGATTGGCCGCCACATTGTCTGCGTTTCGTTCCGACGAAACGTTCGATCTTGTGCTTTTGGATTGCCCGCCGTCATTGGGAATCCTCATGACCAACGCGCTGGCCGCGGCCGACGAGATACTGACGCCGATCCAATGCGAGTATTTTGCGCTCGAAGGCTTGGTAAAAATTGTGCGCGTGGTCGAGCAGGTGCGTGATTCCGGCGCGAACGATCAAATCGAGATCGGCGGAATCGTGATGACGATGTTCGACAGTCGAACAAATCTTAGCGAACAAGTTGTGAACGAAGTCCGGAAACATTTTGGCGAGCGCGTCTATCGCACGGTGATTCCGCGGACCGTGCGCCTCAGCGAAGCGCCCAGCTTTGGTAAATCGATTCTCGAATACGATTCGACCGGCGCCGGTGCCACAGCTTATCGCTCGCTCGCTCGCGAATTCATCAAGCGCCACACGTTTTTTTCCAGCGGTCGCGAGTTAGAGAGAACACCAGCGTCGGAAAACCTCGCGAAATAACTTCTTTCTCCAGCGATCGTTCTCGGGAAGCGGACGAAGCGCGTTTGAGTTGCGATCCATTAAGGAGGCATGCCGACTAAAAAGGACGACGAGTACGCGCGGCCGGCCACGCCGCCGGATTCATCGAATCTTTCAACCGTGCGGGAAGCGGCGAAACATTGCACCGCTTGTCATTTGTACAAGCGTGCGACGCAGACCGTTTTTGGCGAAGGTCCCAAGAATGCGTCGATCGTGTTAATTGGGGAGCAACCGGGCGATTACGAAGACGTGGCTGGCAAACCGTTCGTCGGTCCCGCCGGAAAAATCATGGACCGAGCGCTGGAAGAAGCGGGGATCGATCGCAAGCGAATTTACGTCACCAATGTGGTAAAGCATTTCAAATGGGAGCCGCGCGGCAAACGGCGGATTCATCAAAAACCGAACTCGCGCGAAGTCGCTGCCTGCCGTCCGTGGCTTGAAGCCGAGTTGCGACTCGTTAGGCCAAAGCTGGTCGTGGCGCTCGGTTCAACCGCCGGTCAGGCGATTTTCGGTTCGTCGTTCCGCGTGACTCGCGAGCGCGGCAAACTTCTCTCATCGAAACTCGCGGCCAGGATTGTCGCGACCGTTCATCCATCATCTCTTTTGCGTCAACCGGACGAAGAATCGCGCGACCGCGAATACAAACGTTTCGTTTCAGACCTCCGCGTTGCCTTGAAAGCGGCCGATATTGATTAGGGTTTCGGCGATGGCGATGGTTTGGCCATCGGACCGAGTTTCACCATTTTCGCTTCCAAAGTCCCATCTGGATTCTTCCAATAAGCGCCGCTCACTTCCTGATTCTCAACGATGTCGCTGAACTTCGCGGTTCCGGCGCCCTTGGTGATTGCGGTCTTTTCGCTAACTTTGAAGGCGCGGGTCGCGTCTTTGCCGCTGATCGTGAACGTTTTGTTCTTCTGGTCGACTGCCGAAACCGTGCCATGAAATGGAATCGGCCGAGTGCTTTGTTTTTCCGGCGGCGTTTGCGCGATGAGGGGGATTGAAAACAGCAGGGGAGTAATTAACGCTAGTTTCCAGGGGTTTTTTGATTTCATATTTGCTTTCATTTACCGAGCGGCCTGCTGAATTGCAATTGCGCAGAAATAATAGCTGAATTTCGCGTCGTGCTATGAAGCGAGTTGCCATTTCGAGTGCGTTGGTTGTGCTCGTGTGGGGGATTTTTGGCCAGACGCTCGGACATCAGTTCATTAACTTCGATGATCCGCCTTATGTCCTGAAAAATCCGCACATCTTCGGAGGAATAACGTGGTCGAGCGTGGGCTGGGTATTTTCCCATATGCATGCGCAAAACTGGCATCCGATTACTTCGCTTTCGCACATGCTGGACTGTCAGCTTTTCGGACTGAACCCACGCTGGCATCACGCCGGCAACGTGTTGCTGCACAGCATCGCATCGGCGTTGTTGTTCGTGGCCCTCTCGCGCATGACGGGATCACTTTGGCCGAGCGCGTTCGTGGCGGCTCTTTTCGCAATCCATCCATTGCGGGTCGAATCGGTGGCCTGGGTCGCAGAACGCAAAGATGTGCTGAGCGGCGTGTTTTTTATGCTAACGCTGATCGCGTACGTCGCTTATGCGCGGAAGCAATCGATCGGCCATTATTTGATGATGTCGATCTTATTTGCGTGCGGATTGATGTCGAAGCCGATGCTGGTGACGACGCCCTTTGTTCTTCTTCTCCTCGATTACTGGCCGCTTGACCGCGTTGTCGGCGGCAGAGAACACGGATCACAGATCACTAGTCCGCGGCTGATCATCGAAAAAATTCCACTGTTTGCGCTTTCGTTAGGCTCGAGTTGCGCGACGCTTTGGGCGCAAAATTCCGGTCTCGCGACACTGCCGTGGCGACATCGACTCGCCAATGCGGCCGTCAGTTATGTCAGCTACATCGGGCAGATGTTTTGGCCGCACAATCTCGTCCCATACTATCTTCACCCGGAAGGCCGGCTGGAAACTTGGCGTTGGATTTT
>Ga0137359_10004899_pt1 | contig 11005 bp, 7 predicted proteins | sample Mad1_40_16metaG_FD_108281 | JGI IMG/M metagenome (GOLD analysis project Ga0137359, IMG submission 108281) | Vadose zone soil microbial communities from Angelo Coast Range Reserve, California, USA - Mad1_40_16 metaG | ecosystem: Environmental > Terrestrial > Soil > Vadose zone | place: USA... | reverse complement strand
TCCCTACGACCAGTTGCCGCGCGATCTGCTTAACGCCTTCGTAGCGGCCGAGGACTCAAAGTGTTATCAGCATCACGGCTACGATTTATTCGGCATCATTCGCGCGACGTTGAAGAACCTGCTGGCGGGTCACGTGCGCCAGGGCGCGAGCACCATCACGCAGCAACTCGCCCGTAACAGTTTCGCACTCAAGGAAAAAACGTTTCGCCGCAAATTGCTCGAAATTTTTCTGGCCCGGCGCATCGAGCAAGACTTCGGGAAACAAAAGATCCTGGAGCTCTATCTGAACCGCATTTATTTCGGCGCCGGACTTTACGGAGCGGAAGCGGCGGCGCGCGGTTACTTTGGAAAACCGGCGCGCGAAATGTCGCTGACGGAATGCGCCACGCTCGCCGGCTTGATCAAGAGTCCGAATAGATTATCGCCCTGGACGGACAAAGCTGCGTCTCGCGAAGCGCGCAACTACGTGCTCAATCGCATGCGAGAACTTGGTTTGATTGACCGGGCGAAAGCGTCTGCGGCGCAAGCCGAAGATATTGTCATCGGCAGCCGGCAAAATGCGCGGGGACAGACCTACGCGGTCGATTACATCCGTCAGCAAGTGATCGCAGCCGTCGGCTGGGACCGGGCCATGAACGAAGGCTTCCGTATTCACACAACGATTGATGCCGATCTGCAAAAAGTGGCGGAAGAATCGTTGCGCAAGAGTCTCGATCAGGCCGAGCAGCATTCCGGTTACAATCATCAAACCTACGCCGAGTACGCGGCGAATTTTCGCAAGGCGAAATCGAGCGGCGCTATGTCGAGTCAACCGGCGCCCGAATACCTGCAAGGCGCGGTCATCGGGCTCAATAACGAAACCGGCGGCATCCTAGTGCTGGTGGGCGGCCGCGATTTCGAACACAATCAATACGATCGCGCGCTGCAAGCCAAGCGTCCCGCCGGCACAGCGATGAAACCATTTGTTTACGCGGCCGCATTCGAAAATGGAATGTATCCCGGATCCGTGGTGGAAGATTCGCCGCTCGATAATCGCGCGGTCATGATCGGTGGCACGACCGGAATTCTTGGCGAATGGGGTTCGGAAAGCGCAGACAACCGCTACGAAGGTCCGATGCCGGCGCGGCAAGCTCTCGCCAAATCGAAGAACGGCGCAACCATCCGTGTTGGCATGGATGCTGGACTCGATGAAGTCACGCAGCTTTGTCGTACCGCGGGAATCCGCTCCGCGCTTCGCCCATATCCAGCGACATTTCTTGGCAGCAGCGAAATCACGCTGGCCGAGTTGGCGCTGGCCTACACGATTTTTCCAAATGGCGGCTGGCGCACAATTGCGCCGCACATTTTGGAACGCATCGAAGAAAAGGACGGCACGGTCTGGCACGCGCAACGGGATAGCAGCAACAGGCAAAATGTCATCAAACCGGAGACAGCCTACGAAGTACATTCCTGCCTTGTAGACGCACTCGAGACTGGAACGGGAAAGGCTGCGCATTCGCAATATGGCTTGAAGAAAATTCCCGCCGTGGCGGGTAAGACCGGCACCGCTTACGATTTCACCGACGCGCTTTTTGCCGGTTACGACAACAATTTCACCTGCGCGGTCTGGGCCGGCTTCGATAAGCCGCAAAAAATTTATCGCGGCGCGTTCGGCCACGAACTCGCCATGCCGGTTTGGGTCGATATCATGAACGCAGCAGCGGAACATTATCCGCCGCGAGAGATCAAACAGCCGCCGGGCTTAAAACAGATCGAGATTTGCTCGCGCTCCGGTTTGCTCGCGACCGACAAATGTTACGATACGGTGAAAGGCACGACAGGCGATGCGGTCCAGAAACGCACGACTTACATGGAAATTGCCACAGCTGCACAAATGCCAGCCGAACCGTGCAACGTTCACGGCGAACCGCGTGCTCGTCTCGTGCGCGATGTCTCGACGACTGCATTTCCGCGCGCCGAACTGGCGGTCGACCTGAATGAACTCAAGCCCGTGATCGTAAAAAGCCCCACGCTCTTGGCGGACAAGGATCCTTACAACTCGGCAAAATCAATTGCCAAGGCGGATGCGGCCGGGGAGAAGCAAATTGCGCAAAAAGAAACACCGGCCAAGATCGACAATGGAGCCGGCGGGAGTCGAACAACGAAGACGGGCAGGCCCGAGAGGGTTGACGAGCTGGGCAGCGGGTCAATCAATGAAAAGTCGGAAGACGGCAAACCGATTTTGAAAGCGATTCCAGTCGAACCGACTGAGGAAAAGCCGGTCGAGATCCGGCGCGCCATACCGGTTGGACCGCTGGACGAAGTGGACGACAACGCGCTGTTGAAATCCGCGACACCGCCGCCGAGCGATTCCGACCAATAGAATGGCGTCCGAAGATGCAGCGGATTTTCGGCTGAGCGTTCTCAATCCGGGCGGACGCGATCCGGAGCAATATTTCGACGAGGGAACTGCGCCGAACGCGACCGCGCATCCACCGATCAATTTCCATGCCTTCGCCGCATGCACATTCGGATCGGTCCATCGCGAGACGAAGAATGCGATTGCCGAAAAAGCCCCGGTGCTTCTTTTGATCCGCGGCGATTTTCGCGCGACGGAGCGCGCATTAACGGAACTGAAAAAGAACGGCCGAAAGGTCGCCGTATCCTTTAAAGAAAGCGGGCTGCATCAGATTGCGCAGCAATTAAACCATCGCGCGAGGCTCGCGCGTTTTTTACGAATCGTTGCCCAGGCGGATGGATGCATCGCCACCACGCCGGAAGCCGCCGAGATTTATCGCCGGGCACGTTTGCCGCGCGATGCCGCGGAAGTTGCTTTTATTCCGACACCGTACCCGCTGGAAGATCGACAATGGGATTTCACGGTTCCGCCTAACGAACAGTCCGGCATTTTCGTTGGGACGCGGGAATGGGACGTCCCATCACGAAACCACGCCGCAGCGTTGCTCCTCGCCCGCGAACTCTGCCAGAAAAGCGGCGAATCGGTGACGGTGTTCAATCTCAATGGCCGAAAGGGCGCACGCTTGCTTTCCGAATTAAAATTCCCGTCCGGAAAATTGCGCGTTGTCGACAAGCGCAAACCGTACACCGACTACCTGCGCGAGGTCGCGAAGCACAAAATCGTTCTCCAATTGGACCGCAGCCGCGTGCCCGGCCAGGTCGCTGGGGATGCGCTGTTGTGCCGCACAATTTGCGTCGGCGGCGACGGGGCGATTGAGCGGATCGCGTTTGCAAAATTCTGCGGCGAAGGCCGCACCACCGAGCAGCTCAGCACTATCGCGCTTGAGCTGCTGAAGAACACGAACACCCGGGCCACCGCTATTGTCGAATCACATTGGCGCGGGGCAGAACGTCTTTCGTTTCCGGCCGTGCGCAAACAATTGGCAATCTTCTTCGAGCATCTCGCGAGTCCCTCGTTTCCAGAGATCCGGTAGGGGCGATTGACCTCAATCGGTCCGAGCCGGACTGGCATTTGCGGGCGGTTCGAGTGAACCGCCCCTACCTGCCATTTTCAAATAAATCTCTTCCAGCCGCCTCACTTGCGCCCGCTGATCGAACTTTTGCGCGACTGCGTCCGCGCCAGCCCGCGCGATTCGCGAGAGAACATGTCGATCTTGCGCGGCGTCGAGTAACGCTTGGGCCAGCGCCTCGTAATCACATTCCGGAACGAGAATTCCGCTCACGCCGTTTTCGATCGCTTCGGGAATGCCGCCGTGATTTGTGGCAAAGACAGGAAGGCCGCTGGCCATCGCCTCGAGCATCGAATTGGGAATGCCTTCTTGATTTCCGTCCATGCCGGTTTCGCTCGGGTGCAGGAAAATGTGCGACGCATAAAAAATCTCCCGCAATTTTTCCTGCGAAACAAAGCCAGGCAGCGACACGCGATCGTCGATCTTGAGTTTGCGGATCAGTTCCTGCAGTTCGCGCAACAGCGGACCTTCTCCCGCGATGGTGAGCTTCGCTTCCGGATAGTTGGCCAGAAAATGGTTGAAAGCGTGCAGCGTCGTGGCCAAACCTTTTTTCTCGACCAAGCGGGAGGCTTGCACTAATCGCCAATTTCCATTTTCCGGGAACTGGCGTTCGCGAAATGGAAATTCCTCCAGCGGAATTCCGGTGCGCACAATGTCGATCTTGTTTTGGTCGCAGCCAAGATCGACAACCGCGCGGCGCAGCGATTCCGAGCGGACAAATACACGCCTGACTGCGGCAAGCATTTCCCTGGTCGCCTTGCGATAGGCCGGTTTTTCCATGTCGACCAAAACATCCGCGCCGTGAAACGAAACGATCGTCGGCTTCGGCCACGTGCGAATAAGCGGTAAAAGATGGACGGCGATGTGACCGAAAAAAATGTGCAGGAGCAGCGCGTCACTGCTTTGGAGAATCGCAGTCAAGGCGCGCAGTTCCCTGGATGAAATCTGCCACGGCTGGTTGCGGAGTTGGCGAAACCAGAAGCGCCGCAGAAGATGCGTGGCCGGTTTGCCTATCACGTGCACCGGTTCAAACGGATAGCGCTGCGTTGCCTCCCGTTTTTGCGCGATGACCACAGGCCGAACACGCTCGAGCCCGGTGATCTGCCGGTAAATGTGCAGCATCTCCGGCTTGAGAAATGTCGCGCAATAAAATGCGACGACTGGCCGTAAATCAGACTGAGCGTTCAACGTCCAACGCTCAACTCCGAAAGGTTCGCGAGCAAGCGATCAACGCCGGCCGTAAACATCAAAAGTTAAACGAGAAGAGCTTGATGCCCTTCCATTTGCCTGTGTCCGGATCGAGGACAACACTGTCTTCCGCTTTGCCATATTGGGCCGGCGCTTTCGGATTCAACATTTGAAACGGATTGCCGCCAGGCTGGAAGGCCCGCGGAAGAACGCCTTCAGCGTTTTGGCGTTGGATCGGTGGTGGCTTTGGAGCTGGGCCCGGCTTACGCCCACGGGCACTCGTAGTAAAAGTAGAAGTGGTCTTTTTCCGCGGTGACTGCGCAATGGCAACGGTATTACTCGCAAAAATAATCAGGACACCAAGGATCAGTAACTTTTTCATATTTCCCCTTCTACGGCGCGCGCAAGTTCTTGCCGGTTAGAGCCGTCCGGCCCACTATTGTCAAGACAAATGGATTATTTGGAAAAAGCCAAACGCGTGTTGGACATCGAAATTCTCGAGCTCAATCGGCTCCGTGAGCGGTTGGGCGAAAATTTTGCCCGCGCGGTCGAGGTCATCAAGGAAGCTGTCGACGCTCGCGGGAAAGTTGTCGTGATTGGGGTTGGCAAGTCCGGGCACATCGGCAGCAAAATCGCCTCGACCCTCACGAGCACTGGATCGCCGGCCGTGGTGCTCGATTCCTTGAATGCGATGCATGGCGACCTGGGAATGGTCGCGGACGGCGATGTCGTTCTGGCGTTGAGCGCCAGTGGCGAGACGGACGAGCTCTTGCGCATCCTGCCCGCGATCGCGCGGTTTCAGGTGAAAATTATCGCGGTTTGCGGCGATCCGGAATCGACGCTGGCGAAAAATGCGCACGTGCTGCTGGACGTACACATTGAACAGGAAGCGTGTCCGCTAAATCTCGCTCCCACTTCGAGCACGACCGTGATGCTCGCGCTGGGCGACGCACTCGCCATGGTGTTGCTGGAAGCGCGCGGTTTTAACAAGGAAGACTTCGCGAAATTTCATCCTGCCGGGATGATCGGGCGCAGTCTTCTCATGCGCGTGCATCAAGTCATGCGGCCGCGCGAATCGATGGCCGTGGTCGCGCCGAACACGTCGATTCGCGATGTGCTGAAAGCGATGACGAGTGTGCGCGCCGGCGCGGCGGTTGTCGCGGGAGAAAATCGACAATTACTCGGGATTTTCACCCACGGCGATTTCGCCAGGCATTTTCAATCGGACCCGAAGGTAGGCGAACGGCTCGTGGCCGACTTAATGACGCTCAACCCGGTGACGGTGCATCAAGACAAGCTCGCGGTGGAAGTTCTTAATTTACTCGAACAACATCGCATCGACGATCTGGTTGTTGTGGATGACAACAAGGCGCCGGTCGGCATTGTCGATTCTCAGGATCTCACGCGCTTGAAGTTGCTCTAAGCGCGTGTAACGTCGGCGCTCCATTTCATCCTTCCTCCTTTTTTCCAATGGCTGCTGCTAACGATCTCCGCAAAGGACAGGCGATAAAATACAATGGCAACACTGCCATTGTGCTCGAGGTGCATCACCGCACGCCGGGAAACTTGCGCGCTTTTGTCCAGGCCATCATTCGCTATATCAACACGGGCAAGAGCGCCGATGTGCGCTTCGGTTCGACCGATAAAGTCGAGCTGGTCGATATCGAGCGGAAGCAGGTCGAATTTAGTTACAAGGACAGCAGCGGTTACCATTTCATCGACCCGGAGACGTACGACACGGTCGATCTCCAGGAAAATTTGCTCGGCGACGCCAAAGATTACCTGGTCGAAAATCTTTCCGTGCAGGTCCTTTATGCCGAAGGCAAAGCTGTGGAAGTCGAATTACCCGCCTCGGTCAGCCTTAAAGTAGTCGAGTCGGCTGAGGGACTACGAGGCGACACCGCCAGCAACGTGACCAAGCCGGCCAAGCTCGAAACCGGCAAAACGATTAACGTCCCGCTCTTCATCAAAGAAGGCGAAACCATCAAGATCGACACTCGCACCGGCGCCTACATGGGCCGCGCCTGATTCTTTTTCCAAATCGGCGTCAATTTGCGGTAGTCTGCGCATAAAAATGGATTACAGCTCGCGAAATCGTTTGCGACGAAAACGTTCCGGCGCCGTCAAAATCGTTCCTTACGTGGTGCCGACGACGCGCCGGCCGCCTCAGACGCATCCGCTGATGATTCCAACGCGTTGGCTGAAGTTCGTTGTTGCGATCTTCTTGTTACCGATTTGTGCAGTCTTCAGCCAAACATTTTTTACCGTGTTCGCACGCGCCGCGGTCGCGCAACGGCTTTGGGCGGGCGAAGAATTTTGGTTCTTCTCGTTAGGCGCAGTTCTCTGGCTGATCGCGTTCTTCGGTTTGCCGCGGCCGATAGTTCTTTACGTTTTCGGCCACGAACTCACCCATGCCCTGTGGGTATTGATCATGGGCGGCCGCGTCAGCCGATTTCGGGTCGGACGCGAAGGCGGTCACATTATCACCAACCGGACGAATTTCTGGATCGCGCTCGCGCCTTATTTCTTTCCGCTCTACAGCATCCTCGCAATCGCGGTTTACGGCGTGTTCAGCCTCTTTTACAACATGCAACCGTACGGGCGACTGCTTTACGCGATCATTGGGGCGAGTTGGGCGTTCCATCTCACGTTCACTTGCTGGATGATTCCCAAGAGCCAAACGGACCTCAGAGATCACGGCACGTTCTTCTCGCTGGTGGTGATTTATTTGATGAACCTGCTTCTCCTCAGTGTGATGCTGATTCTCGCCTCACGCCAAATCACGTTTGCCAGTTTCGGCGCAGATCTCCTGACAAACATCAGCAACTTTTCGAATTGGGTTATCGATCTTTTCGACCGCTTCGCGCAAGGCGCGCAGCATTAGTTGTAGCCACCGCCCTGTGGGCGGTCTCTGCTGCGGTAACGAAAGATGGCGCACAGCGCCGTGGCTACAGGTTGTTCGTGATCACCGCGAACGGCAGAACCGACAGCGCGTCGGCGAGCTTGAGTTGTCGATCTTGCGGAGGAATATCATGGCCGGTGAAAAGTTCGCGCGCGTTCTGGAGCGAAAAATTTCCCGGAAGATCGATAACGGCGTCCTTCCATTTTTCCCCGATTGGTGGAAGACCAATTCGCGAGGAAAGCCGCGGCGCAATCACCACGATCCATTGCCCTTCTAATTCGCGCGCGAAACCGATGCAGCAATCCGCGAAGGTGCCGCTGGCCTTTATTGGTAAATAATTTCCACGCCGGAAAAGATCGACATGCTCGTTCCGAAAGCGCAGCAAGCGCTGAGTCAGGAACATTTTGATCCGGCCATCCGGCCAGTTTTGGAGAAGGTCCTCCGGATTCACTTTCGCAAGCGCAGTCAGCATTTCGCGCCGCCGTTTGTAATCGACCGGCCGCCGATTGTCCGGATCGACGAGCGTGAAATTCCAAATCTCGTTGCCTTGATAAATATCGGGCACACCGGGCGAGGTCAGTTTTAGCAAAGTTTGGGAAAGCGAATTGATCGCGCCGATTCGCGCAATTTCTTCTACGACTGGCAGAAAGATCGAAAGAAATTTGTTCTTCGGCGACGGATCCAAAATTCGAGCAACGAAATCATGCATGGCGGCGAGCCAGGCTTCGTTCGGCTGAATCCAGCTGGTGTTCAGCTTCGCTTCATTGAGCGCCTTCGCCATGTAGGCTTGAATGCGCGCGACGTAATCGCTGCTCACCTTTTTATTTGCCGCTCCGGATTGTTCGATTGGCCAGGTCCCAAGCAACGTTTGGTAGAGCAGATATTCTTCGTCGGTGTCGGGCGCTTCCGCATCGTGGACACGCCGTTTCCAACGGCGATTGGCCGTTCGCCAGCGCTGCAACGCGCGCCGCCAAGGCTCGGGCATTTCCGAAATCGCGACGATGCGCGCGCGCACATCTTAACTCCGCTTGGTGTCGTGGGTGGAAGTCCCGAGCAGCGTCGCCGGCCAGTTACGATGCCGATCCAGGTTGCGGTCGTGGAACGCGTCCGCGCTCAATCCAAATTGTTGCGGTTCGCCACCGACTTCGTTCAACGCAACCAACCGGTTGTAAATGTAAAACGCGGTGTCCTCGAGCCCTTTCGCCATGATCGGACCCGTGAACTGCTGAAACTTGAGCACGAAGTGCATGTGCGCTTCGCGTGCCTTTTCGTCGAGGTTCTCGGGAAACCGGAAAAGCAGAATGTCGCGCAGAAAATTAAAGATGGACTCCTCGATCGCGGGATTGCGCCGCTTGGCCGCGGCGATCGCGCGTTCGATCGCGTCACGATCGGCGTCGCTCACTGGTTGGCCCGGCGCGAGGTAAGTCCGATAAACCGGGAAACAAGCGATCGTTTCACGAACCGCCCGCGCCAGCGCTTCCAATGTGAAATCGCGATACCAGCGATTTTGTTCGGAAAGGCGGTCGAGCATATTGCCGAGCACGTCCACTTCGTTGGCCATTGCCAACCGCATCACCAATCGCTTCTTCGCGTAAACGAGATGACCAAAATGCATCGTATGCCCGATGAAACGATGAAACGTTTTCGTGACCGCGCCTTCGGTCGACGCGTCCACCAGCACGCCGGCGACCTGATTGACAAAATCGTAACCGGTCGTTCCGTGCACCGGCCAATCCGAACGCAATTTTTCCGGGCCGGTGAGAATTTTCTCGGCAATCATGTAAACGGCGCGCCCATCCTTGGGCAACGGGATGCCGAGCGCCTTGGCGCAACGGCGTTGTAATTTTTCGAGATATTCTTTCGGCAAATACAACCCGTCGGGATGATCGATGCGCAATCCGGTTACGGCGCCGGTGCGGACAAGATCGACAACCAACTTGTGCGCCGCATCGAAAACCTCCGGCAACTCCATCCGGATCGCCGCCAGATCGTTCACATCAAAGAAGCGGCGATAATTAATTTCCTCCGCCGCCACGCGCCAGAAGGCGAGCCGGTACGATTGTGCATTCAGAAGTTCATCCAGTTTGTCGAAGCTGCGGGGATCGCCTGGCCGACCGTTGATTTGGGCGAGCGCCTTTTCGATCGCCTGTTGCACTTGGGGCGCCTCCTGGCAACGCCGTTCCAGCCGGCGCTTGATGATTTCTTTTTCGCGGGCGCGCTCGGCGATTCGTTCCGGATCGGTCTCGGTGCGTCGCGGCAAGTACTCCAGCGCCGTGACGATGCTTTGCAACTCAGCGTAAAGATCTTCGTCTTTGTATTCCGCGAGATTTTCCAGCGCGATCTCGAGAATGTGCCGATACGTGCCGGGCGCGATCGGGAGTTTGCGATCGTGATACCAAAGATAAAATGAGCCTTCCTCGAAGCGGAGCTGCAACTCGGCGCGCTCGAGCACCCGCCCATACTGGTCGCTCAGGATTGGCAGCAACACTTTGTCGCGCAGATCGGATTTGATGGGACGCCAATCGATATCGAAGTAGGGTGCGTACATCGAGCTGGGCCCGTTCTCGAGCACGTCCATCCACCATTCGTTGCCCGGTTCGGCGATGCCCATGTGGTTCGGGACGAAATCGAGCACCTGACCCATGCCGTGCGCATGCAATTCCGCGACCCAGGCGTCGTACTCCTCGCGCGAACCGATCGCCGCATTGAATTTGTTGTGATCGGTAATGTCGTAGCCGTGCAGGCTCTCCGCGCTCGCTTGAAAATATGGAGAGGCGTAGGCGTCGCTCACGCCGAGCTCGTGCAAGTAGGGCACGATCTCGCGCGCCTGCGCAAAAGTGAACCAGCGGTTGAATTGCAACCGGTAGGTACAGCTAGGGATGCGCGGATGTTGTTTCTCTGTCATGTGGAGCGGAGTCGAGACATGGTTTGAATGACGACGGAATGACGAAACTCGAATGACCAATGTTGCATGGCCGATCTGCTTCGGGCTTCGGACTTCGTCATTAATTCGAGATTCGACATTCGTGCTTCGTCATTATCCTCACATTTTCTCCGGCACTTTGATGCCTAACAGATCGAGGCCGCGCTCCAAGACTCGTCCGGTCAGATTACACAGGGCCAGGCGCGAACTGCGTACTGGTTCCTCCGATTTCAGGACCGGGCAGGCTTCGTAAAAGGTGTGAAAGTTATTGGCCAGCTCGAACAAGTAATTGGCCAGAACGTTCGGACGAAAATCATTGAGCACTTGCGGAACAGTTTCGGCGAACTGGCAGAGACGCTTCGCCAGATTGATCTCGGCAGGCTCCGCGAGCACCAACTTGTCGATCTTCGGCGCGGACTCGCCGGCCTTTCGAAAGATCGACCGAATTCGCACGTACGCATTTTGCAAATACGGCGCGGTGTTTCCTTGCAGTGCCAACATCCTGTCCCACGAAAAAACATAATC
>Ga0137359_10004898_pt1 | contig 11005 bp, 7 predicted proteins | sample Mad1_40_16metaG_FD_108281 | JGI IMG/M metagenome (GOLD analysis project Ga0137359, IMG submission 108281) | Vadose zone soil microbial communities from Angelo Coast Range Reserve, California, USA - Mad1_40_16 metaG | ecosystem: Environmental > Terrestrial > Soil > Vadose zone | place: USA... | reverse complement strand
GCAGCGCTCCATGGTAGGCTGCGGTGGCAGGTAGGCGTTGACGTAGATCGGCAGCACCGGATCAGTGTGGCCGATATGAGTGAGCGGGATGCCGATGGCATAGTCGATCTTTGCGGTCGAGGTGAAGGCCGGGTCGAAATTCTGCCGGTAGAGCTGGCGTACCATCTCGAAGCCGATCTCACTCGGGATCTTCCAGTGAAGCTTGCGGCCGGCGAAATCGCCGGACGCCTCACCGCCGACGTGCACGGTGAAGGGCGGAGCAACATTGTGGAAGAACTGCTCGGCGTGGTCGTTGGAGAAGATGATCCAGAGGTCGGGCTTGAGCGCACGCAGCTTCTCCCCGATCTCGGCGGCGACCGCGCGCACGTGCTCGACGTTCTGCTTGTCTTCGGTCTCCGGCATGGTGAAGAACTGCGGGGCATGGGGCAGCATCGCCCCGCCGATCACGCTCGACATCATCATGGGTTCGTTTCTCCTTCACCGGCCGAACATCGTCGCTGGTCGGCGGTGTCGGTTCCGAAAATATCGCGCGAACCACGGCGCAACAAGCCAAGCGCACAGCATGAGAGCGAGCGTCCAGGTAACTTCACAGTCCAAATGGAAGCCGGTAGGGCCCTGATAGTTCATCTGCAAGAGCGCTGCGCAAATGCTGTGCCATCGATTCAACAACATTGCCGATAGGAGCCCCCATGGTTGAGGTGCCGATAACCATCGCCTGTGGGAATTACGACCGCACCCGAGCGATCCGCGACGGCCGCGTTAGGGTCGAGGGCTGCGAGGTCACCTACCTCCCGCTATATCCGGAGGAGATCTTCTTCCGCGCTTTCCGCTATCAGGAGTTCGACGTCTCGGAGCTGTCGTTCTCGAGCTACATCCGCACGGTGGCGACCGGCGCCTGCCCCTATGTGGGCATTCCTGCTTTCGTGTCCCGGCTTTTTCGCCACTCCGGCATGTACGTGCGCGCGGACGCCGGCATCCGGGAGCCGAGGGATCTCAAGGGCAAGCGTATCGGCGTGCCGGAATATCAAATCACCGCCGTGGTCTGGATGCGGGGCTTGATGCAGCATGAATACGGCGTGCTGCCGACCGACATCCGTTGGTGCAGCGGCGGCCAGGAGGAGCCCGGGCGCGACGAGCGCACACCGCTCAAGCCGATCCCGGGGCTCGACCTCAAGCCGATCGGCAAGGAGCAAACCCTCGTCGGCATGCTGCGCGACGGCGAGCTCGACGCGCTGTTCACGGCGCGTGGGCCGTCATCGTTCTTGCGCGGCGAGCCGCACATCAAGCGGCTGTTTCCCAACACGCGCGCCGCCGAGCGCGCTTATTACGAGAAGACGCGAATGTTCCCGATCATGCACTTAGTCGGCATACGCAAAGAGCTGGTGCAAAAATATCCGTGGCTGCCGTCGAGCGTCTACAAGGCGTTCTGCGAGGCCAAGGCGCTCGCCATGATCGACCTGCTCGACATCAATGCGTTGATGGTGACGCACCCCTGGCTGATCGCCGAGACCGAAGAGACCATGGCGATCATGGGCAAGAACTTCTGGTCCTACGGCATCCACGAGAACATGCGTGAGATCACCGCGCTCACGCAGTATCTGCACGAGCAGGGCTTGATCGAACGCATGGTCGCTGTCGAAGAATTGTTTCACCCGTCGATGTTCGAGATTTCGAAAGTGTGACTGCTGTAGCGCTTCGGTCATTCGCAACGATTTCGTCGAATCCGACGATACGTCCGGTCATCCTCCGCAAACTCACCGCTGAAAGCAGACGTCGCAGACCTGCGGCATGGGGAAGCTGTCAACTAGGCCTCCAAAGTCACAGTCAGTTCAAATGTGGTGCACTCCGGCTTGATTCACCGATTGCTCCAAAATCATAATGCGTTCTGTGAGTACGGCCGGGCAGCGGTCGTGCGACCGGCCCGCTTGCAATTGCGAGCGGAGACACTCGGTCTCAAATAGGAGGGAGAGACCTATGGCAGGCGCTTTCGCGTCCCAGACGACGCCCGCGGAAGAATTCCTTCGTTCCGCAGCTGCGGGAGCGGTCGTCCTCCTTGCGGCGGTGTGGCCGCAGTCGACCGAGGCCCAATCGCGCGCATCCACCGCCGAGCCCTCTTTGGCCTCGTGCAAGGAATTCCTCCCACCCCGCCAGCAGGTCGGCGACAAACTCGTTGGACCAGACGAATGCCTGATCATCTCCGACGACATTGTCTTCAACCTTAAAGGAAAACCTTTCCGGCGCCTCGAACTGCGCATCAGCGGCACCGTCGCAGGGTTCGCCGTAAAGCAAGGGCAGCGGGTCGGCTATTTCAATGACGCGCCCGAGCTTGTGTTCACTCAGTCGGGCAATAACGGTCCGCGCTTCGCCGGCGTCGGGCGATACGAGGGCGCAACCGGGCATGGGATGTCATTATTCCTTCCACTCAATGCCGCCGATTGGAACGGCAAGTTGTTCGCCACCGCTCATGGCGCGGGCCCCTATGGCGGGGTCGGTGGCCTGATTCCGCGCCACGCGGACGCCGACTTCAATCCACTGGCAAATGTCAACCGTTATGTCGGGCTTATGATCGACCGCGGGTATGCCGTCGCCCACACGCTGCGTTCCTCTAGCATCGTCGGCGGCGACGTGGTCGTGACGCTCGACGATGGCACAGTGCTGCCCAAGAACAATGTCAGCTCACATGCAGGCTTCATCGCTGGCTTTACGGGCATTGCCGAGAACATCGTGCGCCAGAGGCTGGGCCACGACTCACAGCGGCGCTATTTCTACGGCTTCTCGGCGGGGTCGATGATGGGACGCCACGTCCAGTATCAGCCTAGCGCCAACAAGGGTCTTGATGGCAGGCGGCTCTTCGACGGCTTCCTGCTTGATATGCGGGCGGCGGCATGTGGCTGCCGATCCTCAAGGTCGACGGCAGGAACGTACTGTTTGCCGGCCGCGATGCCGAGCGCTTCGTGCCCCAGATCGATCTTTCACATGCGCTCTATCTGGGCGATACTGGTGACTTCCTTAAGCTCAAGCGTGAGAACGCGAGGGTCCTTGCACAAAAAGGATTGGGCGATCGCCACCGCATGTACGAAATCCGTGGCGTCAGTCACTTCGATGCCGGACAGACTTCTTTGCCGGATCTCGTGCCGGAAACACTCGATCTTGGCGGCCTCATGGAATCCTTCATCGATATGCTCGACCGCTGGGTCGAGAAGGGGATCGCACCACCGCCGGCCCGTTCTGATGTCCCTGAGATCGCTGGCAGCGAGCACGATGGCGAGAGCCACAACCCGGCCATCGCGCTGCCGGAGGTCGCCTGCCCGCTCGGCGAGCGCTTTGTGTTCCCGCCTGCCCATGGAGTTTCGCGCAGAAGTTTCCAGGAAACCGCGTTTGCAGCGTTCGACGGCACAAATCTTGAGCCACTCGACGGCCACGGGGGGTTCGTCGACATGAACCACAACGGCATGCGTGATCGTCGCGAGACCATCCGAGAAGCATGGGCGCGGCTCGGGCTCATCAAGCCAGGCGAGCCGTTTGGGCGGCGCGCCTATGTGGCCTGCATCGCCATCGCGGCTGCAAAACTGGTCAGCGAAGGATTTTTGCCGCCCGGACTCATCGCCTGGTATGTCAAGCGGGCAGAGCTGGAAGCCGGCGATCTGGCGCAGTAATTACGCCTCGACGCAGGTCACGCTTGCGTTGGCCCGATGCTCGCATTGCGTGTCGGACCATGGTCTGCGCACTCCTGTGTCCCTTAAAAATGGCTTTGATTTTCCAAATTCCTGCTTCACATTTTTATATTTGATTCTCCAGATAGCGTATCGTCGATAAAATCGGCACAACACAGGCAAGTGGATCCCATGAACCTAAAGTCAATGTCGATTGACAAGCTGTCAAAACTCAGAAGCCAAATCGATGCTGCCCTAAGTTCCAAAGTCGTCGAGGCACGCCGGGCAGTTCAGGGCCAACTCGGCAAGCTGGATCGCCTTTCGACAAGTGGATTGCGCTTAAAAGGAATTCGAGGCGGCGTACGCGGCCCTGTCGCCCCGAAATACCGTAACCCGGCAAATCCCGGGGAGACGTGGGCGGGACGCGGGCTGAAACCACGATGGCTGGCAGCGGCCCTGAAGTCGGGCAAAAACCTCGAACATTTCAGCATCGCTGCCTCCGGAAAAAAGATCCAAGTGCCTAAGAAAACTCGCAAGAAATAGACCTTACCGCCTCGGCCGCGATGCGATTAGCCCTGCGACCGCCCAGAACAAACCGCACAACAGAGAGCGCCCGGCTTCATACTGCCGGTGACATGCTGTCTTGCAGCGACCCGCCTCTTCAGCTTCAACGGTACCCAGTATCATTGGGCACCGCTGGCAGAACGGGGCGACGCTAAACATTTAACCGGGTTGCCGATCAGCCCATAGCCGGTGCCGCACCCATATGTTCGGGCAAATGTCGTCCAAACGATTGTCCCGATGACTTCACAGCCGCAATCATCGACCCAAGAGGTGTTGGCGGGGCTCGTCGAGCGCGTGACTTTCCACAATGCGGAGAATGGGTTCTGCGTCTTGCGGGCGAAAGCGCGCGGGCACCGCGATCTCGTTACGGTGGTTGGACACGCCGCAACAATCGCCGCCGGCGAATGGATCACGGCATCGGGCGAATGGGTAAATGACCGCATTCACGGCCAACAGTTCAAGGCCCGGTTCCTGCGCACATCGGCACCGAGCACCGTCGATGGTATCGAGAAATATCTTGCATCCGGCATGATCCGCGGCATCGGTCCGGTCTACGCCAAGAAGCTGGTGCGAATCTTCGGCGATAAAGTATTCGACGTTATCGAGGCCGAACCCGACCGCCTGCGCGAGGTCGATGGCATCGGTCCAGTGCGGGCCAGCCGTATCACTATCGCCTGGGCCGAACAGAAGGTCGTACGCGAAATCATGGTCTTCCTTCACAGCCATGGCGTCGGCACGGCGCGGGCGGTGCGCATCTTCAAGACCTATGGCGCCGATGCTGTCCAGGTGATGTCGCAGAACCCTTATCGGCTGGCGCGCGATATCCGCGGCATCGGCTTCAAGACGGCGGACGCCATCGCCATGAGACTCGGCATCGAGAAGTCCGCAATGATCCGGATTCGGGCCGGCATCTCCTACGCTTTGACCGAGGCGATGAATGAAGGCCATTGTGGTTTGCCGACCGAAGAGTTGGCACCCCTTGCCGAGAAGGTGCTCGAGGTGCCGGTCGAACTTGTCCGCACCGCTCTCGGTCTTGAACTGACAGAGGGCAACGTCGTTGCCGACACGGTCGGCGAAACGCCCTGCATTTTCCTTGCGGGACTGCACCGGGCCGAGCGCGCCATTGCCGACGGGCTGATCCGTCTAATGCATCGCCCACTCCCGTGGCCATGGATCGATCCTGACAAGGCTTTGCCATGGGTCGAAGCACGGGTCGGCTTTGCTCTGGCGGAAAGCCAGCGAAGCGCCGTCAAGCTCGCCCTGGCGTCCAAGGTGCTGGTGATTACCGGCGGTCCCGGCGTTGGCAAGACCACTATCGTCAAGGCGATATTGAGCATTTTGGCCGCCAAGGGGGTAAGGCTCCTGCTCTGCGCTCCAACCGGCCGTGCCGCAAAGCGCATGAGTGAAGCGACTGGCTTTGAAGCCAAGACCATCCACCGGTTGCTTGAGGTGGATCCGAAGAGTGGCGGCTTCAAGCGGGGTGAGGACCACCTGCTCGACTGCGACCTGTTGGTTGTCGACGAGACCTCGATGGTCGACGTCATGCTGATGCAGGCATTGTTGAAGGCCATCCCGGACCACACCGCGCTGCTGATCGTGGGCGACATCGACCAGCTTCCCTCGGTCGGCCCCGGACAGGTGCTGTCGGACATCATCTCATCCGGCGCTCTGCTGGTCATTCGTCTTACCGAGGTGTTCCGCCAGGCCGCGCAAAGCCGCATCATCACTAACGCGCATCGGATCAATCAGGGAGGAATTCCCGATCTCGCACCGCCCGGAACAGATAGCGATTTCTACTTTGTGTCGGTCGAACAGCCCGAAATCGCGGTGCAACGCATCGTCGAACTGGTGAAGACCCGAATCCCCAGGCGGTTCGGACTTAACTCTATTCGGGATATCCAGGTTCTCTGCCCGATGAACCGCGGAGGTGTCGGCGCCCGATCGCTCAACATCGAATTACAGGCCGCTCTTAATCCCGTCGGCGATCTGAAAATCGAAAGGTTTGGCTGGACCTTTGCTCCGGGTGACAAGGTCATGCAGATCGAGAACGACTATGACAAAGACGTCTACAACGGCGACATCGGCTATATCGACTCTGTCGACATCGACAGCGGCGAACTCACTGCAACCTTCGACGGCCATTGCGTCACCTATGGATTTGGCGAACTCGACGCTTTGGTTCCGGCCTATGCGGCGTCCATCCACAAGAGCCAGGGCTCGGAATACCTCGCGGTGGTCATTCCAGTCATGACTCAGCACTATCCGATGCTGCAGAGGAACCTGCTCTATACCGGCGTCACCCGCGGCAAGAAGCTGGTCGTCCTGGTCGGCCAAAAGAAGGCCGTTGCTATTGCGGTCTGCAATGTTTCGGGCCGGCGGCGCTGGTCGAAGTTGAGCGAGTGGCTGGCGTCCAGGCGATCCACTGACATCGACAAGAAAGCGAACCAACGATGAATGAACGCAAAGCGCTGGATCGCACGCGCGGATTCCTGGATACCGTGGGATAACGAAGGGGAACTCTCTTTTTGAACCCCCTCGTCATCGCCCTACCGCAATCTAAGGCGGCCGATGCCCTATTTACGATATCGAGCAAGCCGTGCTTGCTGGTGGGGTCCCTGATTCGATTCTCCTCTGCTCGATGACCGCGTCCTACCTGGCTACTCTGAACCCCGAACAGCGTCGCGCCGTCGAGTATGGCGGCGACCGCCCGTCGCCACTCCTCATCATTGCGGGAGCAGGCTCGGGCAAGACCAATACCCTCGCCCATCGCGTGGCACATCTGATCGTGAATGGCGCCGATCCATGCCGTATCATGTTACTCACATTTTCTCGGCGGGCGGCAGCCGAGATGAGCCGAAGGGTCGAGCGCATCGTGAAGCAGGTCCTTCCGGAGCAAGGGTGGCTGATGGTCGATGCCTTGAATTGGTCGGGCACCTTCCACGCGATCGGCGCCCGGTTACTGCGAGAATATGCATCTGACCTCGGACTCGATTTCGCCTTCAGCATCCACGACCGGGAGGACTCCGCCGACTTGATAAACCTGGTGCGCCATGATCTCGGCTTCTCTCAGACAGAGAAGCGGTTTCCGATGAAAGGAACCTGCCTTTCGATCTATTCGCGCGCCGTGAATGCCGAGGCTCCGCTTGGCGAAGTGCTGGAGAGCGCGTTTCCATGGTGCGCGGAATGGGAAGCGGAACTGCGCCGTCTATTCGCGGCCTACGTGGAAGCCAAGCAAAAGCAGAACGTGCTCGACTATGACGATCTGTTACTCTACTGGGCGCAGATGATGAGCGAAGCAAGCCTCGCCGAAGATCTCTCCGCGCGCTTCGATCACGTACTGGTCGATGAATATCAAGATACCAACCGGCTTCAGGCGTCGATCCTTCGTGCGCTGAAGCCGGATGGCAAGGGCCTGACTGTCGTTGGCGACGATGCACAGTCGATCTATTCCTTCCGTGCCGCAACGGTGCGTAATATTCTCGATTTCCCCGGAGAGTTCAGCCCGAAGGCCGAGGTGATCACGCTGGAGCGGAACTATCGCTCGACACAGCCGATCCTCTCCGCCGCCAATGCGGTTATCGATTTTGCCTCGGAGCGCTTCACCAAGAACCTCTGGTCCGATCGTCCCTCAGCAGAGCGCCCATGCCTTGTGCACGTCAACGACGACGCCAGCCAGGCCGGCTATGTGGTTGAAACCGTCCTGGCCAACCGCGAAACTGGCATCCGGCTCAAATCGCAAGCCATTCTGTTCAGAGCCTCGCATCACAGCGCCACGCTGGAAATCGAGCTGACGCGCCGCAACATCCCCTTCGTGAAATTCGGCGGCCTAAAGTTTCTGGAGGCCACACATATCAAGGACGTGTTGGCGACCCTGCGCTGGGCCCAGAATATGCGCGACCGGGTGGCCGGTTTCCGCACCGTCCAGCTCCTTCCCGGCATTGGTCCCAGCTCGGCCGCGAAGCTCTTGGATGCAGTAACGGCAGGTGCCGACCCGCTCGAAGCCTTAGAGGCCTGCAGGCCTCCGGCAGCCGCCGTGGAGCATTGGCCAGATTTCATTGCCACTATTCGTCTGCTGCATCTGAATGCGACCGGCTGGCCCGCCGAGCTCGACCTCGTCTGTCGATGGTATGCGCCGCATTTGGAGCGTCGGCATGAAGATGCGCCACTCCGGATGAATGATCTCGCTCACCTTGCGCAGATCGCGGCCGGCTCTCCGTCCCGCGAATACTTCCTGACCGATTTGACGCTCGATCCTCCGGATGCCACCAGCAGCAAAGCCCGCGCTCCGCTCCTCGATGAGGACTATCTGATCCTTTCCACCATCCATTCCGCCAAAGGCCAGGAATGGACTGCAGTCTTCGTCCTCAATACCGTCGATGGCTGCATCCCGTCAGATCTAGCAGCGGGATCAACATCGGAAATCGAAGAAGAGCGGCGGTTATTGTATGTGGCCATGACCCGCGCCAGAGATCAGCTTCATCTCATGCTACCGCAGCGCTTCTTCACCCATGGTCAGCGCAGCCTTGGCGACCGCCATGTTTATGCGCAGCGTACACGTTTCATTCCCGATGCGATCACCAGGCATTTTGAGAGCCGCACCTGGCAGCCTTCGATCGCCCGAGAAGCGAAGACCGCCCCGGCCCGAAAACCTGTGGACGTGCAAGCGCGCATGCGGCGAATGTGGACATAAGTATCCCCGGAAAGCCACGGGCTTCATTGAGGCAGGAGGTAACGTCGACCGCATTGGCGGCATTTTGCTGACGCCGCCTGCTCTGACGCAGTTTCACGCGGGGACGATTGCCTCCGGCAGACCGGCTCTGCCTCGAATGGTGCCAAGAGCCTTGTAGCGCCCTCGATCATCAAATCCGTCAGGTTGGCAGAGTCGAGCTCCAAGCGGGCCCGCGATCCGCTTCTCCGAGCGAGAGCCGCGCCTATCTCTCAGTCGCTCACAACCGAACTGATCGCACCAGAGGCCGGACCCGTTGGGCCGGCCGGGCCTCAATGCGATATGTTAGCGTTCACTTTTGCATCTGGAGTCATTGCGAAGCTCCTCGGAGAGTGGGTTTTTGGGAGGAATAATGTCGTCGTTCGCAGAACTGGACCAGAGCAACGTAGTCGACATTGATCTGGGTAGTGCCGAGTTCAAAGCGAACGCGCACAGGCACATGGTTGAATGGGCGCGGCGGCCGCCATTCTACGTGCTGGGCCACGGCCAGCCACAGCTCGTCGTCGGACGATACGTCGACGTGCACAAGATTTTCTCTGATACACAGACGTTCGCATCAGAAATGCCGCGTGGACCGGGCTGGGAGCAGTTCAACAAGATTATGGACGCGCAATTTGTGACCCAGATGGACGGCGAGCAGCATGCCCGCGTCCGCCGCCTATTGACGCCGGCCTTCTCGTCTCGGCGGATCGAACAGCTCCAGGAGAGCATCACCGGGATCGTCGACGGGATGCTGGATCGTATCGAGGCTAACGGGCCCGCGTTCGACGGTATGAAGGATTACGGCGCGCTTCTCGTCGTCGATGCGTTGCTTGATGCGATGGTGAACATGAACGAAAGGCGCAAGGCGATCTTCGTTGCGTTCCACGATCTGATTCCGGGCACCACTTACGTTAAGCCAGGCGAGCCGTGGTCCCCGCAATTGCGGCGCGCCTTCGACCGCACCATGGAAGAGATCAAGGAGATCATCGATGAGCGGCGCCTCAGCCCGCGCCAGGATTTCATTAGTGATCTCGTCAATGCCCGTGATGCCGGCGACAAACTCAACGACCGCGAATTGTTCGACCAGATTTTCGGCATCTGCGGCGCGTCGCTGTCGGCCACCAGCCGCGCTGCGGCGGTGCGCTGCACCTGCTTTACACGCACGACGACCAGCGCCAACAACTGATCCAGGATCCGTCGCTGATTCCAGACGCCATCGAGGAATGCCTGCGGCTCCGCAGCAACGGCTATTTCACCTTTCCGCGCATCGCCAGGCGCGACACCGAGGTGGGCGGCACGCGTATCCTCAAAGGCATTGTGGTACGGCCGTCGCCGCTTGCGCCAAACTACGACCCGGACGTTTTCCCTGATCCGTCGCGGTTCGATATCCACCGCAAGCCAAAGCGCATCCTCTCATTCGGCACCGGCCCTCACCATTGCATCGCAACATCTTGGGTCGCACCACTATCAGCATCGCCATAGCGCGGTTGTTGGCGCGCTTTCCGAAAGCCCACATCAGCGATCCGAATTTCACGCCGATCTATGGCGGCGCTGTCGGGGAGTTGCGGCTTCAGAGTTTGCCTATGCTGATCCGATAAAGCGCAACGTGACCCTGGCCGTCGCCGCATCAGTTGCTTGGTGCGGTTACCGTGGTTGCTGATAAATGACGTTCGATTTCACTGTTTCCGCACTGCATTGTTTGCCAAGCCAGCCAGGCGCATCCCCTGATCCACCTCAGTTTTTTCTCCGTTGATCCGGGTCTGCACCGGCCAGCGACGGGGTCGCCGTCCGTTCGTGGGCTGAGCGAAGGTGGATCACTTTGCCGACCAATGTTAGTCTTGCACGTCACAGAGATAGGAGGGGCTAATGCGGTATCGACGAGCCACCGCGAATCGCCGCGATTTTTCCCGAACTCCGGCGCTTAGCGGTACCCCAACAGCCGCCGGAACGATCAAGGCGCTTGCGGCAGTGCCGGGGCCACTGTCCTGTTGCAGTCAGCGGTGCCGCTCTACCGGGACGAGGACCGTCGAGGGTAGAGCAAGGACCTCGGTAGCACTCCTCATCGCCAGCGTTGTTGCCG
>Ga0137359_10004892_pt1 | contig 11009 bp, 9 predicted proteins | sample Mad1_40_16metaG_FD_108281 | JGI IMG/M metagenome (GOLD analysis project Ga0137359, IMG submission 108281) | Vadose zone soil microbial communities from Angelo Coast Range Reserve, California, USA - Mad1_40_16 metaG | ecosystem: Environmental > Terrestrial > Soil > Vadose zone | place: USA... | reverse complement strand
CTCCAGAACAGTTCGTTGCCTCCCCGCTCTGCCTTGTAGGCTACGTGCGATGGGACGCACGGTCTGATCGAGTTCCTCCTCTCCAGACAATCATCTTCAGCAGCTTTACAGGTCGCACTCCGGCAAGCCCTCGAACTCAACCCAGATGAGCCCCACAGTCAGTTCTTCCTTGGCGGCGCGCTCGGCCAGAAGGGCGATCTCGGCGCCGCCAGGGAGCAGTTCCAGCAGGCAGTGGAGAAGAGCCCCAAGGACCCCGAAACGCACCAGAGCCTGGCCTACGCCCTTGAGCGGCTCAAAGACACGGCCGGCGCCATCAACGAGCTCAAGGTCGCGCTGGAACTTCAGCCCGATTCCCCAAGCGTAGAAAATAACCTCGCGTGGCTCTACGTCACTGCCGACGACCCCAAACTGCGGAATCCGGGCGAGGCCCTCATCCTCGCCCGTCACGCAGTTACGTCATCTTCGCAGTCCGAACCTGCCTACATTGATACGCTCGCCGAGGCCCTGCTCCTCAACGGGCATCCCAAGGAAGCCCTGGCTACTGAGACGGAAGCTGCGAAACTCGACCCCGAAAACCCTGAATTCCAGTCCCGCTTCGCACATTTCCGCGAAGCAGCAAAACGGGCCTCTTCTCCAAAGCCGTGACATCCGTTCCCCGTTCAGTAGCCACCTCAGACGTCGCCAGACCCATTCCTACTCTTCAACCCATCTGAATGCGCCACGAACGCTGGATCGAGGCGGACCCACTACGTTTCCTTGGCCTGCGCGGGATTGCACCTGGCGCCTGTAAGTGCGATTGTCTTGCGAAGTGTTTTGGAATGGGCCAGCCAGCAGGGAGCCCCGGACGCCGGGGTTCGCACCTGGGGCTTCTAACTTTTCCACCGGTCGGTGATGCGGATTTTCAAGCACGAGCTTCACAACCCGCAGTGTGCGACCGAAATCTTCACAGTTTGAAAATCACCTCCCGCTCGTGCCCTCCCTCCGCCGTCCAGCATTTTCCCCGCCACCAGTGAACTCTACCCTTTTGTTTTCTTTCTCTTACGCGACCATTCGAACGACGCGGTAACTTGCTCGATATAAATACTTTATTAGTACTTGCCAAATTTAATAATAATAATACGTGGTATCGTGAGTCTTGAATTCTCGACTCCACCATCGCCAAATTTGCCATTGCAACCCCTCCCTGGCTTCCCCGTCGCCTCCAGCTCTTAGCTTTGGACTGTTAACCTCCCCCTCGACATTCCAACTTTCAGACCTTGCAACATTCCAACGTTCTTCACTTATCTCCTTTCCTTGCCACACATCCGAAAAATCGCCTGCTAACTCCAATCATTGCCACACTTCCAAAAACACCCTCCCGCAAGTCCTTTGCTTGCCACACATCCAGGGACCCCCCGGGGTGTGCCCTCTGCCTCTCTCTCGGTCTAGTTCCGCATCCCTTTCCGGCATCCGCACCATCGACCCGGACACAGGCTCTGATTCAGCCTCTGACTCCGACTCAGTTCCTCCATCCCGGCGCCCGATCCCAAGAAGATACCGTCATGAATCTTGTCTCTCCGCCAAATGGTTGCAATCGCATGTGGCTTTGGGGCAAGCTATGCGGCTCAAGGGGGGTGATAGATGGGGGTAAGGATGCGGAAACGAATGCTCTGCGCGGTTGCGATGCTGGCGACGAGCGGGGGAGTCTCGCTCGGTCAGAGCGAAGGACAAAGGAGTGGGCAGAGCGGCGTGCCAAGCACGGCGCCGTTGACGGTGGTTCGCGCTGGCACACTGATTGACGGGGTGAGCGAAGCGCCGCGGAAGAACCAACTCATTTTTGTGCGCGGGGAGCGCATTGAAAAAGTGGCGGACGGTTCGGCGGCGATCCCGGCGGGGACGAGGGTGATTGATCTTTCGAGCGCGACGGTGCTGCCGGGGCTGATCGATGCGCACACGCATATTTTTCTGTGGGGCGAGGACCCCGCGAAGGGCGGTTACGACGCGAATATCCTGAAGGCGGGAATCGCATTGCGAGCGGCACGGGCAACGTACGCGGCGCGGCGCGCGCTAGAGCAGGGTTTTACCACGCTTCGGGATGTGGAGACGGAAGGCGCGGGATACGGCGACATAGAAATCAAGCAAGCGATCGAAGAGGGAACGATTCCCGGGCCGAGAATTTTCGGGGCCACGCGGGCGATATCGACGACGGGCGGATACAATCTGGAAGGGTACGCGCCGGAACTGGAAATGCCCAAAGGCGCGCAACTTGTGGATGGGCCGGTGGAAGCGAGGAAGGCCGCGCGGCAGCAACTGGAGCACGGCGCGGACTGGATCAAGGTGTACATGACGCACCGGTCGTGGGTGGACAAGCAGGGAAACCTGGTTTCGCAGCCGACGTTGACGGTGGAAGAGTTGAAGGCGATCGTAGACGAGACGCACGGCTGGCAGAGGAAAGTGGCGTGCCACGCCTACAACGGGATCGGTTTGCAGCGGGCGCTGGACGGCGGATGTGATTCGATCGAGCACGGATTGGAGATTACGGATGCGCAGATCGCGCAGATGCAGCGCCAGGGGACGTGGTATTGCGCGACTCTTTCGCCGTATTACGACGATTGGGCGCCGGCGGACACTGCGGAGGGAAAGCGTGACCGCGCACGAGCGGCGGTGCATGAAATCAGTTTCAAGAAAGCGCTGCACGCTCACCTAAAGATTGTTTATGGAACGGATATGGGCGGGATTCCTTGGACCGAACCGATGGCGCAAGAGTTCCGGAGAATGGTGACGCTGGGGATGTCGCCGATGGACGCGATTCAATCGGCGACATCGCGAGCGGCGGAGATGCTGGACATGAAAGGAGAGATCGGGGTGATCGCTCCCGGCGCGTTCGCGGAAGTGATCGCGGTATCAGGAGATCCGCTGAAGGACGCCGGCGAACTGGAGCACGTGCGGTTCGTAATGCACGACGGGGCGGTGTTCAAAAATGAGATAGCGAAGTAGGAGATGCCGGGCTGCGCGGGAGGGTCAGTTCTCGACGTGGACGCCGTTCCAAAAAGCGATGCGGCCCTTGATTTGCGCGGCCGCGGGTTTCGGTTCGGGGTAGTACCAAGCTGCGTTCTCGTTCTGCATGCCGTCGACGGCGACATGGAAATAGTGGGCATTGCCCTTCCACGGACAAACCGTAGTGTGATTGCTGGGCTTCAGGAATTCCTGTTTGACACTTTCGGGCGGGAAATAGCGGTTGCCCTCGACAACGACAGTGGCGTTGCTTTCCGCGATGACTTTTCCGGCCCAGGAAGCCTTGGCCATTTTTGTGCACCTCCGGCACAGAAAAACTGCGTTCCATCAGAATATCGACGGGCAGATGGATTTGCCCTAACACTTAGATGCACAGGCGGGCAGAATCGGCTCAGAAATCCGTCCCAACGAAAAAGAGCCTGCGCATTGAAACGGAGCAATCGATGCCGGCAGGGCTTTGCGGGAAGGGCGACGGGGGTTTGTTACAATCAGGCGCGACAACGGAGGAAGAGCTATGACCGAACAGGATTTTAAAAATCATGGAAGGCTTGTACCCTCGTATCATTTTTTTGCGGTGCCGGTTTTCCTGATCAACTTTCTATGGTCGCTATACCGGCTGAAGCAGCTCGGGATTGCCTTCGAGGGAATCTTTGGAGTGATTCTGGCCGCGGCTTTGGTTGTTCTAGTCTTCCAGGCTCGGCTATTTGCGCTGGCGGTGCAGGACCGGGTCATTCGACTGGAAGAACGGCTGCGCTATGAGCGGATGCTGCCTGCGGAACTACGCGCGAGGTGCTGCGAGCTGGCTATCGGTCAAATCGTGTCGCTGCGGTTTGCGAGCGATGCGGAATTGCCTGCGCTTGCGGGAAGAGTTCTGGACGAAAAGCTGACGGAGCGCAAAGCCATCAAGCAGCTCATCAAAAACTGGAAACCGGACTACCTGCGCGCATAGCTTCACGCCTGATTAGAAAATGCTGCGAATGACGCCGCCTTCAGCGCGAACGGCGGAACCGTTGATCGAAGTTGCCTGCGCGCTGGCAACGAACGCGACCACGGCTGCGACTTCTTCGGGCGTTTCGAAGCGTTTCAAGAGCGAAGAGGGGCGGACAGCTGAAAAAAACTGTTTTTCGATTTCTGCTTTCGTGATGCCCTGCTGTTTGGCCATGCTTTCGACAAAGTCACCGACGCCTTCGGAAGCAGTGGGACCGGCGAGAATGGAATTCACGGTGACTCCGGTACCGGCAACGGATTCCGCCAAACCGCGAGCGACAGCCACTTGCGCCGTCTTGGTCATGCCGTAGTGGATCATTTCCGCGGGAATGTGCTGTGCGGATTCGCTGGAGATGAAAATGATGCGGCCCCAGTTTTTCTTCAGCATGCCGGGAAAATAGCGGCGCGAAAGGCGAACGCCGCTCAGGACGTTCACTTCGAAAAAGCGGAGCCAGTCGGAATCGGGAATCTCGAGAAATGGTTTGGGTTCAAAGATTCCGAGATTGTTGACCAGGATGTCCGCGTCCGGCACTTGTTGGAGGAATTTCTCAACGCCGTGGGCGGTACCCAGGTCCGCGGGAACGCCTCGAAGGTCGGCTTTCTCGACGCTCGTCCGGATCTTTTTGACGGCGGCGTCGACGCGCGCTTCCGTGCGTCCGTTGACGATGACCTTGGCGCCCTCCGCGGCAAGCGCTGCAGCGATGGCGAAGCCAATACCGGCGGTTGATCCGGACACAACCGCCGTCTTGCCTTTGATCTTCAGGTCCATTTCCAGATTCTTAGTAGGTTCGCATGAATTCTTACCGGACGCCAACAGCCGCGGCTACGCCTTCGATTTCGGCGATCTCGCCCGCGGCGAGCCTCAATTCACCAGCGCGCATGACGCCTTCGGCTTGCTTGGCGTTGCGCGCGCCAACAATGGCGCCGGTGACAGCGGGATGGCGCAGGGTCCAGGCGATGGCGACTTCACCGGGGGTACGCCCATGGCGTGCGCCCACCTGGCGCAAGCGCTCGACGAGTTCGATATTTTTCGACAGGCGTGGCTCGCGAAATTCCGGACTGCGGCTGCGAAAATCATCGGGCGGCAGTGCGGCGGCGCGCTCGCGAGTCATGGCCCCGGTGAGCAGGCCGGAGGCCATCGGGGAGTACACAATCACGCCGATCCCCTGCTTTTCACAGTAGGGCAGAGTTTCCGCTTCGATCTGCCGCCGGATCAGCGAGTAAGGAGGCTGAAGGGATGTTACCGGGGCAATCTTTTCGGCGCGCTGAATCTGCTTCGCATTGAAGTTCGAAACACCGATCCAACGAACTTTCCCTTCTTTCTTGAGCGCGGCGAGCGTTTGCCATGCTTCTTCGAGACCGGGACCGTTGTCGTCCGGCGGCCAATGGATCTGGTAAAGATCGATCGTGTCCACTTGCAGGCGGCGCAGACTGTCCTGGCATTCGCGGCGGATCGAAGCGGCGCTGAATTCCTTTCTGGTGTTCCCTTTTTCGTCCCAGCGAAGGACGCACTTGGTGAACACATAGGGGCGCGGGCCGCGCCATTCCTTCAGCGCGCGGGCTACGACTTCTTCGGAATGGCCCACGCCGTAGACGGCGGCGGTATCGATCCAATTGACGCCAAGTTCGAGCGAACGATGAATCGCCGCGATGGAATCCGCATCCTCCTGCGCGCCCCAGGCAAATTCCCAGCCTGACCCGCCGATAGCCCAGGCGCCGTAGCCGACACGAGTAATTTTGATATCTGAGTTTCCCAATTTTCGCGTTTCCATTCGAAGCCTCTTCTTGAATCGCGCGCCGGGCGGACTTCTCCCGCAGCGAATCTGGTTTTTTTTTCTTCCAATGTTGGATGAACATATCGCAAAAAAGGTTAGAACGCATCCAGAGAAGGGAAAAGAGGCGAGAACTCGCTTAGTTGGCGAGGAAGGCGGCATCCAGCAACACTGTTTCCCCGTCTGGATTTGTGATGGTGATCTGCTGAGATCCGGGGTTGAGGCTGGGAGTTAGGACGAGAAGAGTGTTGGCATCCTTGAATGTAACGCTGGCAGCTTTCCGTTGATGGTGAGAGCGGTGGCACTCTGAAAGCCACTGCCCCGAACGGTGAGAGTGGCGCCACCGGTTGCGGCAACAGTGGAAGGTGCAATCGTGCCGATTCCCAATGGAACGGCGGCGAGTTGCACAACGGTTAAGGCGGCGTTTTGGGGTGTGCCATCCGAGGAAGTGATGGCGAAGAGCCGCTGGCCATTTTCGTCCGTAGCGAGGAAGCTGCCATGAAGGCCGTCGACATCGGTCGTGAACTGTTGAGGGAGAAAGATTCGTGAACGGAGCGCGCCCGAATGGGCGTCGAGAATGTCTATGCCGCCCTTCACTCCCGCGCGCCCGGAAGCACCGGTGAGGAAAGGCTGATCGATCAAAGCGCCTGAAGGGTGTAGAGCAACACCGGGCACCAGTACGCGTCCCGGGATTTGCTGGAGCTCAGCCGAAGTGGGAACGGAAATGAAAGAAATATCGGCGGCGCGTATTTCGGTCGTGCCTTTTGACTGGAAGGCAAACATGGTGCCGTCGGACGCGGCTCCGAGATCCGTCGTGGAGGCATTCGCCGCAGAAGTGACGAACTGATTGGGGGGCACTCGCACTCCACACCGCGACGGGACCACCGGGAGCGGCGCCGAAGGCCACAAAAACGCGATCGCCCGCGGCCGTCCCCTGAACGAGCGGCGCGCCAGTGAGACTGGTAACCTGCGGCTGCGGAGCCGGCTGAATGGTTGGCGGGCTCACCGTGAGGTCCATCTGAGCGAGGCATGTGGAACACGAGCCGGAAGAGCCGCCTTCGCCGCTGAGAGCGACGACGACGGTTTGCGTGCTTGTAGCGGCGACGCGCGCAGGACCAGAGTTGGTGAAGCCGGGAACTCCGCCGACAGACACGGATGTGCCGGTTCCTTTTACCGGACCGAGGAGATAGACATTTTGAGCGCCGAAATCGGCGACGATGAGCTGAGAACTATCAGGAGTCAGAGCCAACCCGCGCAATCCGGCATTCGGGGGAGGGCCGCCGGGAGGCTGGAGCGGGGCGAGAAATGTATTCTGTTGAAAATCAAAAATATCGACGTGTTCGTTGTTCGTTAAATAGAGACGCTGCCGTTTCTGATCGTACAGCAGGAACTTGAAGAAACCAGGTTTCGCGTGCGATTGAACACTCTGCAAGTACTGAAATGATTTGGCAGACGTTGTGGAGCCCGCAGGGGTCGAAACGAAAACGTCTGCCTTCCCCGAAGAGCCAGGGGGGCTGCAGTGTGATGCGCTCGAGTGAAAAGGGATAGCCGGCGTCGAGACCGAGAGACGAAGCGATACTTGTAACGTCCTCCACTTTTTGCACGGTCGCATTTGCGCCACCGATCTCTACGGTGATCTTTGTTGGATCGCTGCCGAAGCCGTAGCCGTAGATTTGCACAGAATCGCCGCCCCTATTCGTGCCGGCGTTTGGGAGGAGCTGCAGAATTTGCGGCCCGTAGCTGAAGGCGTCTGGGGCGATGGCCAGCCAGCCGTTCTGAAAATAGGCGGTCAGGTTAACCACGCCGCTCGTGACGCTCGGCGGAGAGCTCGCCTGGATTTGAGCAGGTCCGGAAGCGGTGACGCTCAGCGCTGATTGAGTGCCGAATATCAGTTGAGCAGGGGAAGTGAAGTTTTGGCCGGCAAGGATGACAGAGGTTCCGCCAGCAGGCGGGCCTTCCGGTGGCTGAAGGCTCGGCGCGGCAGCGATGGCCGGAGCCGTCGAGGACAAATTTGCCGGCGCGGCAGCATCGACAAAGCTGACGCCACGATTCGAAAGGCCGAAGAGGAGTTGCGTTTCGTCCGCGTCCTCGATTTCCGAGGAGAGTCCCTGAATCGCCGCATCCGGGACCTGTCAAGTTAATGAATACTTGGAGGGAGAATTCAGCGGGTAGCTAACCCGAATTTCGCATGTCGGTGCGATTATATCTTCGGTCGTTCAGGTGGACGCGAGGGAACTAGGCTCCGATCTGGATTGGGGGACGACCGAGTGTGTGGTTCAGGTTGAGGATGGAAGAAAAGCGGCGGCAAGCCGCCGCACTCCAAACGAACGGCGCCCCGACCGGGTCGGGACGCCGTTGCCGAAAATAATGCTGAATGTGGACGAGCGTTAGATGGTCTTGGTTGCCGCTGCGGGCGCGGAAGAGTTGCGGGCAAATGCATTCCCGCCGGATTCCTTTTCTGGACTCTTGTCGATCTCGATGGAGCCTTTGAAGTAGGCGCCATCTTCGATCATGATGCGGGAAGTAGTCAGGTCACCGTTGACCGAACCATCCTTTTTGATTTCAATTCTATCCTTCGCGCGAAGGTTTCCCTTCACGTTGCCGTACACCACCACCTCGCGGGCAATGATGTCGGCGGTCACTTTCGCCGAGGCTCCGACAGTCAGCTTTCGCTCATCGAGCTGAATCAGTCCTTCGACCGAGCCATCGATCAACAGATCTTCGTTGCCGGAGATCTCACCTTTCACGTGCAGGCTGGCCCCGAGCCGCGCCGTGGCGCGGTCCGCGGTTGCACCCAATGGACGCATCGGATCTATACTCATCGCGGGTTTATCCTCCCAAGTCGCCGGAGCGGGCTTCGGCGGCTGATTCGTTTGTAAGTTTCTTGTATCCGGTTGCCCTGCTTGCGGTGCATCCGGTTTTTTATTGCCCCACATCGGACCTCCCAGGGACAGCACCACCCCACGCAGATATCCGGCCGGGGTACTGCAAACTGTATTCCTCGGAAGGGTGCGCGGCAAACTAAGTGTGAAGACGCTGTTCCAGACAGTTACTAGACTTTGGGACAGGGCGTGCCACGGCTGGTGGGCAGCCGGGAAAATAGTGAAGGAATCCGGGTCAAATGTAAAGCGGGGTGTGGCGCGGTCCGAGTCGGGTCAGCTAGTGATCACAGGATTCGCTGGTAGTTGGAAGCTCGACCTGTTTCCTTTGCGGAACAGTCTCTGTTTTTTTCACTTTTAAAGGCAGGCCAGTGAACTAATCTGAGCGATGGGAACAGTTGAGCCCTGGCGCTTTGCTTCACCCCGGGCTTGGAACTCAAAATCGGAGTCTCTGGTTGTATGAAGCGAACGGTCACGAGCACGCTACTCGTCGCGGTGCTGATGTGCCTTTCAGGATACGCCGCGCTGTTCGTCGCGCCAGATGAACGAACAATGCATGCGGCGCAGCGCATCTTTTATTTTCATGTGCCAAGCTGGATCGCAATGTTCACGGCGTTTTTCATCGCGGTCATCGGCAACATCACCTATTTGACCACGCGCTCACCGAAATGGGATTGGCTCGGCGTCGCAAGCGTTGAAGTTGGTGTGACATGCTGCACGATTGGACTCATAACGGGGCCGTTGTGGGCTAAGCCCATCTGGGGCATTTGGTGGACGTGGGACGCGAAACTCACCGCCGCCTTTATTCTGTGGTTGCTGTATGTCTCTTACCTTCTGCTCCGCACAATAGTCGACGAGCCTGAACGACGTGCGAGGGTCTCCGCAATCTTTGGTATTTTTGCGTTTCTCGATGTCCCTTTGGTCTATTTGGCAAACCGTCTCTGGAGGACTCAGCACCCAGCTCCGGTCATTCTCGGCGGTCCTGGTTCAGGACTAAACCCGACCATGGGCAAAGTTCTGCTCCTGTGCGCAATTGCTGAACTCGGAGTCATGATCCTCTTTCTCCTAGATCGCTATCGCCTTGAGCGGTTGCGTTATGAACTTGGTGATCTGCGTCTTGAGATTGAGACCCGCAACTTGGATAGACGATCGGTTGCTTAAGGAGCGTATGTGAACAATTTCGAATACTTACTTGGTGCGTGGATTGCTGTTTGGGCTGTGTTTTGTTTTTACCAAATTTCAATTGCCCGAAGGGTGGCCCAGTTGAGAGACGAAGTTGAGCGCCTCAAGAAAGAGGTCCGCTAGGCCCAACATCAAGTTAAGCGCTTGGTTTGTCCGGGACTGGCTGAGTGGCAACGAAATCGGCTTGAAAACGCGTGGCGTAAGAATCGAGCAACTGCTGGATTCGTTTGTGGCTTTGGGACTTGAGGATGAAGCCGGCGTGGTGATATTTCGCGATGCGGTAGGTGATTTCGGGATCGGTGTATGCGGAAGTGTCGGGATGCTCCTGGCGGGCGAGAGAAACAATGACGCCGGCGTAATCGCCACGCTTAGCCGGAAGCTCGTAAGGTTGATTCCCTGCCCCAATTTCGAGCCGCGCCCACTCGCGCCAGGGGTTGATGCCGGTTGCGGCCTCGATGACATCGGAGATGTAGGCGCCGCCGACGCGGGCGGCGACTTCGATGAAATAAAATTTGCCGCCGGCGTGCAACCGCAGGAACTCCGCATGGGTCACTCCGCGTACGAGACCGAGGCCCTCGATCAAATTGCGATTGATTTCGAGGAGCGATTTGGTTTCTTGCGCTTCACGAGGAAGAGTGCGCGTCGTAAATACCCCGCCCTGGTGCGAGGTATCGAGCGGCGGCGTGCCATAGGCGTGAGCTTCGGCGAAGGCAATACCGCGCTCGGAAACTACGCTGTCGACGTGGTAGACCCCGCCGGGAACGAATTGCTCAAGCAAGTAGAACGATTGCTGATCGCCCAGCCGGTCGAGCCACGGCCAGAGCTCTTCCTGTGAATGAATCTTTTTCATGCCGATGCCGGAGGCCTGCGAGCGGGGCTTGAGCAACCAAGGACTGGGAACCCGGGACATGAATTCGCGAAGATTATCGTGGTTGAGAACGTGGACGAATTCGGGGACGAGGATGCCTTCCTTTCGGGCTCGCTCGCGCATGGCCAGCTTGTCGCGAAAATAACGAACGGCAGTGAGGCCCATGCCGGTGATGCGGAGATGCTCACGGAGAGCGGAGACGTTTTCCATGTCGAATTCATCGAGCGCGACGATGCGATCAATGGACTGCGACCTGGCAACATAGCTCACGGCGTAAAGGAGATTCTGCAACGGAAGCTCTTCCGGCATGGTGAAGACTTCGTCGAT
>Ga0137359_10004891_pt1 | contig 11009 bp, 7 predicted proteins | sample Mad1_40_16metaG_FD_108281 | JGI IMG/M metagenome (GOLD analysis project Ga0137359, IMG submission 108281) | Vadose zone soil microbial communities from Angelo Coast Range Reserve, California, USA - Mad1_40_16 metaG | ecosystem: Environmental > Terrestrial > Soil > Vadose zone | place: USA... | reverse complement strand
GCCTCCTGTATACCGCGCCTGAGCGCCGCGCCTTTTCCCATGTTGTGAGGCTGCAGGAAGACTTTGATCTGCGGATGCGCGACTTGCAACTCCGACAAGATCTCTCGCGAGCCATCGCGCGAGCCATCATCAACACAAACTAATTCGATTTCCAGAGGAACTGCGAGCACCCGTTCCACGACTGCGCGCAGAGTTGCGCGTTCGTTGTACACCGGCATGACCGCAGAAACCTTCATGATTGAAATCAACAGTGTACGGCATCGGCAGGGAATCTTGGTGGAAAGAAGCTAAGAAGGAGCTGCTACGGAATTGATCGCCGCTTCGCATAGTACCCCTTGCGGCAATTTGCTCTGAGTCCATTCTTGACTGGAACCAACTCCAATGTGCGATAACTGCCGTCAGCCTCGAATGCCGTTGGCCGGTAGGCGACTACATATTGGTTGTGCAGAGCTTTCTCCACACTATTTAGCCCAGAGTAGACTTGGCTCTCATCGCGGGCCGGTAAGAACCTGCCGCCCGTAGTAGTGGCTAACTCCTGTAGGACGGTATCTCCCGGGGACTTCGAGTGCAGATCCTCCATGTTGGTGCTCAGCGAAAATATGGACACGTCGGCCAGAGACGCGGCCTCGTGTGCGTCGTGCAATGTCCCATGACTTGCGGTATCGACGCCATCGGTAATCAGCACTATGGCGCGGCGCGTAATTCCGTGCTCAGGCATCTGGCGGAGCTTGCCTGAGGCGAACGTGATGGCATCGTATAAGGACGTGTTGCCCTCCGCCTTCACTTTCTTCACGGCCTTCGAAATCTGATTACTGTTATCGGTCACTTCAGCAATCACATTTGCGCGATCGTTGAAAGCAACAACGAAAGCCTTGTCCGTCCCGGGACGCACTACTTTTTTCAGAAACGCGAAGGCTGCGTTTTGCTCGAATTTCAAGCAGGCTCTCACGGACGAACTGGCGTCTATTAACACCGCGAGATGGAGAGGCAGATCACTACGCTGCCGGAAATAGGTAAGCTGCTTAGGAGCGAGATGGTTATCAAATAAGCGAAAGTCGTCCTCACGTAGATTGCTGATGAAGCGGCCTTTATGGTCGGTCACCGTAAAGGCAACATTCACTTCATCTACTCTCCTAGCTATCGTCGCGACTGGAGCAAGAAGATGAGATTCGGCGGGGTTAGGGGAGGGAGGAGCTTGCGCTACCACTAAAATGTCCAAGCAGAGAACCGCTAAGCAACCGAGCAACGGACGGGAGTACACTTTCTGCCTCGGCGAATGCGCTCGCGGCAAGTTTCGCGGCAAAAATTCGCACTTCTACGATGCTGAGAAAAATGCGGTGGCCGCAACGCCACCTGCATTTGTCAACAAATTTTTACGTGTAAGCTCTTGGGAATACATCCTTTGCTGGAGTACTCTGAATCTATCCCTGCATCCCGCCTGAGAATGCGGCGACAGCCAGAATTAACGTTGGGGAGAAACCTGTATGGCCAAAGTTCGTGCCTGTCTTGCGTGGGCAGCTCTGTTGATCGTCTGTATTGCTCCTGGAAGCACCCAAATTGCGACGAGGGATCGAATCTTACGGGCAGTTGATTCGGCAGACGTTGCTGGCGTGAAAGGAACAGCTCACCCGTTAGCGCGCCTGCAATACGACCAGGGAAGGACCATTCCCACGCGGCAGCTCAGCGGAGTTTCGATGACCTTCCGGCTCTCACCTGCGCAGCAGGCCGACCTGAATCGGCTCTTGCAAGAGCAGCAGGACCGCACTTCTCCCAATTACCACAAATGGCTTACGCCAGACCATTATGCCGCGCGCTTCGGGATGAGTTCGAACGACTTGGCAAAGGTGACCTCGTGGCTGACATCGCAAGGACTGACAGTCGATGGAGTTTCACGCAACAGGAACGAGATTCGATTCAGCGGCACAGTCGGGCAAGTCGAGTACGCGTTAAAAACTGAGATCCACAATTACGCGATTCATGGTGAGCAGCATTTCGCGAACGCTGCTGATGTTTCTTTGCCTGCTGCCTTTTCTCGACAGGTTCTCAGTGTCCGAGGGCTGGACGACTTCCGGCCCAAGCCTCGAGTTCGCAGGGCTTCGCCCCGATTTACCTCAAGTATTTCTGGAAATCACTTCGTAATTCCCGGCGACTTCGCAACGATTTATAATCTCGACCCGCTCTATAGCCTCGGCCTCGACGGCTCAGGCCAAACCATTGCAGTCGTAGGGCAGACGGCAATAAACCTCACGGACATTGATGCATTTCGCTCCGCTTCTGGGCTAAATCCATACGATCCTACTTTGCTGCTGGTGCCCAACACAGGAGCATCGGCCACTTTCAAGAATGATCTCCCGGAGGCTGACCTCGATATCGAGTGGTCAGGTGGCGTTGCGAAGAACGCCGCGATTATCTACGTATACGTTGGGAATAACAGCAACAAGACCGTGTTTGATGCTCTCCAATATGCAATTACCAGCAATGTAGCTCCTGTGATCAGCATCAGCTATGGAAATTGTGAAGCAAACCTCGGCAGCGCCCGCGTGCATACTATTCAGCAATGGGCCCAGCAAGCCAATGCTCAGGGTCAGACAATCAGTGGGCCCTCTGGCGACGATGGCGCTGCAGACTGCGATTTCGGGGTACCTTCTGCCACTCACGGCCTTGCTGTGGATGTTCCAGCCAGTATTCCTGAGGTGACCGGTGTGGGCGGTACTGAGTTCACAGGAGATGCCGCAAGCTGCCCTTCCACAGGATGCACTGGCGGTTCCGCACCCGCGGATCCGCCCTATTGGGGTGGTTCCTCCAGCCCGACAAGCGGCGCATCCGCCCTCGGTTACATTCCAGAGACTATTTGGAATGACGCGATCACATCTCAGGGATTTGCCTCCGGCGGCGGAGGAGCGAGCATTCTATTCACTAAACCTTCATGGCAGACCGGGCCCGGGGTCCCGAGCGATGGCAAGCGCGACGTGCCGGACGTATCCCTCAATGCTTCCAACGGACATGATCCCTACTTGTTTTGCACTTCAGGAAGTTGCGTCAATGGCTTCCGAGACTCTAGCAATGGTCTATCCGGCGTTGGTGGGACCTCTGTGGGCGCGCCATCCTTTGCGGGAATCTTAGCGATTATCAATCAGGCGACACAGTCTTCGGGGCAGGGCAATGCTAATCCCAATCTTTACAGCCTTGCAGTGAGCAAGCCTTCAGCATTCCACGATGTCGCGATCGGGAACAACAACGTACCTTGCACAGCGGGGAGCACGGGATGTCCCGGCAGCGGCACCATTGGGTTCTCCGCTGGACCAAACTATGATCAAGTATCCGGGTTGGGAACGATTAACGGCTTCAATCTCGTCACGGCATGGCCCGGTTTTAGCTCGAGCCAAGGCTTCGGCGTCGGCGCGAGTCCATTGAACTTTACAATAGCCGCGACTAGCCAAAGTGGAAGTACCGATGTGCTGGTTGGCGGAAGTAATGGTTTTACCGGCAGCGTGAGTCTTACCTGCGCGGTTCCCTCTACTGCGAGCTCGAAAATCTCCTGTTCGATTTCTCCATCCACCGTTGCGCTCGATTCAACGAACACAAGTGGCACAGCGAAGTTGACTATCGGCGCCCTGACCTCATCTGCGGCCGTGTGGCCTCAAAGTTTCCGTATATTTGCCGCGGTTATCCTGCTTCCCGGCATGGTCCAGTTCGGGGTTCCTGGTTATGTGAGGAGCAGAAGAATCCTTGGTTTCCTCGCGCTCGGGCTACTCGGATTGTTCGTGGGCTGCGGCGATTCCAGCTCTTCGTTTAACAAGCAGCAGAGAGCGCCTGCAATCTATGCAGTAACTGTCACCGGCACCGACTCCAGTTCGGTTTCACACGTGCTGACGGTAAACGTCACGGTTAATTGAGCACGGCGTCTCACCGAAAATCGACCTGAGCTTCGACGCTCTGGAATGTGTGCTGACGCCTAAACCGACTTCTCCGGACTTAAAGTGACCGCCACGCTCTGCCGATAGCACAACAGTGAGCGCCCCCAGACCTTCCATTGCCTCGGGCGTCCCGGCTCTTGGCGGGCGCGGCAGCTTTGTTGCCCGGCAGCCCATTCTTACAGCTGACGAAAAAGTCTTTGGCTACGAACTGCTGTTTCGCGACGGAATCGAAGATTATTTCCGGGAAACCGATGCAGACTCAGCATCCCGCCGCACACTGGATACCTCACTGCAAATCGGGTTAGAGGTGCTCTGCGACGGTCGCCGCGGTTTCGTAAACTGCACCCGCGAAGTCCTGCTCAAGGACTACATGACCCTGTTGCCTTCGACTCTTGCCGTAGTTGAGGTGCTTGAGTCCGTTCCCGCTGACGATCTGGTGAGAGCGGCGCTACAGAGACTGAAGCAGGCTGGGTATACGATCGCGCTCGACGATTTCATCACTAATGATCCGCGGGCGTCGCTCACCGACTTCGCAGATATAATCAAAATCGATCTTCGCCAGACGACGCCGGAAGAAAGTGTGGCCATAGTAAAAAAATATGGACCTTGGCGTTGCCGTCTGCTTGCTGAGAAAGTAGAGACACGCGAAGAATTTGCTGCTACTAAAGCTGCAGGCTTCATTTATTTCCAGGGATATTTTTTCCGCCGCCCCGAAGTTCTCCATGCGAAAGAGATTCCAGCCAATGGCATGAATTACCTGCGGTTGCTACGGACTGTTTCGCAGCAGGACATTGATGTTCGAGAACTCGAAGCCATTATCAAGCAAGAGGCCTCGGTCTGCTTGCGGTTGCTACGCTATCTCAATTCGGCAGCCTTTGGAGTTCAGAACGAGGTCCACTCCATCCGCCATGCGCTGACACTCTTAGGAGAGCGCGAAGTCCGCCGCTGGGTGCGACTGGTGGCCACTCTTGCCGCGGGTGAAAAGCGATCCAGCGAGCTAGTGGTTTCGGCCATGGTCCGCGCGCGTTTTTGCGAATTGCTGGCCCCCAGGGTGCCCCATGGTGAGTCTGATTTGTTTCTCATGGGATTGCTCTCGATGATCGATGCGATTCTTGAAATTCCTATGATACGAGTGCTGGAGACCATTCCTCTGGACCACGAGACCAAATCTGTGCTCTTGGGAGCCGCCAGCAAGCTTCGGCCGCTCTACGATCTCATGCTGGCGCACGAATCCGGAGACTGGACAGTCACCGCGGAGCGCGCGCGTCAGCTCGGATTAAACGAGAGCGAAGTTGCAGAGCTCTATTGGCAGGCCATGCAGTGGGCACGCCAGATCAGCTCGGTTTAAGTTCCTTCCTCGTATGTCTGCCTGCGCCAATTTAGTCAACCCTGTTCACCGATAATTTACCTGGCTTTCATCATCTTGTAAGCTGCCTGCCAGCATCCTAAATGTGGGAAATTGTGCTTCGCCGCAACCCTCAGGAAGCAGGGAAGAGCCGATGAGCCGCAAACTAACCATCGTTTTCTTTGACGCCGGAGGAGGCCATCGCAGCGCCGCCGAAGCGCTGAAGAGCGTTCTCGAAACTCAGCAACGGCCCTGGGACGTTCAGATCCTCAATCTTCAAGAACAGCTCGACAAGCTCGATTTGCTGCGACGGGCCACCGGCATCCGTATTCAGGACGCTTACAACCTTATCTTGCGCAAAGGTTGGACACGCCTTACCCCGCAACTGCTTCCGGTGCTGCAAGGCATCATCCGCTTGTATCATCGCCCTACAGTGAAGATGCTGCGGAAATATTGGGAGCAGCACCCGTCGGATCTCGTGCTCTCGGTAATCCCACACTTTAATCGGGCGCTGGTCGAGAGCATTAGGAAGAGCTCACCGGCCACAGCGTTCGTGACTCTGCTCACAGATTTTGCCGACTACCCTCCGCACTTCTGGATGGAGCGCGAATCGCAGTACATCATCTGCGGAACGGAACGGGCCGAGCAACAGGCCCTTGCGTTAGGACATGATCGCGATCATGTGTTCCTCGCTTCCGGCATGGTGATGAAGCCGAAGTTTTATCAGCAGACCTCGGTGAATCGCGAGGACGAACGGAGGCGGCTTGGACTTGATCCGACAATTCCGACGGGTATTGTACTATTTGGCGGGCACGGTTCGAGCACGATGCTCGATATTGTGAATCGCCTTAATGCGGGAAAGAGCCGTCTGCAACTGATTCTGATTTGCGGCAAAAATCAAAAGCTATTAACCACAATCAAAGGCCTGAAATCGCGGTTCCCGCTTTTTGCGGAAGGCTTTACCCAGAACGTTGACTACTATATGTCGCTCGCGGACTTCTTCATCGGCAAGCCCGGTCCGGGCAGCATCAGCGAAGCGCTCCAGTTTCATTTGCCGGTTGTCGTCGAATGTAACGCTCGAACTCTGCCGCAAGAGCGTTACAACGCGCAGTGGGTCACAGAAAAACAGATGGGAATTGTGCTCAAGAGTTTTCGCCAAATCAATGCCGGAGTTGAGCAGTTGCTTGAGCCGGCAACTTTTCAGAGGCTGCGCGCCAATGCCAGCTCGTACTCGAACCAGGCGCTGTTCGAAATTCCGAAGTTTTTAGAAGATATTCTCAAGCAGCACAATTCGCAGCGGGAAGGCTTGCGCTCGCCGGTGATTTCACAAGCCGCTTTGGAAAAGGCGGCTCGGGCATCGATCACATCACGGTTGCAAACGAGCTATGCGACATGATTTTTGCCGACACAATTATTATTTCTGATCTCCACTTGGGCTCAGAGGTGAGCCGCGCCCCGGCCGCGCTGCGGATGCTGAAGTCGGCGTCGTTCAATCGGCTGATTCTGCTCGGCGATATTTTTTCGGACCTGAATTTCCGACGCTTGAAAAAAGAACATTGGCAGTTCCTGGGACATATCCGCAAACTTTCAAATCCCAAGCGGCACATCGAGGTGGTCTGGGTTGAGGGCAACCACGACCACGGACTTGCCCAGTTGATGTCTCATCTGGTCGGCATTCGCGTATATCAAGAATACATTTGGGAATTTCGTGGTTTACAGCATCTTGCGGTACACGGGCACCAGTTCGACCGCTTCTTAACCCGCAACCGCGTCGTCAGCACTTTTCTGTCGTCTTTGCACCTCGCACTGCAGAAGATTTCCTTCGGCAGAAAGCGAATGATTGGCTTCCTGGAGCGCTTCGATACAGCATGGCTCCGTCTTTCTACAAAAGTCGCGGCTGGAGCGCTGGCGCAGGCGAGATCGAAAGATGCTCAGCGCGTTTTTTGCGGACACACCCATGAGGCTTTGAGCCTGACCCGCGAGGGCGTCGAGTACTACAACACCGGAAGCTGGACCCAGGCGAATGCCACTTATGTGGCCATCGACCAAAACGGTGTCCGCATTTGCGAATATCGCGACGCACCCGAAGAACTGGCTCATGATCTCAAAGAAGAATTGGAGCTGGACTTTGAGGATCTGCTAGCGGACTAGGTTGCTGCTTCCTCCGGTGCTGTCTTCTGATCCGCGGTCTCATGCACCGATGGCAAGTCGCAACCCATTCTCAACCGTTACCCGAGTTGAGTACTCAATATGCAACACTCGCCGGGAAGCATTTTGTGAATTAGTTTTGGAAGACGAGTGCACCAGCAGAGGCTTCATTAGCAAAACTCCTCCGCTTGGAATGTGGCATTCAACCGGCGAAACTTCGTTTGCAAGGTCGTGAATTTCATCATCCGTCAGCACACCCATTGTGTGCGTCTGCGGCAAGACCCTTAGTGGGCCGTTGTCCGCGTTCGAATCGTCCAGGTGAACACGAATCGCGAGAATCTGTTCCAAAGCAGAAGCGGGAGCATGGGCGCAGATCACGCCTTCTTTTACCGACCAAGGTCCCCAGCCGGGCGTGTCTCGGCGGTCCTCTAAGGGCAGAGGTGTGTCCTGATGCCAGACTACCAGCCAGTTCGAGCGCGGAGATTTGTCGAACAGCGTGGCTCGGATTGCAACTGCGCCCTGACCTAAGACGTCTTTTGCAAAATTCAAGAGGACTGGCTCGTTCGCCAATGTACGAACGGAATCAATCTGCAGAGCATTACGTATACCGGCACGGCTGCGGCGAATGGTTGATCTCTGAAGTGAATCGGCAAGCGACAACATGCTTGCCCGGTCGAACAGTTTAGGACAGATCTCAAAGCCATCAATGTCGACGAGCCGCACTGCAGCTATCCGGTTCCGGAGGACCGGTGAATGGGCTGGGCTTGCGTGATCTGGATTAGGGAGCGGTGTCCTACGGGGACGAAGCTTAGCTCTCTTGCCGCTAACAGGGCATTCACCGCTTCTCGCACTCGCGAGCGCGGCACGAAGTTTCCGAAGAACGATTCCAGTTCCTGCTGGTCGGCGGCGACAACGCAGTCGAGATACTTCGAGAGCAGCGCCGAAAGCGCTTCGACCACTGAGCAGTTGATGCCATCCGCAACCGCCTGTGGAGACCAGCGATAGAGTACGTCCCACGACGCCCCTTCGCGTTCGTTGTAATCCACGCGCGTGATGCGCAGCTTCGACCACAGTTCGGCGAGAGATTTGTCGAGAGCGGGGACGGAAATGCCTTTGCCCAATTCCTCCAACACACTGAGCTTTGAAATCGGACCTTTGCGTTGGATGATTTTGTAAGTGTCGCAGGCCAGTTCAGAATAGGGCGAGCGCGGGCCGGGCTGCGGCGCCTGCTTGGGATTTCGATCGCCAACCAACGTGTAGAAATACGGGAAGATTGAAGCCGAGAGCAGCAGCGCATTGTTCTCGTCCCCAAGGTTGGCTTCGTACGCGGACTTGTCCCGCAGCAACCGGACCATTAGTTCCGTTGCATCGCGTGCACGGGGATCGAGGAATGCCCGGTACTGCGGGAGTTGCTCATCCGACCCCTGCCACGCGCCAATAAACGTAGGCAGCGGCATCGGCGGCTGCGAAGGGTAGGTGAGAGCGAATCCAACCGACTCGATCAAACTGCGCGCGTCGTCCAGCGTGCGGACGGGGCTGCCGTTTAAGTGCCACTTCTCGCGGCGGAGTTGGATGAGTTCGTCGGAAGTCATGAAACAAGCCGTCAGCTATCAGCCGTCAGCCATCAGGTAAATCTCTCGTCTCGGCTGTCACCGTGAAAATCTCGGGCGACCAAGGAGACGCAAGCACAAGAAGCTTTTCCTGACGGCTGATGGCTGGCAACTGAATCGCTAGATTCTCTTAAACGCCTTCTGTATGTCCTTCATTGAGTATCGCAGAACCACCGGCCGGCCGTGCGGGCATGACATCGGGCAGTCGGTTTTTGCGAGTTCGCCTAGCAGCCATTCCATTTTATTTTGTTCGAGAGGCATGTTGACCTTGATGGCGGCATGGCAGGCAATCGAAGCCGCAATGCGCCCGCGAATCTGATCGAGGTTCAGGGCCTGCTCTTCGCGAGAAAATTGGTCGAGTAGTTCGTGCAGCATGTGTTCCACTTCGCTGGCCTCGATGCCAGCGGGGGCAATCTTGACCGCAATGCTGCGCGCTCCAAAGGGTTCCGCCTCAAACCCATTCTTTTGCAACTCGTCGGAAATTTCCGTGAATACCGCCTGCTGCGCCGGAGTGAGCTCGATCACGATCGGCATCAGCAAGCGCTGGCTCTCGACTTGTTGTTTCGCCCGCTGCTTCAGCACTTTTTCGAACAGCACGCGTTCGTGGGCTACATGCTGGTCAATGATCCAGAGGCCATCGTGGTTCACCGCCAAAATAAACGACTCACGCAACTGGCCCAGCGGCTTGAGCGACGAAAGACTCGGCGCAACGTTAGTTGCTGGCTCTAGTTCTTCGGCCAGCGGAGGCGCGCAGCGGTCTCCACCAAAGGTTTGTCGCGGGAAGCGCGCCACCGCGACCGGGGCATTCCCCTCAACCGCGATGCCCTCGGAAAAATGAAAGCGCTCGGCGATGGCGGGCGGTTGCGGGGCTTGTAGCGCAAAGCTGTCCGGAGCAGTTGCGCCATAGAAAACTGCAGAGGCGGCGCTGACATCGGCAGTCGCAGACCTCGCCCCCGGCGTAAGCGACGGACTCGCGGTTGCGTGCGCGCGAATTTCGGTTACAAACTGCGGCACCGGACGCGCTTTCATCAGTGCTGCCCGCACGGAATCGCGCAGGAAGTCGTGCATCACGGTTTGCTGGCGGAAGCGGACTTCAGTTTTCGAAGGATGTACATTCACATCGACCTCGGCATTGGGCATCTCGACGAACAGCAGCACCACGGGGAAGACCGTGGGCGGTAGAATGTTGCGATAAGCGTCCGTCAAAGCATGCTGGATCAATCGGTCACGGATGAGACGGCCATTCACGAATGTGTAGATCGAATTCCGGTTCAGCTTCTGAATTTCAGGCTTAGAAATAAAGCCGTGCACGCGCAAGCTGCCCGGATCAGTGGAAGCATCGCCATCCTCGTCTTCCTCGCGCCTCCACGGAGGCGGCTGTGGAAGACCGACGCGAGACAGGGGCAGCTCCGCAGCTACTGAAATGAGTTGATCGAGAACATCCTTTCCAAAGACTTGATAAACGCGCTCGCTGTAACCCGCCACAGGCGGCGCAACCAGCACCGCGTTGGTTGCCGAATGCAACTCGAAGTGTTTGTCGGGGTGCGCCAACGCATAATGCGTGACTAGAGAGGCAATGTGCGAAAGCTCGGTAGACTCAGACTTTAAAAACTTTTTGCGAGCCGGAATATTGAAGAAGAGATCGCGGATGGTGATGGAAGTTCCGGCGGGAAGGCCGGCCTCTTCGACGCGAAAAATCTTTCCTCCGGCAATTTCGATCATCGTGCCCGAGTCCTGGTCCGGGGCGCGGGTCTCCAGGCGCAGGCGGCAGACCGATGCAATCGACGGCAGAGCTTCTCCTCGAAATCCTAAAGTTGAGATGTTCAGCAGATCTTCCGCGTTTTTGATCTTCGAAGTCGCGTGGCGCTCGAACGCCAGCAGGGCGTCGTCGCGGACCATGCCGCAGCCATCATCGGTGATCTGGATGAGCTTCTTGCCGCCAGCTTCAATCTGAATTTTGATTCGCGTGGAGCCGGCGTCAAGCGAATT